>ENA-ORCN01000349-ORCN01000349.1-human-gut-metagenome-genome-assembly--contig:-NODE-349-length-39496-cov-13.630736_pt1 | contig 39496 bp, 31 predicted proteins | sample MGYA00242984_ERZ507984 | MGnify/ENA primary metagenome ERZ507984 (study PRJEB26167, sample SAMN06115395) | human gut metagenome | host: Homo sapiens | place: China:Hubei | collected 2016-05-19... | reverse complement strand
ATTTGCAGCTCGCGCCCCGGCGATGGGGAACAGCGCGGACAGAGCTTGGCAGCTCTCACAGCTCGTGGAAGGGGTCTCGACTGCTTTCAACCCCAGCCACGGCAGCCTGTCTTGCGTGCAGGCCGGACATTGTGTGTCCAAACAGGTTGGGCGGCATGATGCAGCCTGCCAGAGCTGCCCACGGTGCGTTTCTCGCTCGCCGGAAGCTCGCTTCCGGGTCCTCGCGCGCGCCGTGCGCGTTTCCTACCCTTGCCGTGCAGCGCGTTCGTGAAGTAGTAGATGCACTTCCGGAGGAAGACGCGGCGCTGCTTCGTGCGTTATATCTGCAAACGCCGCCGCTGACCCTGCGTGCCTACAGCGAGAAAACAGGAATCCCGGTGATGACGCTGCATTACAGAAAAGCTGCTTCGGCTTTTTGAAGCAGCAAATCTGAGTCAGGTGCTCTGAGCCCCAGCCGCCAGCACCATCCGCTCCAGCTCCCTCGCGGCGACGCTCAGGGGCTGCCCTTTCCGTTTCACGATGCACACGGCACGCAGCGGGAGGGGCTCTTGCAGTTCGATGCGGCGCACATTATCAGACGGACGAATGAACGCCTCCGGCACGATGCCGACGCCAAGACCCGCTTCTGCCATTGGGATGATCTGGTCAGCCGTGGCGGCTTCGATGGCGGGTTGAAAAGCAACGCCCTGCGCGGTGAAAACAGAGACGTAGAACGCATGGGAGGTCGTGCCCGCGCCGAGCGTGATGAGTGGATACGCTTCCAGCTCGGAAAGCGCGACGCTTCGTCCAAGCAAACCGGAAAAGGCCGGCGCGCAGATCGGAACCTCCCGAATTTCTTTGACGATCGTCTGCGTGAGAGACGGCGAGAGCGTAACCGGCGTTGTGATGACCGCAAAATCTGCCGTCGTCTCGTGCAGCGCCGCGACGGCCTGCGGCGTGGAGTGGTTGCTGATGCGAAGATGCACGCCGGGGTACTTTTCCTGATACCTTTTAAGTACCGGCAGGAGTAAACACCGAAGCGCACCCTCGCTTGCTGCCAGAAACACGTTTCCGCGCTCGAGCGTCCGACTCTGCGTCACGGCGGCTTCGCCCGCTTCAATTTCCGTACAGGCGATCTTTATGTGCCGGTACAGCCCCTCGCCCTCCGGGGTCAAAATCATGCCCCGATTCGTGCGCGAAAAGAGTGGACAGCCGATCTCCGCCTCTAAGTTCCGAATCGCGCGTGTTAAGTTTGGCTGGCTGTTCTGCAGCGCCTCCGCCGCCTTCGTCAGATTGCCGCACCTGGCGACGTGATAGAAAATCCGGTAATACTCGTAGCTGATATACATGGCACCCTCCGTGCGTTCGTTTCTCTTCTGCCATTCTATTTTGATATATCGGAAATGTCAAATATAGATTTTACATATTTCATTTTTCTGCTACGATAGGGGCGGTCAAGAGAAAAATGTAAGACAGGAGCGAAAAAAGATGGAACGGACGATCATCTGCATCAGCCGCCAGTATGGCAGCGGCGGCCGGGAAATTGGCGAAGCAGTCGCAAAAAAGCTGGGGATTCCCTGCTACGATAAATGCCTCATTCAAAAAGCCGCGCAGGAAGCGGGGCTTTCCGAAACCGCCGTCGCGGAATACGATGAAAAGGGCGAGGATTTTGGCATTGCCGTCTCGGGCAATCCCTTTGCGGACACCGCCGCGCTGGGCGAGGCGTTTTACTCGGAAGAAGCGCGGGTCTTTGAAGCCGAGCGCCGCGCGATTTTAGAGCTTGCAGAAAAGGGTGACTGCGTCATCATTGGCCGGTGTGCCTCCGCCATTCTGCGGGCCGCAGGCTACCGTCCGCTTTCCGTTTTCATCTATGCGGATAGCGCCGACCGGGCAAAGCGCATTGCAGCGCGTAATAATTTGGATGAAAAACGCGCTCTTCATAAGGCGCAGAAGGTCGACCGGATGCGCAAGCACCACTTTGATTTTTACGCGGACACACTCTGGGGCGAACCGGAAAGCTACGATCTGATGCTCTCGTCGAGCGAATACGGCGTAAGCGGCGCGGCAAGCGTTATTGCATCCGCGAAGGAGGCGATGCAACATGAATAAGGATCTGACGACAGGCAAGCCCGAGAAGGTCCTCTGGCAGTTCTGCCTGCCGCTCTTTGGCAGCATCATTTTCCAGCAGCTTTATAATATCGCCGACAGCTTTGTGGCCGGCAAATTCATCAGCGACAACGCCCTTGCTGCCGTCGGCAACAGCTACGAAATTACGCTCATTTTCATCGCCTTTGCCTTCGGCTGCAACATCGCGTGTTCGGTTCTGGCGGCGCTGTTTTTCGGCGCGAAGCAGTATAATGACCTCAAGACGACGGTCTACACGGCGCTCATTTCCAGCTGCGTGATCTGCGCGGTGTTGATGCTCGTGGGCACGCTCTGCTGCGACAGTTTGCTTCGGCTCATCAAAACGCCGGAAGAGGTCTTCGCGGACTCGAAATTATACCTCGACATTTACATTTACGGTCTGCCGTTCGTGTTCCTCTACAATGTCGCAACCGGCATTTTCTCCGCGCTGGGCGACTCCAAAACGCCGTTTATCTTTCTTGCCTGCTCGTCCACGTCTAATATCGCGGTCGATATTCTGTTTGTTACGGCGTTCAACATGGGCGTTGCCGGTGTTGCCTGGGCGACGTTTTTGTGCCAGGGAATCAGCTGCGTGCTGGCGCTTGTGGTCGTCTTCCGCCGCTTTGCGAAAATCCCGACGGAAGGAAAAGTAAAGATCTTCTCGTGGAACCATTTTGGACGGTTCGCGGTCATCGCCATTCCGAGCATCTTGCAGCAGAGCTTTATTTCCGTCGGCAACATCATCATCCAGAGCGTCATCAACAGCTTCGGCGCGGCCGTCATGGCAGGCTACTCTGCGGCGGTGAAGCTCAACAACATGGTTATCACGTCCCTTACCACGCTCGGCAACGGCATTTCCAACTATACGGCGCAGAACCTCGGGGCCAGCAAATATGATCGCATCAAGTCCGGCTTTCGGGCTGGTATCAAACTCGTCTGGGCGCTGTGCGTGCCGCTGGTGGCGCTCTACGTGTTCGCCGGGCAGCCGCTCGTGCATATCTTCCTCGACAGTCCCACGGGGCAGGCGATGGACACCGGCGTGGAATTTCTGCGCATCATCGCGCCGTTCTACTTCATCGTGTCTGCCAAGCTCGTCTCCGACGGTGTGCTCCGCGGCGCGGGCCTTATGAAGAAGTTCATGATTGCGACGTTCACCGATCTGGTGCTCCGCGTGGCGCTGGCGGAGGTGCTTTCCCGCACCGCGCTCGGCACGACCGGCATCTGGATTTCCTGGCCCATCGGCTGGACGATCGCAGCGGCGCTCTCGATCGTGTTCTACGCGACTGTCTGCTGGGAAAAGGTCTATACAGCGGCATAAACCAAAAACGGAGGGAGAAAGAGCCGTCAGGTTCTTTCTCCCTCATTTCATTTTATGGCATGCAATGCGCTTCTAGCACTGTCTCTTTCAGACCACCATGCAGCAGCGGCTGAAGCTTCGCGCTGCTGCATGGTGTGGATTTACTGCTTTTCGCCTGCTGTACCGAGGTTCCGGAAGCGGACAATCATGGCCGCTGCTTCTGCGCGGGTTGCAGTGCCAGTCGGGTCAACGCGGTTCGCGCTCTTGCCGGTCAAAATGCCTCTGGTGCAGCCCCAACTCATGGCCTCGGCTGCCCACGCGGCGATCTGGCTGCGGTCGGCAAACTCCGGAACGGTCAGACCGGCGTTGGAGGTATTCAGGCCCTTCTTCGCGGCCAGTCTCCAAAGAATGGTGACAAGTTCCTGCCGCGTGATGTTTTTGGACGGGCCGAACTCCGTGCTGCTGACGCCCTTGACGACGCCGTTGGCAGCTGCCCAGCGGACAGCCTCCGCATAATAGGCACCTGCCGGAACGTCCGTGAACGACGTCTGGGCAGAAGCAGCGGGCTTGCCCTCCGAACGCCAGAGGATCGTGACCAGCATCGCACGGGTCAGCGTGCCGTTCGGCTCGAACAGCCCATTTCCGGTACCGTTCATCAGGCCCTCACGCAGCATTGTGTCGATTGCTTCATGATACCACTTGGTCGTATCCAGATCGCGGAAGCTGCGGCTGGGGCAGTCCTTTTCACCGGAGGAGATGATCGCGGGGAGGATCTGGCTCAAGCTGTCGCCCAGCACCACGGTCCGGATCTTTTCCTGTCCGGCTGCGAAGCTTGTTTCGTTCAGCTGCTTCGTCTTGATCGTGACCTTTGAACTCGAACTGCCTGCCGCAAGTTCAAATCTCAGCTGACCGAGCAGTTCGCCCACAGCGGCCTCGCTGCGTTCGGCGCAGGCAAAAACGATTGTGCCAGGCACGGACTCATACCAGGAGGTAAGCGTCGCCGCGCCTGTGACGGAGGAGAGCGTCAGTTCTTTCGTATTGTACGAGATCTCCATGATGCTGCTTGCCGTCGGCGCAATGGCGGTCAGATCAAGCGTCACAGTAATGCGCTGCGCGCTTGTGCTGCCGGTGCTCTGCGGCTGGCTGACGCTGTTGAGCGTACCTGCGGTCTGCTTATTTGCCGCCTTCATCTGGCTGATCGGCTGGGCCTTTGCGGTCTTGAGCGATTCCGGACGCAGTGCCTTTTCAAAGATGCTTGTCTTTTGCGTATCTGCTGTGGAGTCGTTCGTATGGACCTCGGTCACGCTGACCGGCGCAATATCGCCGAAGGAGCCGATAATGGCCGTGCGGAAGCGGCTCGCCTGCTCATCGTAGTGCAGCCAGTAAAGCGTCGTGCTTTCCTTGCGGGAAGCGCCCTTGCCCTGTGTGCTGTACGAAGTGAGGAAGAGTTCGCCGTCATCCGCAACGTTCAGCGAGCAAAGCGTCGCCCAGTTGGGGTCATACGGGAACTGGAAGCCCAGATCCGTCGGAATGTACTGATAGGTTGCGTAATAGTCGCCGTCCTGCGGATAGATCATAAGCTGCCAGATGCCGCCTGCGTTGTCGATCACATAATAGGCTTCGGCGTCCACATCCTCACCGCTATCGGGATCCTTGAACGTGATGGAGCCCAGCGAGGTGATGCCGGAGAAGCCATCCGCGTCATAGCCGAACAGGTCGTACACACTGATGTAGCTGCTGGCACTTCCGTTCATCGGATCCTGCATCGGGATGATGTTCATGGAGTATACACCGGTCAGCAGATCGCCGTGCAGCGACTCCGTTCCGGTATATTTGCGGGAAAGGGCAATGTCGTCGTATGCGACAGGGCCAATCTCGTCCGAGAACGGTGCGCTGCCGGTGTTCAGGATCTTGCCGGTGGCAAAATCGATCTCATATGCACTGCCGCCCACGTCAAACGCATAAATGCCGTTTGCGCTGGAAGCGCCTGCCGAGGTCACGCGGCTGCCGATTCCGTCAACCGCTGCGACCTTTTCCCATGTCTCGCTGTCTGCGAGATTCCACTCGAAGGTCTGCACCTGATTGTCTGCTGTCAAAAGTCCGCGGAACGTGTAGTTCGGCGCAAGCACCTGTACGGTGCAGGAAGCATTGACTTCGGGATTTTTATGAGAAGCCGCCTTGATTGTTGCGGTGCCGGCGCTGACGGCCTTGATCTGACCGTTATTGTTGACCGTCACGACCGCAGGCGCGGAGGACGTCCAATCCAGCTTATCGTCGGCGTAATACGGCTCTGTGGAAGCTTCAAGCGTATAGTTGGAACCTGCAAGCAGGGAGACGCTCTCCGGGGAAAGCGTGACGGAGGTCAGCGCCTCTGCGGGCTCCTCGCCGCTGATCAGCTGATATGCAGAGGCGTTGTAGGCATAGTCCACAACCTGAAGCAGAAGCTTCTCGCCGCCGCTCAGCTTGGAGAGATCGAACGTGCAGTCGGTCGTCTTGCCGAGTGCGTCTTCCGGCTGATTCGGCAGGATATAGCTGACCGGCGTCGGGGTATCCGTCATGTTCCAGAGGATGACAGCCGCGACATAGCGGTTATCCATGGCCGTAACGGCCAGCGTCTTCTGCGTCAGATCCTGACGGACGGAGATGAGTTCCGGCGCGGTATTGTCGATGGTCAGGTGCGTGCTCAACTTTGCACCATCCTTGAGTTCATCCCAACGATAGCTGCCATCGGCATTTGCATAGTATTCCGGGGCCATCGTCAGCGTAAGATCCACGCTGGTGCCCTCCGGGAGCGCATTGCCGGAGGCGTCTGTGCCGCTCCAGTCAATGCCAAGCTGGAGGCGGGTATGCTGCCATGCGTTTGCATTTTCGGAGTAGTACGAAGCAGTCGCTGCGCCAACTTCCTCGTCCAGATACGCTGTCTTCGTGTTGGAATCGACGATCTGGAGGCGGGAGTTGCCCGCGTTACGGATTAGCGAGAAGACAAGCGTGCTGATGCTGTTGCCGCCCTGGTTGTTGAAGGCGTTGCGGACGCTCAGATACTCGTCGTCAAAGTCAACGGGGTTGCCGACCATTGCAGAGGACTCCGTCTCACCGGCATAGAGAATGTTCAGGAAGTTGGAAACGGTGTAGCCATAGCTGTTCGTCGTGCCGAGATAGGGCGCGCGCGTTTCCGTGCCGTAAATGCTGTCGATCAGAGAACCGACATCATACATCGACGGCTCCGACCAGCTTCCGTAGTAGCCGAGCACCGGGATGGAATGGCTCGTGCCGGCGACGCCCTCGTCTGTGGCGAGGCCCTGCACGCGGACATAGCCCTCAACATAGGCGCCCGTGGGATACGAAGTATTCAGCGTGCTGCGGTCGAGCAGGCGGATGTGGCAGACGACCTCAGCCTTACCGTTTGCAGGAACAAGGATCGTCGCCTCCTGAAGCAGATTCAGGAACAGGTGTGCATCATAGGCCGTCACAGCGCCGTCACCGTTCAAATCGGCAATGGCCTTGGCGTTGAGAAGCTTTGCGCCCGGCTTTTTCGACGCGACATCCAGCAGCAGCTGGCCGTCTTCCAGATCGACCCGGCCGTCGTTGTTATAATCGTAATCGCGGCTCAGGCTGTCGGTCGCTCTGCCGTTCACAGTCCACGTCACAGCCGCGCTCAGCGGCGTCGTCAGCGTGTCCATGTAACTCTGCCCCTCATAGTCGAGCAGAGCCTGCGTAAACAGTTCGGCACTCAGCGCATAGGCGTGCGTCCGTCCGTCGAGGTTGTTGACGGTGAAACTGAAATCATAGCTGCCCGTGCGTGCGGGGTCGTCGCCAAGTTCAGCCTTGACCTTGCCGTCAGCCCAGGATGCGGTCGCGTCAGCCCGCATTTTAATGTAGGAGTCCGCAGAGGTCGCCGCCGCAGCGTTGACCATGCCTGCACCCTGCTGAATGACCGGGTAATATGCGTCGTTTTCATTGTTGACGACCGGCTCTGCCGTGGACATCATGATCGACTGGGCCAGCGCGCGGTCGGTCAGATCGCTGCGGGAAAGGCCCTTGGATTCAATGTACTGCTTGACCAGCGCGCCGATACCGGCGATCTGCGGCGCAGCCATCGAGGTGCCGCTCATAAGTTCATAGTCCTGGTGGCCGCCCTGCATACCGCTGGTGCTGTTGTGCAGGCCGTTGAGCGAGTAGATATTGCCGCCGGGCGCAGCGATCTCCGGCTTCAGCGTCAGATCGCCCGGAACGCCCCAGGAACTGAATTCACTGATGGTCTTATAATCGCGGTTGAACCGAACCGGTTCCTTGCCGCGCACTTCGATCTTGCCGGTATAATACAGGACTGTCGTGCCGTCCTCTGCATAAACCGGCTTGGCCTGCGTGCGGACCAGTTCGCCGTCGTCCTGTGTGATCGACACGCACGGGATCGTTGCGGTACTGCTGCTCAGGTCCATATTGATTGAGCCAGACTGGTTGTTGTAGACCACGCACGCCAGCGCGCCTGCGGCGGCTGCGGCATCATGCTTCTGGTAGAACGAGGACTGTCCTCTGGAAACGAAGACAATCTTGTCCTTGACCGCATCTGCATAGGCAAGCAGCAGGTTGTTCCCGGCTGCGTCCACGGCATACTTCGTTGCATCCTCAGAGAAAAACACGAATTCGTGCTCTCCCACGATCGTGGAGATCGGCTTGTTCGTAAAGCCGGTGGTTTCGGACGGCGCGATCGGCTCCTGTCCGATCAGGAGGTAGTTGCCGATAAAGCCGTCGTTATCGACCGAGGCGGCCGTCAGGCTGTTTGCATAGCTGCCCGGCTGACCGTCCGTCTGCATGCTGACGCCGTCGCTGTAAAGATAGCCGATCGGATCGGCGTTCTTGGCCCAATAGCCGGCATTGCCGGAAGAAACCGTCACAACGGAGGAAGCGTTCTCCAGATCGTCGAAGATCTTCTGATAAGCTTCCGTTCTCGCCTTGCTCGGGCCGGGACTGGCAGAGCCGAGCGAGAGGTTGATCGTATCCGCACCGAGCACGATTGCATCCTCAATGGCTGCCGTATAGTCCGAGTCATACGCGCCGCCCTCGTCGCCGAAGACCTTCATGACCAGCACCTGTGCATCCGGCGCTGCGCCATGCATATGTACGCTGTCCAATGCAGAGACATATCCGCCGTTTCCGTCCGGCAGATACCGGTTGGCCGCCGCGATACCGGCAACATGGGAGCCGTGCTCGCCCTCCGCGTCCGTCTCATGCGTTACGTCCAGATCCTTGTCGATGTAGCAATAGCCGTATGCGACCTTTTCTGTCCGGTACAGATCCGCCGCACTGACGCCTTCCTTGATATGCAGCAGGCTCAGCTTTTCGTTGATCTCGTCCGCATCGAGCAGATCGAGAGAGGCTTTATAGGCTTCGACGGATTCCTTTGCGCGCGCTGCGTTCTGCTCAAGCGCGTATTCATACGCGCCATTGTCAAACGACTGGTGCGACGTATCCAAGCCCGTATCGATAATGGCGATCCTCATTCCGGCCCCTGTATAGCCGGTAGACCATGCCGTGGTCGTGCCGGTCATGCCGGTTGAGATCTCCATGTTGGGCTGCACGGTGTTTTCGGACGCGGCAGGCTCATACTGCTGCTCCAGAACCACATCCGCAACGCCCGGGATCTGCTTAATCTGCTCGATCTTGCCGTATTCCACATTGGCAGAGATCAGGTTGGCGACCAACGTCAGATTCCAGACAACATCCAGATCCTCCCGTCCGAGGATCGTGGACGAGATTTTCCGAACAACGCTGTCCTGCTTGCGCTGGAGTGCTGCGCGGTAAGACACGGCAGCCGCATCCTCGGCCAGTGTCCCCTCCGCAGCCGCGTCGGAATAGGCTTCCAGTGTGGATGTGTCTTCCAGGATAATGGAAACACGAACCAGATCGTGCGCCTGATAGGCGGCCGTATCCTCTCCCATTTCCGCATCCTCAATTTCGCCCACCGCCACATCCGGGCGGATAAGCGTATCGAGCGTGTCATTCGGCACCTGCTTGAATGCGACCGCTGCTTCGCTGTTTGCCGCAAGCGCCGCCGGTACCAATCCAGCCGTCAGCGCAAGCACCAAAAGCATGGCCAGCACCCGTGTGCCCCACATCTTCTTCATACTGCGTCTCCTTCACTTTGCTTAATTAGTTTCCGCAGGAGTCCTGCTTCGTTTTTATATCACACCCTTTCACATTTATCAACACTTTACCGTGTTGACTCTTTGCTTTTTTAAAGTAATTCTCAACAAATTTTTTCTTCAAAAAACTGTCGTTTACAGCAAATTTACCTCCTGTTCTGGCTGTTAATTTCTTGGATTTTTTCTTCCAAAATACTTTCACGTATTGCATATTTCTTCCGCGCTTTCCGCAACGTGCAGCCGCAAAAAAAGCGGAAAAGGCTTCCTTTCAAAATTTGGAGGCTTTTCCGCTTTGCGGCCTGCCATAAGAGCCAATGCCCACCTGAATGCCGCGCTTGAAATGCTTCGTGAAAACCGGACTTTTTCAGCACGCAAATGCACCCGCCGCTGTAGCAGCGGCGGGTGCGGGTTATCGGTGCAGCTTATTCAAATACAACGCCGAGGGCCTTTCAGACGGCGGCACAGCGCGGGCAGTCTCCCAGACGGCCATTTCGGTGTCAGACAGCGCGTAGTCCGCATACGGCTTCGACATCTGGTTCAGCAGCACGTTGCGGCCGTCGTCGCCGTCGCGGTGCGGCATCTGGAGCCAGATCTCGTCGCAGGTGAACGCAAGAATCGGCGCGAAGACCTTCGTCATGGCATCGAGGATGATCCACAGCGCGCTCTGCGCCGAGCGGCGGGCGGCGGAATCCGCGCCGTCGCAGTACAGGCGGTCCTTGATGATATCGAGATAGAGGCTCGAAAGCGTCACGACGCAGAAATCATTGACGGCGTGGGAGCCGGTCAGGAATTCATATCAATCTGATAAAAGTGTTATAGCAACTGCGCCAGAAGCGCGTCCGGCATTACGCCGGAGAAGCCTGGGATGGTCAGCTCTGCCGACGGGAGCAGCCGGGCCGTTCCGATGCCGATGGCTTTCATTCCGCCCCGGTGGGCGGCCTCGATACCTGCGGCTGAGTCCTCGAAAACCAGGCACTGCTCAGGCGGGAGTCCCAGAGCCTCCGCTCCTTTGAGGAACACCTCCGGGTTGGGCTTGCCGTTTACAATTTTCCTGCCGTCGATGACGGCGTCAAAAAACGCCGTAATTTCCAGCTTTTTCAGGACAAACTCCGCATTTTTGCTGACACTGCCAAGAGCTGTCCGGTATCCCTCGGCCCGGGCAACGCGTAAGAATTCCGACACGCCCGGCAGCAGCGCCGCCGGGGTCAAAGTGCCGATCATCTCCCGGTAGCGGTCATTTTTCCGGGTGCACAGCCTCTCTTTTTCGGATTCCGAAAGGGAGAGGTTTCCCTTTTTCAGCAGAATTTCCAGGCACTGTGCCCGGCTGATGCCCAGAAAGGCCTCCTGGTCTGCCGGAGTGAAGGGAATCCCCAATTCTTCGGCAAGCTCCTGCCACGCCCGGGCGTGGAGGGGGTTCGTGTTCACCAGAACGCCGTCCAGATCGAATAACAGTCCCCGGATCACAGCAGCTTCAGGGTGCCGGAGGTGATGCGCCGACCGCTTGACCGGTCAAAGAGCATCACGCTGCTGCCGGTGATATCCAGCAGGTGTTTGCTTCCGATGGTAAACAGGGTGCTGCCGAAGACCACGCCGGTGAGCAAATACTCTCCGATGCGCACCTTGACGGTGGATTCCATGCCGGTGGGCATGGCACCGTAAATCTCGCACTCCACATTTCCACCGCCGGTGATGGACAGGAACTCCGGGCGGATGCCCAGCACCAGATCCTCGTTGGTGAGCATCGGCTCCTCGTGGATGCCGTCGTCCTCGTCGTTGACTCTGGCGATGTGGTAGCGGAAGGTCTCGTCCTTGTTGCTCTTTTCCACGTAGCCGCTCTCTCCCGCACGGGCCTTCAGAGCCTGCGCCTGGGCTTCCAGCTCCTCGTCCCGCCGGTGGAACCACTGGGGCAGCTGCAATGGCTGCTCGGGGGTGAAAACTGCCTTGTGTCCGTCCAGCAGCGTCAGCTCAATGCTGCCCTCAGGCCCCTGCCAGCCCTTGGCCTCCACAAAGTTGATGGAGGGGTTGCCCACGAAGTCTGCCGCAAAAAGACTGGCAGGGTGATTGTAAACTTCCAGCGGCGCGGCATACTGCTGAAGGACACCGTTGTTCATCAGGCAGATCTGCGTTGCCAGCGTCATGGCCTCCATTTGGTCGTGGGTGACGTATACGAAGGTGGAGCCGGTCTCCACATGGAGCCGCTGCAATTCATAGCGCATTTCCAGACGCAGTTTGGCATCCAGATTGGAAAGCGGCTCGTCCATGAACAGCACGCTGGGCTCGGGAGCCAGCGTCCGGGCGATGGCCACACGCTGCTGCTGACCGCCGGACAGCTCCGCGGGATAGCGGTCCATGAACATACTGATTTTGACGATGCGGGACACCCGGCGCACGGACAGGTCGATCTCTTCTTTGGTCAGCTTGCGCACAGCAGTTTCCACCTCGCCGTCCTTGAGAAGCTCAAAGTTCTCGTTGAAGGGCTGAGCCTTTCGAGCGGCCTCCACCTTTTCTTCCAGAGCCTTTACCTCGGCGGACACGTCCTTACCCTGCTCCAAATGATAGCCGAACAGCTTTTGGGCAGTGTACTGGGAGATGGTGTAGGTATCGATCAGCTTGATGATGGCCTTCGTTTCGTCCAGCTTGCCGTTTTTATCCCGGCATTCCTCAAGAGTCTTTACCACATCCTGAGGATTTTTGAGGATCTGTGCCAGACGGGCGGCGTTTTTCGCCTCAAAGCTGATCTTCGGCATTTCCTCCTTGATGTTTGACAGGCCGAAGGAAATATTCTGGTAGACGGTCATGTTGGGCCACAGGGCATAGTTCTGGAAGAGGAAGCCCACCTTCCGCTTGTTGGCGGGGATGTTGATGCCCAGCTCACTGTCGAATACCACCGTGTCGCCGATGGTGATGCGTCCGCTAGTGGGGGTCTCCAGTCCCGCGATCATCCGCAGGGTGGTGGTCTTGCCGCAGCCGGAGGGGCCCAGCAGGGTGACAAACGCGTTATTTTCAATGACCAGATTCAGGTCGTCCACACCATAGAACTTGCCCCAGCGCTTGGTGATATGTTCAAGTTTGATTTCAGGCATGATTTAACCTCCGATTCCTTTATCCAGGCTTGCGCCCGTGATTTTGTTGACGAGGGTGTTGCAGACCAGAATGGTCACGATCAGGATCAGGTTGATGCCGCTGGAGAACGCGTAGAGGCCCATCTCGTCGAAGTAGTCCAGCGTCGTCGAGAGGATGAAGCCCTGCACGCACAGCAGCATGAACAGCGACAGCTCACGCAGGCACGTCATGAACGGCAGCAGGAAACCGGAAATGATCGAGGATTTCTGGATGGGGATGATGATGCGGGTCATGCGCTTGATCCAGGGAATATCCTGAATGATGGCCGCTTCTTCGATCTCGCCCGACAGCTGGAGCATGGAATTGAGGCTGCTGCGGCTGGCAAACGGGATGTATTTGACCGTGCCGACGATAATGAGCAGCGTGTAGGTATTGAACAGGTTCAGCTTTTCCGTCGAGAACAGGATGAAGAATGCGACGCCCACAGCGATGGACGGCATGAGATACGGCAGGAAAGCGACGGAGTTCACATAGTTCGCCCAGCGGCTGCGGCGGTTTTTCGAGACGGCGTAGCCGATCATCGTGCCGATGGAGCCGGCCAGCAGCGCACAGGCCACGGAGACAAGGATCGTGCCCTTGAACGCACGCCAGATCGTCTCGTTATACAAAATGCCCTTCTGGCCGTACATGCCGTTTTCGGTGACGTTCTCCGCCGTGACCCACCACTTGGTCGTGAGGTTCGACGCGTCGCCCGTGTACAGGAACGAATAGTCGCCCGGATTCGGCAGGAACGTCTCGAACGCGAAGGAAATGATGGGGAAGATGCTCGTGAAGAACGTGAGAATCACAAGGATCAAGGCGATGACGACGCGGCCGGTTTTGCCGAGCGTGATCTTGGAGATCTGGCCGGACTTGCCGGTGACGGTCGTGTAATTCTTGCGGCTTCTGAGCGAGAGCTGGTTCAGAAGCATGATCGCCACGCCGAAGACCATCATGATGATGGCAAGAATGCTCGCTTCACCCGTATACTTGGAGTTCATCGAGACATACTTGGTCGACAGCGTGCTCAGGCCCAGATAATGCGGCACCGGATAAGAGCCCATCGCGCTGCCGAAGACCAGCAGAATGGTGGACAAAATCGCGGGCTTTACCATCGGCAGCGTAATGCGGAACATGGTCTTCCACTTGGGCGTGTCGAGAATGGTCGCGGCCTCTTCAAGATTGGCGTCCATGTTGCGGAAAATGCCGCCGATGAGGATATAGGCGAACGGCGCGTAGTGAAGGCCCAGAACCATCAGGCTCGGGAACAGGCCCTTGCACCACCACATCGGCATGTTGACGCCGAACAGGGCGGCAAGCAAACCGTTGGACGTGCCGGTGACGGCGTTGGAGTTAAACAGGTTCTGCCACACGACGGCCAGCGTCCACTGCGGCATGATGTACGGGAAAATAAAAATGGAGCTCAGATATTTTCTCCACGCAAGGTCGGTGCGCGTAATCAAAAACGCAAACAGCCCGCCGTAGAGAATGGACACCACGCACGTGCCGACAGCGAGGAGCACCGTATTGAGAAGCGGTGTCCACAAATTTGTCTTGGCCATGCGGCTGGTGAAAAGGTCTGTGTAGTTGACGGTCGTGTAGCCGGTCGCCTGCCCGGTCAGATGGGCGTCAATGGTGCCGGCGTGAATTTTGAAGGTATCTTCCACGATGGCGACGATCGGCGCGACCGTGGTGAAGGTCAGGACAATGCCAAGCAGCAGCAGAATGACGTTGTGCGGCTTGGAAAAGAAGGTCTTGACCTTATTGAGCACAATCGTGGATCTGCTTGCGCGGAGGGTAGTGGGTCGGCTCATGGCTTCCTCCTCTTTTCTCAGGTTTGAAGGGCGGATGATGGGGTATGTTTTTGCAAAGGCGCCCCTGGATGCGCATCCAGGGGCGCCGGTAAGGTGCTGGTTGACAGATCAGCCTGCGGAGTATTTGCTCAGCATTTCGATCCAGCTGCCGACGGTGAATGCAACGTCTGCGCAGTATTCCGGATCCTCGAGCACGAGCTTGCCGTTGGTCGTCCACCATTCATAGCCGCGGTCGTTCTTTGCTGCGAATTCAACAGTGGTGCCGTCCTCGGCCATGCCGCCGATGGAGTGATGGAAGTTGGCCTCAGTCTCCTCTGCCACGGTCGGGTTGGAGGAGTAGCCGCCCATGTCCTTGCCCCAGGCAGAGAAGCCGTCGGCGGTGCAGGTCATGTAGGCGATGAAGGCGCAGGCCGTCCAGGGCAGCGGGGAGTTGTCGGTGACGAACAGGTAATGGCAGTAGCCATAGCCGCCGATACCCTGATAGCCGTCCTCATACGCGGCGACCTTGATGTTGTTGACGGAGACGGAGCTGGACTCCTCGACGGAGCGGAGCTTGGAGTAAACGAGAAGGCCGAACTGATCCTTCGCGGAAGCGTCGACAAGGGTGTTGCAGATGGGGCCGTCGTCGGTCTGGGCGTTGTAGCTTTCGACCCACAGCTTGATCCATGCCAGCGCGTAAGCGCCGTCAGCGCCGAGGCCGAGGTCGGCAGCTTCGGATTCCATCTCTGCGATAGTGGGCTGGAAGTATGCCTGCTCGTCAGCGGACAGAGCCTCAAAGGACTCCTTCAGCCACGCTGCGTAGTCGTCGCGGGTCAGCATGTACAGGAAGTTCTTGCCGACGATCTCGGAGTCGATGTCCATGAACAGGCCATGCTCGCCCTCGGCGACGAAGTCCCAGCAGTTATCGTAGGTCTTGTCGCCCACGCAGTTGTACATAAAGACCTTGTTGAGCGTCTGCAGCGGCAGGAAGCCGGTGTAGGCGTCGGCGGTGGTGCCGTTGGCATCGGCCCAGTCCTTCGGGATGAAGGTGTCGAGGATGCCGGTCTGAACCATCTTGCTCTCGATCTGGTTGCCGTCCTGAATGAGGGTCATGGCGAACGTGCCGGTGCCCTTCAGGGAGTCAGCGGTCAGCTGATCGAAGATCTTGTTGTTCTTGGGCTGCTGCCACTCGAACTCCATGTTGTAGCTGGAATCGATGGACTGCAGATACTCAATGAACAGAGGCAGGGCGCTCTTGCCGCGGCTGGAGTTGCCGACGCCGTAGAACATCTTGCCGTTGGACTCTTCAATGGCCTTCTTCGCCAGCTCTTCAAGGGTCATGCCTTCGGCTTCCTTGATGATCTGCTGGGTCGCAGTCAGATTTTCGGGCTCGGCAGCGGGCGTTTCCTCTGCGGGAGCCTCGGTGGTTTCGTTGGTTTCAGTGGTTTCAGTGGTTTCGGTCGTCTGGGTATCTTCTGCGGGAGCGGTCGTGTCAGCCGGGGTCGTCGCCGGAGCGGCAGCGCAGGCAGCCATGGACAGAACCATCACAGCAGCCAGCAGAAGCGCAAGCATCTTCTTCATTCTGATATTCCTCCTGATAAAATTTGAATTCGTGCAGCAGCTAACGGGAGTTCTGCATCGTATGCTCTCATTTTACGGTGTTTCTGCACAAAAGAACAGTGGACAAATCTGCGATTATTTGTGATTCTCTGCGATAATTTTAAAAATTCAATGAAAACCGAGCCGGAGATGTGTTATAATCAGGGCAAAATAACAGAGAGTTTTGTTCTCGCTGCTACAGGACACGGAAACTATGAAACACATACGCATTCTGATATTATGTATAGCATTCGCTCTTCTGACCGGCTGCGCGCCCGCCGCACAGGATACAGCCGCCTACGCGCCGGATGAATCGGAGCGTCTCGTTCTGTACACCTCGCACAAAAAAGAGGTCTGGTGGCCGATCGTCAAGGAATTTGAATCGCGCACCGGAATCTGGGTCGAGGTCGTACAGGGCGGCACAAACGAACTGCTTGAGCAGCTGCAAAAGGAGCAGGACGCACCACGGGCCGACGTGATGTTCGGCGGCGGCGTCGAGAGTCTCGAAGCCTGCCGGGCGTTGTTTGAGCCCTACGTCTGCCGCGGCGCGGAGCAGATTTTGCCGCAGTACCGTGCGCAGGACAGCAGCTGGACGCCGTTTTCCTCGCTTCCGGTCGTGCTGGTCTACAATCCGAAGCTGCTGTCCTCCGGGCAGATCAGCTGCTGGGCCGATCTTCTCGACCCTGCGCTGCGCGGGCAGATCGCCTTTGCCGATCCATCCGTCTCCGGCTCGAGCTATACCGCGCTCGTGACGATGCTCTGCGCGCTGGGCGGCGACGCGGACGAGGTGCTGCGGGCATTCGCGGAAAACCTGGACGGGAAGCTCCTGTCCGGCTCCGGCGAGATCATCTCCGCCGTTGCAAACGGCGAGGCGCTCGCCGGCGTCACGCTGGAGGAAACTGCACGCAAGCGCATCGCCGCCGGAGACGGGATCGCCATGGTCTATCCGTCGGACGGCACGAGCTGCGTACCGGACGGCTGCGCCGCCCTCAAAAATGCGCCGCACCCCGATAACGCAAAGCTATTCCTCGACTTTGCCGTCAGCTACGACGTGCAGCAGCTGCTGCAGTCTGATTTTTACCGCCGCCCGGTGCGCAGCGACGTGAGTCCTGCCAGCAAACTGCCGGAACTATCCGCCATTCGTCAGGTCGCGTATGACGTAAGCTGGGCAAGCGAGCACCGCGAAGCAATTCTGATGAGTTGGGCCTTTTATCTCGGGATGGAGGCGGAACAATGAAGCGGCTTCACTTTTCCTCCTTCCGTCAGCGGCTGAACGCGGCGTTTCTGGCCGTGTCTCTGGTTCCGATGCTGTTGTGCTCCGGTCTGCTGCTGCAGATTTTCCGCCTGCGCATGGCGTCGAACGCCCAGCAGACGGCCCAACAGCAGCTGTCCTCCTCCTGCGAGGCGCTTGATACGCTGCACAGCGGCTTTTTGCAGACAGCCGCATCCCTGCAGCACAATCCACTCGTTGCACAGGCGCTGTTTGACGCAGAAGCGGAGGACACGGCGGTCTACAGCCAGCTGTTTGACGCTACAGAGTCCGTGCGCAGCTTTGCACGCTTTGACCTTTACGATATCAGCGGCCGCTGGCGCTATTCGACACAGACAGCGCCCGAAATCCGGTCGCTGCCGACCAACTGGGGCCTTTTATATGAGGCGGCCTGCGCCGGAACCGGTGTTCTGGTGTGCAGCGCGGCAGAAGATCCGGCCGACACAGACGAGCCGCTTCTGCACGCTGCGATGCTCCTGACCGACCGCTACGGCGCGCCGGTCGGATATCTCACCATCGGCATGCTGGAAACGCAGCTGCGGACACTGCTTGGCGGCACAGCTGGTGCGCAGAACGAACTTCTTCTGCTCGACGCGCGCTGGCGTCCGGTCTACTGTACGCAGCCGGCACAGACCCAGAGCCTCGCCGACGCGCTGCGCGGGCAGCTTTTGTCCGGCAAGGCGCTCACCGGTCTGTCTGCCGACGTTTCCTATACCGTGCGGCAGCATACCGAAACCGGTCTGTATCTCGTCCTGCAGCAGCCGCAGCCGCTCAGCGCCGGAACACTCCGGCTTTTGTACTCGGTGAGCGTGCTGTGCGCGCTGGCCTGCATCATTTTAAGCGTCGTACTCAGCCTGCAGCTAAGCCGGCAGGTCTTCCAACCGATCGGCAGACTGCATCACGCCATCCGGCAGGTCGGGAAAAATAATCTGGACGTGCAGGTTCCCGTTCCCGCCGGCCGGCATGACGAATTGGGCGAATTGGCACAGCAGTTCAACACCATGGTCGTCGCCCTCCGGCACAACCAGCAGGCACTGTTGGAAAACCAGCGCGCACTTAACCGCGCGCAGATCCGCATGCTGCAGGCGCAGCTAAACCCGCATTTTCTGTGCAACACGCTCGACACCATGAAGTGGATCAGCAAAATCAATCAAGTGCCGCAGGTGGCGCTGATGTCAACGAATCTTGCCGATATCCTTCGCTTCTGCATCACGCCGGACGAATTTGTCCCCCTGCGGCGGGAGTTGGAGATTTTGAGCCGGTACGTCGAGATTCAGCGCATCCGCCTTTCGGAAAGCTTCTCATACACGGAAGCCGTGCCGGAGGCGCTTCTTTCGTGCATGGTTCCGAAAATGCTCCTGCAGCCTTTGGCAGAGAATGCCATTCTGCACGGTCTTTCCGGTGTAGAACACGGTGAACTCTCCGTCACGGCCGTGCTTGCGGAGCAGGACGTGCTCGAGATCCGCGTCCGGGACAACGGCTGCGGCTTCCCGCCGGACCTTCTGGGGCCTTACAAACCGCCGGAAACGCAGACGGGACATCTGGGACTATTAAATGTAGACACGATCCTGCGCAAGCATTACGGCGACGCGTTCGGTCTGCGTCTTGAAAATCCGGAGGGCGGCGGCGCCTGTATTCTTGCGCGCCTGCCCGCGAAGGGAGGGCCCGGCGTATGATGCGGGTAATGGTTGTAGAGGATGAGGAAATGATCCGCAGGGGCATCGTCATGGCAGTAGACTGGGCGGCACTGGACTGCATCGTGGTCGGCGAAGCCGCCAACGGCGAACAGGCCCTTGCCGTCGCGGAGGACTGCCAGCCGACGCTTATCATCACGGATCTCAAAATGCCGAAGATGGACGGGCTGGAGATGGTGCGGCGGCTGCGCGAAGCAGGCAGCCGCGCGTATGTCATCATTCTGACCGCCTACGATTCGTTCGCCTACGCGCAGACGGCCATCCGTCTGGGCGCGGTGGACTTTCTGCTGAAGCCTTTTCATGACGGCGATCTGGAAAACGCCGTTCTGGCGCTGCAAAAGCGCATCGCCGCACAAACCGCACCGCAGCCAGAGCCGCTTCCCGGCGTGAAGCCCGGCCCCAAGAGCCGCTATGTGCGCGAGGCAATGGTGTACCTTGAGCAAAACTGCGGCAACGGCGATCTGTCCGTCGGGCAGGCGGCAGCGCAGCTGGGACTGAGCGAAGGACATCTGAGCCACCTGTTCAAAAAGGAAACGGATATGACGCTCGGCGCGTATCTTACGCGCTGCCGCATCCAGAAGGCTATGGCGCTGCTGCGCGAGGGAAAGCTGAAAGTCTACGAGATTGCGGAGGCCTGCGGCTACCGCGATATTGCATATTTTTCCGGCACCTTCAAAAAAATCACCGGGAAAACACCCTCGGAGTATCAAGACAGTCTTTCATTTCGTTTTTAGGGTGTATCTGAAAACCCCACAAGAAAAAGCTATGAGCAGTTTCTGGACGATATCGCGGCCCGGGGATATACCCGCTTTCAGGCCAACGGCCCGGTGCTGGAGGTGGATGTGACGGATCTGAGCGAACTGGACTTCCCACGGCTGATGGGTTCTCTCACCGGTTTTGTACAGAGGGCAGTTCCTGGATATCCTCTGCGGCTGCCCACACGAAATGCACAATCTCACCGGAAATGATTTCCTGTCCGGGATTGTCAGGGATTTGAAGATGGAGCACAAAGCGCTCTTGTACTTCCTGTCTCTCCAGATAAAGCTGTACCAGCATTTGATTCAAAAGCGGGATGCGCAAGCACCTCTGACACTCCGGGAAAAGGAATTTATTGAGCTGTATGAGGATGCCATGAATCACCAAAGCAAAACCGGCACCAGAGTGAAACGGCAAAACAAATTCCAGAAACGCAAAAAGCCACCATCGACAATGTCAGTGATGGCTGATGGTATTTAATGTTCTGTTCTTTATTCCGTGACTTCCGAGGAAAAGAAAATCCGAGCGTATCTTGCAACCATCGGACTTGATTACGATGCGCTCACGAAGGAAGAGTTTGTCTCAATCATCAGCGGACTTAAAAAGTCCAAGTACCTGAAAAGTCCCCTCAACCAGCGCGGAAAGGCAAGACCGCAGTTGTCGCACGGAAAGGGCAAAAAGAAACGCAAATAAGAAAAATCGGCACCTGCTTTTTAAGGCAGGTGCCGATTTCTGTTACCCTATAATGCGCTTGAATTTTTGGCGTAAGTTTGGCGTAAATCCGCTTTTGCGCATCCAAAAAATCAAGCAATTTCAAGGCTTTGCGGCGTCTCTTAGTACATGCCGCCCATGCCGCCGCCCTGGGCTGCGGCTGCCATGGCGGCGTCGGCCTTGGGGTCGGGCTTATCGGCGACCAGAGATTCGGTCGTCAGGACGCAGGAGGCGATGGACGCGGCGTTCTCCAGAGCGGTGCGCGTGACCTTGGTCGGGTCGACGATGCCGGACGGGATCATGTCGCAGTACGTCTCGGTGTAGGCGTTGTAGCCATAGCCGACCTTGCGGCTGGAGCGGATCTTGTCGTAGACGATGGAGCCGTCAACGCCGGCATTCTCGGCGATCTGGCGGATCGGGGCCTGCAGCGCTCTTGCGATGATCTGCGCGCCGGTCTTCTCGTCGCCGGACAGCTTTGCGACCAGCTTCTCAACAGCCGGGATCGCGTTGACGTAGGCAGTGCCGCCGCCGGCCACGATGCCTTCTTCGACGGCTGCGCGGGTCGCGTTCAGCGCGTCCTCGACGCGGAGCTTCTGCTCCTTCATGGCAACCTCGGTCTGTGCGCCGACCTTGATAACGGCTACGCCGCCGGACAGCTTAGCAAGACGCTCCTGCAGCTTTTCCTTGTCGTAATCGGACGTGGTAACGCTGATGGTGTTCTTGATCTCCGCAATACGGGCCTTGATCTCGTTGGCGTCGCCTGCGCCGTCGACGATGACGGTGTTGTCCTTGGTGACCTTGATCTGACGAGCCGTGCCGAGATCGGTGATCTGCGTATCCGGCAGGTTCATGTTGAGCTCGCTGGAAATATACGTGCCGCCCGTCAGGATGGCGATATCCTTGAGCATTTCCTTGCGGCGATCGCCGAAGCCGGGCGCCTTGACGCACACGCAGGTGAAGTTGCCGCGCAGACGGTTGACCAGCAGGGTGGCCAGCGCGTCGCCCTCGACGTCCTCTGCGATGATGACGAGCTTCTTGCCGGTCTTGACGATCTGCTCGAGCAGGGGCAGAATCTCCTGGATGGAGGAGATCTTCTTATCGGTGATCAGGATATACGGATCATCGATGACGGCTTCCATCTTGTCGGTGTCGGTGACCATGTAGGGGGAGATATAGCCGCGGTCGAACTGCATACCTTCGACGACCTCAAGGCCCGTCTCGGCAGTCTTGGATTCCTCGATGGTGATCACGCCGGACGCGCCGACCTTATCCATGGCCTCGGCGATCAGCTTGCCGACGGACTCGTCGCCGGAAGAGACGGCGCCGACTCTTGCGATGTCGTCGGAGCCCTTGATCGTCTCGGAGTTTGCCTTGATGGTGTCGATGGCGGTCTCAACGGCCTTTTCCATGCCCTTGCGCATGACCATCGGGTTCGCGCCTGCGGAGACGTTCTTCAGACCCTCGTGGACGATGGCCTGCGCGAGCAGAGTGGCGGTGGTGGTGCCGTCGCCTGCGATATCGTTGGTCTTGGTCGCGACCTCGCGGACGAGCTGCGCGCCCATGTTCTCGAATGCGTCCTCGAGCTCCACGTCCTTTGCGATGGTCACGCCGTCGTTGGTGATCAGCGGAGAGCCGAACTTCTTGCCGAGCACGACGTTGCGGCCCTTCGGGCCGAGGGTTACCTTAACAGTATTGGCGAGCTGGTCAATGCCGGACAGCAGGGCCTTGCGGGCCTCTTCGCCATAAACAATCTGCTTTGCCATAAGAATTGCTTCCTTTCAATCAAACACGAATTATTCTACAACTGCCAGAATGTCGGCCATCTTGACGATGACGTAATCTTCGCCGTCGAGCTTCAGCTCCTGGCCCGCGTACTTGCCGGTCACGACCTTGTCGCCGGGCTTGACCGTAACCTTTACGTCGTCGGTGCCCGGGCCTGCCGCGATGACTTCCGCGATCACGGATTTTTCTTTATTGGCGGTGGAGAGGATGATGCCGGACGCGGTCTTTTCCTCAGCTTCCATGTGCTTGAGCAGAACATTGTCTGCCAACGGGGTCAGCTTCATAACAATTACCTCCAGTATCCAGTCGCTGTTTCATACAGCGCGTTTTACAAGATTTTTTAGCACTCAGTCTCTCTGACTGCTAACATCTATATCATAATCAGATGCGCCAAAAAGTCAAGGGGTAATTTCGGCAAATTTATGACCAGACTGTGAATTTTTCGTGTGATAGGTCAGCCCCTTCGGGTAGAAAAAGCGGATGGCCTGCGGAATGAGTTCGATTTTTGCGTCCGTTGTGTAGGCAGCCTCGCCATCGATATTGACAACAGATTCTTTTACACATTCAATGCGCAGAGAGCGGCAGCGGGCGTGATAGATCAGCGACGGATAATCGGCGTAGCGGCCCTTCTGGTAGTGACCGACGACGGTTGCAACCTGCAGCAGATTGACCTTTTCAACCACAAGCACATCCAGCAGCCCATCGTCCGGCTCGGCCTCCGGCACGGGGTTGAAACCGCCGCCGTACCACCGGCCGTTGCAGACGCAGATCATGGTCTTCCGGCCCGAGAACACCTTGCCGCTGTCCAGCGTAACGGTGTAATCCGCCGTCAGGCCGTGCAGCATATTGGAGAAAATGGACAGGATGTACGCGCCCTTCCCGCTCACGAGCGGCAGGCGCTTGAAGCGGGCGATATCCGTGCCGACCCGCGCGTCAAAGCCGATGGACAGAACGTTCAGCGCGTAGGAATCGTTGCAGCGGATGAGATCAAAGCGCGCCTCCTCCGCGTCCAGCAGACGCTCGATGGAGGTGAAGGCGGCGGGATCGTCAAAAATTTTGATTGTGTCGTTGCCGGAGCCGCCGGGAAAATGCGTCACGGCAGCGTTGCCATAGCCCACGACACCGTTTACAACTTCGTTGAGCGTTCCGTCGCCGCCGCAGGCGTACAGGCGCACTTCTTCGCCGGACTGCGCCGCCTGCCGCGCCAGCGTCCGGCATTCGCCGGGCGCGTTGGAGACAAGCAATTCATAGCTTAACCCGCGCGGCGCGAACGCCGCGTCGATCATTTCCCGGTATTCCGCCGTCCGGTCTGACTTCCCGGCTGCGGGATTGACGATAAAAATATGCTTCATAGCGGAACTTTCTCCTGTTCTGTTCGTCTTATGGGTACAGGCGGTAATCAATAGTACATATACACGTTGCACTGCAAGCGCCCGTTGTAGAGCTTGCGCTTTTTGACGGCCTGTTTGCCGTAGTAATGTTCGAACTCCGGTTCGGAGGAGATGATGTATTTTTTCCAGCCGTCCGCGTATTTGAGATGCCGCCCGAAGGCGCTGTAGAGCCGCTGGGCGCTGCGCTGCTCGAGCATACGCTCGCCGTAGGGCGGATTGCAGACGATGAGGCCCCTGTCCGCGGGCAGGCTCAGCTTCGTCGCGTCCGCCTCGCGGAACTCGATCAGCCTGCCGACGCCCGCCTTGCGTGCGTTCTGCTGCGCGATCTCCAGAGAAGCCGGGTCAATGTCGGAGCCGAGAATGCGGTACTCGCCCCTGTACTCACGGTCGAGCGCCTCGGTCCTGGCCTGCTGCCAGACCGTCTCCGGGACGCAGGCCCACTTCTGCGCCATGAACGACCGGTTCAGACCCGGCGCGCGGTTCAGCGCGATCATCGCCGCTTCGATGCAGATCGTGCCCGAGCCGCAGAACGGGTCCCAGAAGAAGTCCCGTCCGCGGTAGCGCGCGAGATTGACCATGGCGGCCGCCATCGTCTCGTGCAGCGGCGCAAGATTGGCCTCGCGGCGGTAGCCGCGCTTGTGCAGGCTCACGCCGGACGTGTCCAGAAACAGCTCCACATGATCCTTCATGATGGAAAAGCGCAGCTGATACGTTTCGCCCGTCTCCGGCAGCCAGCCGAGGCCGTATTTCTCGCCCAGCCGCGTGACGGCGGCCTTCTTGACGATGGCCTGACAGTCGGGAACGGAGTGCAGCTGGCTGTTCAGACTGTAGCCCTTGACGGGGAACGCGCCGGCCTTCGGGATAAAGCGCTCGAGCGGCACGGCCTTCACGCCCTGGAACAGGTCCTCAAAGCTGTGCGCGTCGAATTCGGCCAGCAAAATCATCACGCGCTCGCCCATGCGGCAGCAGAGGTTGGCCTTCGCCATGGCGGCGAAATCACCCTCAAAAAAAACGCGCCGGTCCTCGACCCGGACGTTTTGCAGATCCAGCCGCCGCAGTTCGTCGCCGACCAGACCCTCCAGCCCAAACAGGCACGGCACGCAGAAAGTCATCGTATCCATAGTTTTCTCTCCAAGCATTCTATAGTCTCTCTAAGTATACGGAATCCCGGCGCAAATAGCAAACCCTATCTGTTACGATTTTGTAAAATGTGAGGAAAAACTTTATATTTATTTAAAGTGACAAGCGTTCGGAAATACGGTATACTGGAAGCAGCACTGAAATTCAAAAAAGAGGAGGAGGTTCCCATGTCTCAGGCAGTGATCGGATGGCTGATCGCCATCGTCGTCTTCATCGTGGCAGAGGCCGCGACGGTCACGCTGGTGTCCGTCTGGTTCATCGGCGGCGCGGTGTGCGCGCTGATCGCGGCAATTCTCGGCGCGGGACTCGGCGTACAGCTGGCGGTATTTCTCGTCGTTTCGGCGGCGCTGCTGGCGTTCGCGTGTCCGGCGGCTCGAAAAAAGTGGGCAAAAAAGCCGGAGCGTATGAATGCCGACCGCCTCGTCGGCGAAACGGCCATGGTCACGGAGCCCATCGACGCATGTGCTGATACCGGAGCCGTGAAGATCAACGGCGTTCTCTGGACAGCAAAATGCACGACGGGCGAACGCGTCGAGGCGGGCGGCCACGTGACCATCGAGCGCGTTGAGGGCGCGAAGCTCTATGTCAGACCCGCAAAGTGTCCCTGTACGAAAGCATAACCATCATAAAAAAGAACTGAAAAACCGAAGGAGGAACAAGGTTTATGGAATGGATCCCCATTGTTGTGATCGCCGTTCTGGCGCTCATCATCGTCATCAGCAACATTCACATCGTCCAGCAGTCCCGTGCCTACGTTATTGAGCGCCTCGGCGCGTTCAGCAAGGTCTGGCAGGTCGGCATGCACGTCAAGGTCCCGTTCATCGAGCGCGTGGCCAAGAAGGTCAGCCTGAAAGAGCAGGTGCTCGACTATCCGCCGCAGCCCGTGATCACCAAGGATAACGTCACCATGCAGATCGACACCGTCGTCTATTATCAGATCACAGACCCGAGACTCTACACCTACGGCGTCGAACGGCCCATGATGGCCATGGAGACGCTCACGGCCACGACGCTCCGCAATATCATCGGCGACCTTGAGCTTGACCAGACGCTCACGTCCCGCGACGTGATCAACACCAAAATGCGCGCCATTCTCGACGAGGCCACCGATCCCTGGGGCATCAAGGTCAACCGCGTGGAGCTGAAGAACATTCTGCCGCCGCAGGACATCCAGAACTCCATGGAAAAACAGATGAAGGCCGAACGTGACCGCCGACAGGCTATCTTGCAGGCTGAGGGCACGAAGCGCAGCCAGATCCTTGTCGCCGAGGGCGAAAAGGAAGCCGCGATTTTGAAGGCAGACGCGGAAAAGCAGGCCGCCATCCTCAAGGCAGAAGCCGAAAAGCAGGCGGCAATTCTCAAGGCTGACGGCGAAGCGCAGGCCATCATGGCCGTGCAGAAGGCCATGGCCGATTCTCTGGCGCTGCTGAACGAAAAGGCCCCGAACGACCAGGTGCTCAAGCTCAAGGCGCTTGAGGCCATGCAGAAGGTCGCGGACGGCAAGGCCACGAAGATCATCATCCCGTCCGAGCTGCAGGGCTTTGCGGGTCTGGCTTCCGGCATTGCCGAGACGGTAAAGGAGACGAAGTAATATGGCGAAGCAGGACGAGCGCTTTATCAAGGTGCTGAACGAGGGCAGTACCTGGACCACGAACCGTGAGATTTGGGTCGACAAAACGACCGGCGTCAACTATCTCTGGATCGCCTCCGGCTACGCCGGCGGCCTGACTCTGCTGCTCGGCGCCGACGGCAAGCCCCTCGTGACGAGGATCCCAACCGAAGAGGAATAATTTCAAGGCGTATGCAGTCGGTACGGCTTTGCCCGCAGCTGAACTGCATATAAAGTTCCCCGCCGCAGTCCGAATGAACTGCGGCGGGGTGTCTTTTACCCGATGAACCCGATGGTGCTGCGGCAGACGAAATAGAACAGGCGGTCTTCGCTGTTGGCGAGGATCAGAACGTCCCCGACCTCGCCGAGCACGCTGACGTTGCCGAGCACGAGCGATCCTGCCGTCAGGGAAACCGTGCCGCGTCCGGCGATATCGCCTGTCGAGCGGTCGCACGGCGTCGGCTTTACCGGCGTCGACGGCATGGGGCCGCAGCCGGCATGGGTGGCCTGATAGAAGAGCTTCGCAAGCTCGTTATAGGCCGCCTCTGCGCTGGGGAAGTCGGTCGTCTCCGTCACGCCGAAGGCGACGGCGCTCAAGCCGCACAGCCGCACGGAGTCCGCGTCAAAATACGGCCCCTCGGCACAGCAGGCTGTCTCCGTGCCCCCGGTGCAGATGGGGTTGGGATAGTAGATCTGGCCGGAAACCTCTAAATTCTCACACGAATCCGGCGTGATCTTCACAAATTCCCCGTCCAGAGGCCCGGTCAGGTTGTCGTATGGAGTTGTGGCCGCTGCGGGACAGTTCAGCGACGAGCCGAGCACGAAATCGCGCGTGATGAACGCGAACTGCTGATAGTCCGTCAGCGCCGCGAAGCGCGGACGGCACAGCAGCTGCAGTGCCGCGACAAGCCCCGGCGCGCAGGAACAGCCGCAGCCGCAGCTGATATCGGCCTCCGTGACCGGCGCGACGGGCCGCTCACCCGGCCAGACCGGCGGGAACGGGGGCGGATACGGCGGGAACGGCCCCGGCCCGGGACACGGCGGCGGACACGGCGGCGGGCAGGGCGGCTGGCAGGGCGGCGGACACGTCTGCTGGCTGCCGCCGGAGCAGGCCGCGCAGCCCTGAACCGCCTGCGGCTCGGGACAGCCCCCGGTCGTCGTATAATTGCAGGGTTGATTCATAAAACCCCTCCTTCAAAGACAAGAATGTTTTCTGTCTTCCCTACCATATGCCGGGCCTGCCCGTTTGGTGCATGGTTGCAAATCCGGCCGCGTTGCGGTATGATGCAGATACTTGAAAACGCAGAAGGAGAAGCGGATATGAGAATGAAAAAAGCCCGGGCGGCAGCGGCGGCGCTGCTCTGCGCGGCGTGTCTTGCGCAGACGGCGGTTCCCGCGCTGGCAGCAGAGGCATATACGGCCCCCGATGTGACGGGGAGGACACTGGAGCAGCTGATGGACGACTTCCGCGCTGAGCACGCGCTGACCGGGGATAATTTCGAGATCAGCTTTTACGTGCCGGAAACCGGCGAACAGTATGACTTCAACGAGACGAAAATGCTTTACGGCGCAAGCACCTACAAGCTGCCGCTGAACCTGTATTATTATGATATGCAGCTCGCGGGCGAGATCACCGGGGACACGATGATCACGCAGGGCGCTTCGCTGGACGAGGCGCACTATCAGTCGCTGGTCTATTCCAACAACGAGCTTTCGTATTCCCTCTGGCGGCGCATCGGCGACTGGCCGGAATACAAGATGGCCATGCGCAAATATTTCACCATGACCGACGACGAGATTCCGCAGAATTACTATTATGACCACCTGTTCTGCACGCGCATGATGCTGGACACGCTGAAGGTCGTCTGGGACGGGCAGGAGCAGTATCCCGAGCTGATCGACTACCTGAAAATTGCCTGCCCGGACGCGTATTTCAAGACGTATCTCGACGTGGATGAAACGCCCATCGCGCACAAATACGGCAGCTACGAGGGCGCGGAGAACGACGTCGGCATCATCTGGGCCGAGCGGCCGTTTCTGCTGGCCGTGTATACGAGCGGCCTGTCCTATGGGCCGGGCGGCAATGTGGACGCAGCGTATGCCGACGGACAGAGCGCAGGCTCTGTGATCTGCGGCCAGCTGGCCGTGCTGCTGAAGGCCTATCTCGACGAGCAGGTGCGGCTGGAACGGGAGCAGGCCGAAAAGGAAGCCGAAGAAGCCCGCCTCGCCGAAGAGCAGGCGAAGGCCGAGCAGGCAGAAAAAGAGCGGCTTGCCGCCGAAGCGAAAGCCGCAGAGGAAAAGAAGGCCGAGGAAGAACGGCAGGCCGAGCTCCAGCGGCAGGCCGAGGAGCAGGCCGCGCAGGAGGCAGCGCAAAAGGCCGCCGAGGAAGCCGCCCGCGAGGCCGCCCGTCAGGCCGCGCACCGCAGGCTGGTCATCCGGCTTACCTGCGTGGGCGCGTTCAGCGCGCTTGTCATTGCGCTGGCCGTTGTGCTCATTCGGAAGCTCCATAAGGCAGGCAGGTGCTGATTTGCCTCACGGGATGATCCGGCTGGGCTTTTGATAGCGCTCCTGCTCGGAGAAGACGCAGCCGCAGTATTTCTGCATATAAAAGCCCAGCTCCCGCGCACGGGCCTGGCCGTCGCGGAACATGGGGCGGAAATCCTGATAATAAAATTCCACGCCGTATTCCTCCGCCGCGCGGTAGGCCACGTCGCGCATCAGCTCGTGCTTCTGATAGGGGCTGATGAACAGAGACGACGTAAACGCGTCGAACCCGCCCTCCTTCGCGGCCCGTGCCGCCTCAAAAAGGCGCATTTCGTAGCATTTGACGCACCGGCCCGCGATATCGCCGGCTACCTCGCGCACGAATGGCCGCAGGCCGTAATCGTCGCGCATGAGAAGGGGCAGCTCGATGGTCTTCGCGTATTCCTGTAAGCAGTTCCGCCGGGCACGGTATTCGGTAAAGGGATGGATGTTGGGATTGTACCAGTAGCCGGTCAGGTCGATCCCATCCGCGCGCAGCGCGTCGACCGGCATATTCGCGCAGGGCGCGCAGCAGATGTGCATCAGCAGTTTCATGGCGTTCGCCTCCCATTGTGCAATAAGCATACCACATTTCCCGGTTTCTGTACAGATTGCAAAAAAGAATCTGCGACATTCCGTAGAAAATGAACATGGACAAGCGGCGGGCGCGGTGCTATAATTCCATCTAATATCAGATACAAGCAAAACTGAACGCAGAAAGGAAGATGTTCCATGGCTTTTCCCATTGAGAGCTACGCAGCGAAGATCCAGCGGAAGCTGTTAAAGAAGCAGCGTGTGATCGAGGCCGCCTCCGGCCGGCAGAAGGCCGATCTGGTGCTGAAAAACGCGACGTATGTCAACGTATTCTCCAATGAGCTGCTGACATGCGATATCGCCGTGGCGAACGGCCTGATCGTGGGCCTCGGCAGCTATGAGGGCGAGGTCGAATACGATATGACCGGCAAGATCGTCTGCCCCGGCTTCGTCGACGCGCACATCCATCTGGAATCCAGTCTCGTCACGCCGAAGGAATTCGTCCGCGCGACGCTGCCGCACGGCACGACCACCGTCATCACCGACCCCCATGAGATCACCAACGTCATGGGCACCGACGGCATTGACTATATGTTCCAGGCGACCGAGGGGCTGCCCATCGACGTGCGGTTCATGCTGCCGTCCTGCGTCCCGGCCACGCCGATGGACGAATCCGGCGCGAATCTGGACTACCGCGCCATCGACTCGTTCTACGACTACCCCAGAGTACAGGGTCTGGCCGAGATGATGAACTCCTACGGCGTGATCCACAATGACGCCGAGGTCGTCTCGAAGATCGTCGCCTCGCAGGCGCACCACAAGAAGATCGACGGCCACGCGCCGGGCCTGCAGGGCAAGGATCTCGACACCTACGTCGCCGCAGGCGTCTATTCCGACCACGAATGCGCCACGATGGAGGACGCGCTGGCAAAGCTGCAGCGCGGCCAGTTCATCATGATCCGCGAGGGCACCGCCGCGCGCAATCTGGAAGCGCTCGCTCCCCTGCTCACGCCGCAGTACGCCGAGCGCTGTATGTTCTGCACCGACGACAAGCATCCGAGCGATCTGCTGGAAAAGGGTCACATTGATTATATCGCCCGTGAGGCCATCAACAATTACGGCGTCGACCCCATCATTGCCGTCAAGGCCGCCTGCCACCACGCCTCGCGCTATTTCCTGCTCAATAACCGCGGCGCGATCGCGCCCGGCTATCTGGCCGACTTCGCCGTGATCGACAATTTCAAGGACTTCAACGTCGAAATGGTCTTCAAGAAGGGCGTTCTGTACTGGAACAACGGCGAACTGCGCGACTTTGAAGCGCCGAAGATCGAGGAATATCTCGACAAGCGCGCCCACGACACCTTCCACGTCTCGACGCTCACGCCCGACGATTTCCGCGACACGCGCCAGAGAGGCGTTCTGGGCATGGTCCCGGGCGAGATCATCACGACCGACAACGGCTATGCCGACCACGTCGATCTGGAAAAGGACATTCTGAAGATCGCCGTTGTCGAGCGCCACAAGGGCACGCATCACATCGGCCTCGGCTACATTCAGGGCTACGGCCTGAAATCCGGCGCGGTCGCGACCAGCATTTCGCATGACTCGCACAACATCATCGTCGTCGGCACGAACTCCGCCGATATGGCGTTCGCCGCGAATTACATCGTCGAGCACCACGGCGGCATCGTCGTGGTCGAAAACGGAACGGTAAAGGGTTCGGTCGTGCTGGAGATCGCGGGCATCATGTCCGACCGTCCGCTGACCGAGGTCAACGACCAGCTTGAGGCAGCCAAGGACGCAGCCTTCACGCTCGGCGTCAGCCGGGGCATCGACCCGTTCATGACGCTCAGCTTCATGGCCCTGCCCGTCATCCCCAAGCTCCGCATCACCACCAGAGGCGTCGTCGACGTCGACACCCAGCAGTACGTATAAAATACACAGAAATAAGGCAACCGGCCCGCAGGCGTGTCCTGCGGGCCGGTTCTGATTTTTATGACCGCCTCCGGCGGTATTCTGTCGGCAGCTCGCCGTATGTCTCCTTGAACGCGGCCGTGAACCGGCTCTGGCTCTCGTAGCCGACGGCCTGCGCGATGGCGGCAATGTCATTCTGCGTTTTTAACAGCAGGGACGCGGCCTGCTCCATGCGGTGCTTTTTCATGTGTGCGGCGATCGTCTCGCCGTAGACCTGCTTGAAGCAGCGCTTGAGCGTCGTCGTGTTCATCAGATACTTCCGCGACAGCTCTTCAATGGTGACGCGCTCGGCGAGATTGGCCGTCAGCTCGTTGTGGACATGGCGGATGATCTGCTCCTGCGAGTCCTGATAGTCGACGGCCTTTTCCGGGCAGGCGATCTGCATGACCTGCTCGACGATCTCGTGCAGGAGCTTGATCTGCATGGTGTCGCCCGCCTTGTAATAGACCTCCTTGCCGCACCGGCGGCTTTCGATCAGCCCGCTCTGCGCAAGTGAACGCAGATGGTGCGAAACGGCGGGGCTGGACATATCGAGCAGCGCCGCGATGTTGATGACGCACTCCTCCCGGTGGCTGAGCAGCCAGAAAATGCGCACGCGGGTCGGGTCGCTCAGCTGTTTGAAGATATCGCACACCGCGCCGAAGTGCTCCACGTTTTTCAGCTCCCGGTACAGATCCTCCGTGTGTCCGTGCGCGCCGTGGTCGTGCGGAAGAGAGAATTCCGGCATTTGTCCCATCTCCTTTGTCCGTTTTGGACATTCCGTTCGCCCGTTTGGAAGCAAGCGCCCGCAGGGGCTTGATTTCCGGCGTTTTTCTCAGTATACTGCGGATGTAATGATTAAGCAATCGTTTAATTCAAAATTTCAAACGGAGGTCCTGACCATGAAAAAGACATACCAGATCGAAGTCGACTGCGCAAACTGCGCAAACCTGATGGAGGAAGCCGCGAAGAAGACCGAGGGCGTTGCGAACGCGACCGTCAACTTCATGACGCAGAAGATGATCGTGGAATTCGCCGAGGGCGCAGACGAGAAGAAGACCATGAAGGCCGTGCGCAAGGCCTGCAAGAAGGTCGAGCCGGACTGCGAGATCGAGCTTTAAGCTGCAATTGCTGCTCCGGCAGCGCGGAACGGAGTGTTTGCTATGACAAAGAAACAGAAAAAAATGCTCGTGCGCATCCTCATCACCGCCGTGATGCTCATTGCGCTGAAATTTATCCCCATCACCGGCATCCCGCAGCTGCTTGCCTATGTGGCCGCGTATCTGGTCATCGGCTATGACATTCTGCGCAAGGCCGGAAAGGGCATTCTCAACGGACGCGCGTTTGACGAAAACTTCCTCATGACGCTGGCCACGCTCGGCGCGTTCTTCCTCGCCATCTGGACGAAAAGCGGCGACTATGTCGAGGGCATCGCCGTTATGCTGTTCTACCAGATCGGCGAGCTGTTCCAGAGCTACGCCGTCGGCAGGAGCCGGAAGAATATCTCCGCACTGATGGATATCCGCCCGGACTACGCGAACATTGAGCAGGACGGTCAGCTGACGCAGGTCGACCCGGACGTGGTCGCGGTCGGCAGCATCATCGTCGTCCAGCCGAGCGAAAAGGTGCCGCTTGACGGTGTGGTCGTCGAGGGAACCGCCAGTCTCAACACCAGCGCGCTGACCGGCGAAAGCCTGCCGCGCGACGTCAAGGCGGGCGACGAGATCATCAGCGGCTGCATCGATCTGTCCGGCGTGCTGAAGATCCGCACGACAAAGGCGTTCGGCGAGTCCACCGTTTCGAAGATCCTCGATCTCGTCGAGAACGCAAGCTCCCGCAAGTCGCGCTCCGAAACGTTTATTTCCCGTTTTGCCAAGGTCTACACGCCTGCCGTGTGCGCCGCAGCGCTGGCGCTGGCCGTGCTGGTCCCGCTGGGCCGGATGCTTGCGGGGGCTGACGCGAACTGGACCGACTGGGTTTACCGCGCGCTGTCCTTCCTCGTCGTCAGTTGCCCGTGCGCGCTGGTCATCAGCATTCCCCTGAGCTTCTTCGCGGGCATCGGCGGTGCAAGCCGGGAGGGCGTGCTGATCAAGGGTTCAAACTATCTGGAGGCCCTGTCCGCAGCGAAGGTCGTCGTGTTCGACAAGACCGGGACGCTGACGCGCGGTGTGTTTGAGGTCACGGCTGTCCACCACAGCCCGCTGGCTGAGGAGCAGCTGCTGGAATACGCGGCGCTGGCCGAATGCGCCTCCTCGCACCCCATCAGCAAGAGTCTGCAGAAGGCCTATGGCAAGGAAATCGACCGCAGCCGCGTGACGGACATCGAAGAGCTCAGCGGCCACGGCATCACCGCCACGGTCGACGGGCACGCGGTCGCCGCAGGCAACAGCAAGCTGATGAAAAAGCTGGGCGTTCCATACTGCGACTGCCACAGCACCGGCACGATCATCCACATGGCCGTTGACGGCCAGTACGCGGGACATATCGTCATTTCCGACATCGTCAAGCCGCATTCGAAGGAAGCCATCGAGCAACTCAAGCGCGCGGGCGTCCAGAAGACCGTCATGCTGACGGGCGATGCGAAGCGCGTAGCCGACAGCGTAGCTGCCGAGCTTGGCGTCGATGAGGTGCGCAGCGAACTTCTGCCGGGCGATAAGGTCGCGGAGGTCGAGAAGCTGCTGGCTGCGAAGAGTAAAAAAGATATGCTGGCCTTCGTCGGCGACGGCATCAACGACGCCCCGGTCCTCACGCGGGCGGACATCGGCATTGCAATGGGCGCGATGGGTTCCGATGCAGCCATCGAGGCCGCCGACATCGTCCTCATGGACGACGACCCGCTGCAGATCGCAAAGGCCATCAAAATTTCCCGCAAGTGCATCGGCATCGTCCGGCAGAACATTGTGTTCTCTCTGGTCGTGAAGTTTGGCTGCCTCGCGCTCGTCGCCTTCGGCGTCGCGAATATGTGGGCCGCCATCTTCGCCGACGTCGGCGTGATGGTCCTCGCCGTCCTGAACGCGATCCGGGCGCTGAAATACAAGGGCTGACGGATAAAAATGCAAAAAAGAACGGGGCTCCGCAGGCAGCGGAGTCCCGTTTTTGCCATATTGCGCAGCGCCGGTCAGCCCTCCGCCACGGACGGGCAGGTGCGGACATATTCGTAGAACTGCGCGTTTGCCGCTTCCATGTACGGCGTGACCCAGAGCGTGCCGACGCCGAGGCACAAAGAGCCGACGATGATCCAGCCGAGAAAGCTCAGGTCGAGCACGAATTTTTCCCACTTGTGGCCGTCCATCATCTGACGGCTTGCGTCGATGCAGGCCTTCCAGCCGTAATCGGGGTGGTCGAGCTTGATATAGTATGCCATAGAATAGGCATACGCCTTGACAATGCCGGGGATGACGAACAGCAGCGACCACAGGAACGTGAACAGCGACGTCATAAGACCGATGAGGAACGTTCCGCCGAAATCATCCTGAAAGCCGCGGAACATATCGCCCATCTGCACGGGCTGATGGTCACGCGCCTGCTTGAGGAAGATATACGCCATGCCGTATTCCAGCGGGCCGACCACGAGCAGCGCACCGATACCGGGGATGATCCCGGCGGCCGCCGACTCCAGCAGGCCGATCAGCAGGCACACGGCCAGACCCATCATCCAGAGATTCTGAAAAATACCGCCGCCGAGCTGCGCTCTTGCGCGGGCCTTTAATTCTGCACGATCCATAAATTACACAGTCCTTTCTGAATCCTCTTATTTCTTTCTTTTTCCCGGACACTCCCATTATACTGTATGCAGCCCGGCAATGCAAGATTCACAATTCCGGCACACCCGCGAGGCACAGCGGCAGCTCCAGTCCGTTCGCCTCCAGAAGCGCCTTGTCGCGCAGGAGCTCCCGCGCCGGGCCGTCGGCGGCCAGCGTGCCGTCCGCGATCAGAAGCACGCGGCGGCACGTTTCCAGCACCAGATCCAGATCGTGCGAGGCGATGAGCTTCGTCTCCGGCCTTGCGCGCAGGACGCGGATCAGGGTGCGGCGGTTGCGCGGGTCGAGCGCGGTGGACGGCTCGTCCATGAGAAGCATATCCGGCTTCATGGCAAGAATGGCCGCGACAGCGGCCATTCGCTTTTCGCCGCCGGACATTTTGTGGTTGTGGCGCAGCTTCAGATGCTCCATGCGCAGGCTGGCAAGCGTTTCGTCCGCCTGCCGCTCGGCCTCTTCGCGGCTCAGGCCGTAGTTCATCGGGCCGAAGAGCATATCGTCCAGCACCGTCGGCATGAACATCTGGTTATCCGCGTCCTGCAGGACATAGCCCAGCTTCCGGCGCACGGCGGGCAGATTCTCCCGCGTGACGGGAAGACCGTCCACGGTGATGCTGCCCGTATACGGCACGAGGCCGAGCGCGGCCTTCATCAGCGTGGACTTTCCCGCGCCGTTCGCGCCGATCAGTCCGGCCTGTTCACCGTCCTGAATGGAAAACGAAAGCTCGCGCAGCACCTGCGTTCCGCCATAAAACACGCTGACGTGATCGAATACCAGCATAAGCGCCTCCTGTCTCAGACAAACAACCCGCCCAGCAGCGCGGACAGATCAAAATACCGTGCCAGCAGCATCAGCGCCGGGCACAAGAGCGCATACGGCCACGACGCCGCCGAGCCGCGCCCATGCGCGGCGCTTGGAAACTCGCCGCAGAAGCCGCGCAGCTCCATGCTCTCGTAGAGCGCCTGCGCCCGGTCCATGCTGCGCAGCAGCAGCTGGCCGAGAAACGAGCCCCACGCGGAAATATGGATCCCCTTCTGCCCCGGCGCACGGAGGCTGTAGGCCTGCTGCATCACGGCGACCTCAGACAGAAGCAGCCCGACATAGCGGAACGTCAGCAGCAGAAGATTCGTCAGCAGCTTCGGCACGTGCAGCTGCCGCAGCGCGCGGCAAATTTCCTCAATTGTGGTCGTGGCCATCAGCAGAAAGGACACAAGCAGGCAGAAAACGCCCTTTAAGATCAGCGTCAGCATCGACAGAACGCCGCCGGAGACGGCAAGCCCGCCGATCTGCGCCACGATCTGCCGGTCAAACAGCGGATTCAAAAGCCCGACCGCGCACACGAGCGGCAGCACCATGCGCAGCTTCTGAAAGCACAGGCGCATCGGAAGCCCCGCAAGCTGATAGCCCGCCACCGGGAACAGCGCCATCCAGACAAGCCGCGTCAGGCCGTATTTCGGGAAGGAAACCGTGACGGCGATATAAAAAACCGTCACGAACAGCTTGGAAAGCGGGCTGAGGCGATGCAGAACCGAATCCTGCGCCGCCAGCTCGTCCATTTCGCGCAGCTCAAGCCCCGCCTGCTCCGCTCTGTTCACGCTGCATCCCTCCCGGTTCAAAAATGCGAAGTGCGGCAAGCCGTCCGGCTTGCCGCGAAGCGGCTTATCCGGCCGCCGTCTGTTTTTTCTTTTTCCGTGCCAGACTGCCCGCCAGGCAGATCAGCCCGGCAAGTCCTGCGACGATCACGCAGCCGACGAGGCCGGATACAGATGTGCCTGCGGCGCTGTCGCTGTCCGCAAAGCCGTAATCCGGCAGAAAGGACGTTTTTTCCTGCACAGCGGCCGCCTTTTCCGCGGCAGCGCTCTGCGTACCGTATTGTTCTTCGTCAAGGCCCATGTTGGCCGAATACCCGGCCTCCTCATTGCCGAACAGCGACCATTCCAGTCCGTCCGGGCTGGAGCTTGCCAGCAGCGACATCCCGCCGCCGATGACGAGCGCGGCAGCCGCCAGAATCGCCAGTGCCGCCTTACGCGAGCAGCGGTTTTTCGCGCCGGAGCCTGCCGCGTCCTGCAGCAGCTCAGGCCGCGTCTGATAGACGAACAGCAGCACCGCCGCCGTGATCAGCCCCTCGACCAGACCGATCGCCAGATGGATCGGCTGCATGAGCACCGCGAACGCGCCGAGCGGCAGCGCCGTGATGCCGGAGAGCGTCGTTTCCAGCACGACGGAGAATGCGCCGAGCTGCAGCGTTGCAACGCAGCCGAGCACCGACGCAAGCGTCAGGCGCAGCCGGGCCTTGCCCGCGGAAAGATTTCCGCGCATCAGGGGCCGGTAGATAAGGAAATATCCCACGAAGCAGCCGTAGAACGCCATGTTCCAGACATTCGCGCCCAGCGCAAGCAGCCCTCCGTCAGCAAAGAACAGCGCCTGAATGGCAAGAATGACGATCATGGACAAAAAGCCTGCCCACGGCCCCAGCATGGCGGACAGCAGCATACCGCCGCACAGATGCCCGGACGAGCCTGTGCCGGGGATGGTATAGTTGATCATCTGTCCGGCGAAGACGAGCGCGGACATGACCGCCATTGTCGGAAGCTTCTTTTTTGCCGTCTCCGGTGCGGCAAGCTCCTCCCTGCGCAGCTGCACGAGCGAAACGCCCGCCGCAGCAGCAGAGGCTGCGTACATCGTAACGGCGACAGCAGGAGATAAAAGTGCGTCTGCCATATGCATGGTCTGTTCCTCCGAACTTTTTTGCTTATTATTAAGAAGTCTGACCGCCGCGCACAAGCTCCCCTGGGGGATATTTCGGATAAAAAAGTCCTTGTGCATCATGACAAATTGCGGCAAAGGAATTTGTGGAAGTCTACCGAAAAATTTAAAATCGCAAGATTGTCGGATAAAAAAAGCAAGTCTAACATTGAACAAACAGCCTGTTCCGCTATGATGGAGCTATCCAGAGGCGGCTTTCGGTAAAAGCCGCCCGCCCCTCAAGCACATATTTGTATGAAACCAGACAATTGATACAGGAGGATACAGACATGGCAACATTCAGATTTACCGCAGGCCCGTGGAACGTCCACGAGGGCAACGAAACCTTTGGCCCCGGCCACCGCAAGAGCATTCCGCTGGAAGAGAAAATGAAGAAGTACGCCGAGATCGGTCTGGCCGGCATGCAGTTCCATGACGACGACGCCGTTCCCGACATGAACAACATGACCGAGAAGCAGATCATCGACTACGCGAAGGACGTCAAGGCGATGCTCGACAAATACGGCCTGTTTGCAGAGTTCGTCGCGCCGCGTCTGTGGTTTGACAAGCGCACGAATGACGGCGGCTTCACCGCCTCCCGCAAGGAAGACCGTGAATTTGCCCAGTGGCGCGCCCGCCGCTCCTGCGACATTGCCAAGGCGCTCGGCACCAAGAAGATCCAGCTGTGGCTGGCCCGCGAGGGCACGCTCTGCGCCGAGGGCAAGAACCCCGTTGAAATGACCCTCCAGCTGCGCGACGCGTTCAACGACATCCTGACCTACCGCGACGACGCGCTCATCCTTGTCGAGCCGAAGCCCAATGAGCCCATCGACCGCTCCATCTGCGGCACCGCCGGTCACGCGCTGGCCGTCGGCGCATACACCGTCGATCCGAGCCGCGTCGGCCTGTGCATCGAATCCGCGCACTCCATCCTCGCCGGTCTTGATCCCGCGAACGACATGGGCTTCGCGCTGGCGCTCAACAAGCTGTGGGGCGTGCATCTGAATGACCAGAACGGCTGCCGCTACGACCAGGACAAGGCGTTCGGCGTCGACAACCTGCGCAACGCGTTCAACCAGGTCAAGGTCCTGTACGAGAACAACTTCGGCGACCGCGGCAACTTTGAATGCGTCGGCCTCGACGTCAAGGCCATGCGCACCCAGCCCGATGAGGACTGCTACCGCCATCTGATCAACTCCAAGAAGATCTTCGAGAAGCTGCTGGCCAAGGTCAAGAGATTCGACTACGAATTCCAGGCTGCCTGCGTCAAGGAGCAGAACTTCGAAAAGCTCGAAATGTACGTCATGGACCTGCTGATGGGCGACTGAAAAAAACCGGGCCGCCGCGCACGGGAAGCGTACCCAAAAGGTCAGGCAAAATTTCGAACAACAAAGAATCAAGCCGCCAAAAGGGCTTGCCGTCTGTGAATCGCAGGCGGCAGGCCCTTCAGTCGTTCCCGCAGCCAGCTTCCCGAACTCCGGTGTATTCTCCCTTGACATAGTGAACCCCCATTTCTTAGGGTGTATCTGAAAACTCCCAATGTGACCGGCAGCGAGAAATTTTTGCGCTGAGCAAGACATTTTTTCGCAGGAA
>ENA-ORCN01000310-ORCN01000310.1-human-gut-metagenome-genome-assembly--contig:-NODE-310-length-42152-cov-27.109376_pt1 | contig 42152 bp, 48 predicted proteins | sample MGYA00242984_ERZ507984 | MGnify/ENA primary metagenome ERZ507984 (study PRJEB26167, sample SAMN06115395) | human gut metagenome | host: Homo sapiens | place: China:Hubei | collected 2016-05-19... | reverse complement strand
CTGGAAGAGGAAGTTCTCTCCATCCAGCAGGAAATTGAAGTACAGGAACAGCAGATCGAGAATATTGAAAAGTTCGTTCAGAAAGCGCACAAGTACGTTCATATTGAAGAACTCACCCCTTATGCTCTCCGTGAACTGGTGTCGGCCATCTATGTGGATGCCCCGGATAAGTCCAGCGGAAAGCGGGTGCAGCACATCCATATCAAGTACGATGGGCTGGGGTACATCCCTCTGGATGAACTGAAAGCAAAAGAAAAGGCGTGACCGAAGTCACGCCAAATCTTCCCCATTTCGGGAGCTTTTGCAAATACTGTTTTATGGGAACTCTGCTACGGGGAACGCCCTGTTGTACATATCGTTATCGTCTGTGGTCTTTGGCAGGGTGCGTCCTATTCAGGGGCGCACCCTGTTTTTATTTTGAGCCTTCACCGGCTTTTTGAGCCTCAGCCCTCTGCTTTCTGAACCAGAATCGTCAGCTGCTTCTGAACGCTGTCATCTGCTGTGACAGTCAGATGAATTTCGCCCTCAGCTTCTCCTGCACGGACCACCGCCATGCAGCAGCCGTCAAAGGTCTCGCTTTCCGGGGTGTCGTAACGCTCCTCGGAGCAGGGGTTTGCGCTGCCTACGGCTTCCAGAATGCCTGCACCCTCCAGCTCCACTTTCAGGGTGTGCTTGGTGTGCAGATCTGCGGTATCATTTGCGTCCACAAATTGGATCATCACAAAGGCGGCATCTTCGCCGTTGGCTTGCAGGGTCTTACGGTCTGCTGTAAGAGTCATCTGTGCATCCTGTGCGGTGCGCAGCGTGAACACGCCGTCACACACACCGCCGGTATAGCCCACAGCCTTCAACTCGCCGGGAGTATAGGGCACGCTGTAGGTGGCGGTAAAATCCACCACGGTACGGCGACCCAGAGAAGCACCGTTCAGGAACAGCTCCACCTCCTCCGAGGCGGAGTACACATCTACCGAAGCCGTCTGTCCTTCAAAACCGGGCCATGTCCAACCGGAAAGGTTATCTTTGAACATCCAAGGCGTTTTGCTGGAGGTCTGACCGTTGTGTTCCATCCGCAGCACTGCCAGATAGGGGGTCTTCCGCAGACCGTAAACGATCTCCCGCAGATAGCTGATGGGGCAGCGGTTGCCCAGCAAATCCAGATCTCCAATGTAGGCAGTGCGTTCCGGGTAAATGCTGCTGAAGTTGGCACCGCCATCGTAATGGAAGATGCCGCAGCCGGCCTCTCCCAGATAATCGTAGCCGGCCCATGTGAAGTCGCCGATCATGTGGGGGTTTTCCTCCACGATGCGCCACAGCCGCACGATATCTGCCGGGTAGGTCTCGGTACCCAGCACTGCCTTGTGGGGATGCAGCTCATGCTCCAGCACGTGGCGTCCGGTAAGGTAGTTCAGACCGATCACATCGCAAGAATCCTCGCAGCCGGACAGCGCTTCGGTCAGCAGTGGATGGGTGGCAAAGTAGTCCCCCTTTTCCCCGGACATCAGGCTCATAAAGCTGTTCAGGGCATTGCTGCCGCCCCCATCGCCGCCGGTGGGGCCGGGCTGTGCCGGGAACTTTCGCATCACATCCCCCATGATCTCCCGCAGACGGTAACCGGCTGCCATCAGACCGTTAAGGGCGTTGGTGGTGTAGCGGGTGGGGTCCAGCTCCCGGAAGGTGTTGCAGAGCCGACGGTTGGTCTCTGCTCCGCTTTCCGAGCCTGCCTCGGAGATCTCGTTGCCCACACAGTACAAAATAACACTGGGATGGTTATAATCCTTGGCCACCATCTTTTGAATGGTGGGCTTCCAGTCCTGCTCAAAGTACAGGGCATAGTCGTAGGGATTTTTCCGCACGTTCCATACGTCGCTCAGCTCGTCCATTACCAGCACACCGTACCGGTCGCAGGCATCCAGCAGTGCCCGCCCTGCCGGGTGATGGGAGGAGCGGATGGCGTTGAAGCCTGCTTCCTTCAGTTGACGAATCCGGCGCTCCTCGGCATCGGGCAGGGTAGCTGCACCCAAAATGCCGTTGTCGTGGTGGATGCAGGCACCCCGCAGCTTGACGGTCTGCCCGTTGATGCGTACCCCATGCGCTGCATCGATGCTCAGGGTACGGATGCCAAAACGGGTCTCTTCCCGGTCCAGTTCTTCCTCACCCTCCAGCACCTGCATGGTGCTGGTGTAGAGGTTGGGGTCCTCCGGGCTCCACAGAGCCGGGCTGTCTACGCAGTACCGGAAGGAGACGGTTCTGCTTTCGCCGGGTTGGAGCAGGAGGTTTTGCCGGTCAGTGAGCACTGCCGTGCCCTCCCGGCAGATGGTCTGCTGCAGGGTCACCCGTTCTGTAACAGTGCTGGCAGACTGCACCTGTGCCGTCACATCCAGCAGGGCAAAGCCCTCGTCCGCCTCCCGGGTGGTGATACGCACGGTATCCTGCGGCAGATAGACCTTGTTGCCCACCAGCAGCCGCACCGGGCGGTAGATGCCGCTGCCGGTATACCAGCGGCTGTTGGGTTCCAGACTGTTATCTGCAATGACCTTCAGCAGGTTGTCGGCACCATATTTCAGGTAGGGACCAGCCTCCACGGTAAACTCCGCATAGCCGTTCACGTTCCGGGTCAGCAGCCAGCCGTTCAGGTAGACCAGCGCCGTCTGGTACACACCCTCAAATACGAGGGACACCGGCTTGCCTTGCCACGCCTGCGGTGCGGTGAAATGCTTCTGAAAAATGTACTCGCCGCCGGGGTAGAAGCCGGTCTGTGCACCGTTTTTCGTGTCCGGGGTGCGGGCTTCATGGATCATGGCATCGTAGGGCAGATGCACGGTTTTGGTCTGGGTATTTCCCAGAAAGGAATTCATCCGGGAATTGCCATCTCCCTTTTCTACTGTCCAATCTGCGTTGAAATTCTGTCGAATCATGCCTGTGCCTCTTTCTGGTGTTCAGCATCCCACTTCTTATTGGCCTTTTCCACATCCAGGAAAGCCAGCAGCACTGTAATAATGATGCCGATCACAAAGGGGAAAGTGATGTACAGGTTGAAGATCATCCGAATGGCGCTTTCGCTCTGGACCGTTGCGGTGCCCACAAAGCCGCCCAGCTTCAACAGCCAACCCACAGCCGCAGTACCGATGCCGCCGCCGACCTTCACGCCCAGAGAGGAGCAGCTGTACATCATACCGTCCATGTGGACGCCGGTGGTGCGTGTGGTGTAGCTGCTGGCCTCAGCAATAAGAGCGTTCAAAGAGCCGCTGAGGGTACCTGCAAAGACGCCCTTGATGAACATGAACAGCAGGAACATGGAGAGATTCTTCTGCATGGCAAAGTAGATCATGGGAATGCCCAGCACGCTGCTGATGGCGTAGCCCCAGAAGTTGACCTTCTGCATACTGCCGGTCTTTTTGATGAGGACAGGCGCAAAGGCCAGTGCGATGATAACAGGGAACATCTTCATCATGGAGAACTGACCCAGCAGGCTGCCATCGCCCCAGTAATAGGTGGCGCAGAACACACCGGCACCGGTGGTCAGGTTGCTCATGATATAGTACACGATGTAGATGGCGAGGATCATCAGGTAATACTTGTTGTGGACGAGGATCTTAGCGGTCTCGGCAAAGCCATGCTTTTTCTCCTCGGCAACTGCTTTGCCTTCCTCTGCGGCTTCGCTGGTGTTGCCGCTCAGTTCTTCCTCCGGCAGCTCTTTAACTGCAAGGCAGCTGATGGTGTTGACCACCAGACCAACGATCGCGAAGATCAGAGCCGTGGTACGCCAGCCTGCGGCACCGCTGCCGAACTTCTCCACCATGCCGGTAACGGCAAAGCCCATAAAGATGTTGGTGACGACCGCAAACATAAAACGGAAGGACCCCAGCTGCACACGCTCATTGTTGTTCTTGGTGATCAGTGCCACCAGAGAGGAATATGCAATGCCGTTGGCAGTATAGAACACTGCGTTCAGTGCCGTGTACACGATGAAGAAGTAGATGTACTGCATGGTGGTGCTGCCAGCCGGGATGGCAAACAGCAAAAACAGGCAGAGGGAAACACCTACCTGACCAAACAGCATCCACGGACGTGCCTTGCCCAGCTTGGAGTGGGTGCGGTCGATCAGGGTGCCAAAGATCACATCGCTGATGCCGTCCAGAACCTTGGAAGCCAGCATCAAAGAGCCAATGATGGCGCTGTCCAGACCCAGTGTTCCGGTCAGATAAAGCAGTACAAAGCTGGAAACCAGACCATAGGAGCAGTTAGAGGCCAGATCGCCGGAACCGTAGGCCAGCTTCTGATACCATTTCAGATATTTTTTCTCTGTCGTTGCAGTAGCAGACATGGGGATTCTCCTTTCAAGATGTGCTGTATCATTCACGGCGACAGAATGCGTCTGTCGCTTTACATTTTTTCAAAAGCACTCTATAATAAAGCCACCGGCCGCACAGCTTTTACAGAATGTTTTTGTATTGTGCCTATATTTTAGCAATTCCGTTCACATTCCACAATGACAGCATCGTGTGCCGCTTCCATCAGATTGTATCATATTCGCACATTACAGAAAAGGAGACTCCTTCATGAAACCAGATTCCACCAGCTACGAAAATATTTTGGAGGTTGAAAACTGGGGCAGTCAGCTCTCCACCTTTTATAAAATCATGTCCCCGGTGCAGATCACGCTGGAGTCCTGTACCGGTCTGGGGGAAACCGACCAATACAGCATTCAGATGTTCTCACCAAATGGCTGCTGGCTGCATGAAAACTCGATGGATGCTTTGTTCCGTGCGCTCAGCTCCCGTCCGCTGCACCGCCACGATTATTTTGAGCTGATGCTGGTGCTGGAAGGAGAGGTCATCCAACAGATCGAGGAAAAAGAATATCCCTACCGTGCCGGGACCTGCTGTCTGGTGAACCGCAGTATCCTCCACAACGAACGGTTCACAGGCCCCGCCAAGCTCTGTTTTATTGGTCTATCCGTAGATTTTGTCCGCAGCCTGACGGAATCTGCATCCCTGCAATTATTTGAAGCCGAGCGCCATCTGCCGGAAAATCCCGTTTTGCAGTTCATGCTGGCAAATCTGGGACAAGACCTCCGAAAGGAATATCAGGACCTTTTCCCCACACCGGAAAATACCGATAGTGTTCAAACCCTGGCAACGCTCATCGCCCGCATGACCCACATCCTGCACGAACCCAGTGCCGCCGCCACCTATTATTTGAAGGGCGCACTTTGCGAACTGTTCGATTTTCTGTCGTCCGGCTTCTATGTCACCCCGGTGCACCTGAGCAGCAGCCCCGAAAGCCTGCTCTTTCTGCGTATCAGCCGTTTGCTGGAAGATACAGATGGTCGGTTGCCTCGCAGCGAACTGGCACGGCTTTTGAATTACAATGGCAGCTACCTCAATTCCATCGTCCAGCGCCGCACCGGTCTGTGTCTTTTCGATTACGGCATGACCTTCTGTTTCCAGAAGGCTGAACGGCTGCTGCGGGAAACAACACTTTCCGTCAGTGAGATCGCCCTACAACTCAAATTTACCAACCGCACCCACTTCTACGAACTGTTCCGGCAAAAGTACGGCATGACCCCGCAACAATGGCGCAAGATACAGAAAAGCGCAGAGCACCCTGAATAAGGTGCTCTGCACTTTTCTCTTAATCTTCTAGCCCATGGCTCCCGGTTACGTTTTTCAAGTATTCTTCTAGATTGCCGTTCAGAATCAAATCGGCATAACCAAGTGGGTCATTATAAATGAGGTAGTCCAACTCTGACCTCTGCTCCATGGTAACATCCAGAGCATCCTCGACCCCGGTACAGTCAATGGAGATTTTTCTCCCACCTCGAAGCAGCAGCTCCACGTAGCCGGTGTCCATGTTGAAATGGCAAGCTCTTGCATCGTACTTCATAATCGCATCCTCCCAATCTTGTTAGTGACTTACGGTCTACGACAAGGCATCGGAGGTTTGCGCCGTCCACGGGAACCTTCGTTGTTGTACCCGAAGAAAACGAAAAATCCGAACCCTTCTCCAATCGGAAACAGGTTCGGATTTTTCTTGTTTGGTGGGCGCGGGTGGACTACGCAAGCCGCGCATCTAAAAAAGCCCCGCAGGGGCTTTTTTCCCCGCCGGACTGTTCGGCGGGTCGATGCTGTTCGAATCCACCCGCCTAGCCTCCGGGAAGGTTATTACAAAACAGAAACTCCAGTACCCGGTTCGGATACTGGAGTTCTTGGTGGGCGCGGGTGGATTCGAACAAGCTCAACTATCACAATTCGCTGGATGCGCTTTGAAATTGTGATGGATTCATGCGCATTTTTTTGAATTTCACCAAAAATCAATTATCGGCTATCACAACCATTTAGGAACAAAAACGGGTTACAAAGTGGGTTATTTTGCACGCGGAGAATACTCTGCCAGAGCATCTGAAACGGCCATTGCTGCCGTGTCAGCCCTGCCGTCAACAGCATGGCTGTACCAACCGTAAGTATCCATACTTTTGCTGTGCCCTACCATGCGGCGCAGTTCTGCCGGGGACACAGCATCCTCGATGATGCTCACAAAGGTGTGCCGCAGCTCATACAGGCTGACCGGCGGGTCAATGCCGTTGCTGCGCTGGTAGAACTGCCAGTAGTTATAGAGGCTGTGCTCATTCTCCAACAGGAAGATTGGATCATCTCCCCGAAGAGGCCGCTCCTCTTCAAAGGCCCGCTGCTGCAGCTGAGCGTGGAGTTCCGCAGCCGCCAGCGGATGCAGGACCACCGTGCGGATAGCGTTTTCGTTCTTGCCGTGTGTTTCCTCATCAAAGGTATTGATGGCCCGGGCAAGATGCAGCCGGTTGCCCTCCATGTCGCCCACGCGCAGCCCCAGCAGCTCCCCGGGGCGTAGGCCGGTCAGGACCGCAAAGCGGTATGCATGGATATTGGCATCCTGTTCAACCTTGCCACGGACGATGCGTGTATCTACAGAAAGCAGAACCCGCAGTGCGTCCGGCTGAAGGATCTTTCGGCCCTTTGGACGTGCTCCCCTGGGTACCGTAAGCCCCTCGTCCTCTGGCCGCAGGGCGGTGTATTTGTGCTGCCTTGCCCATTTCACAAAGCTGACTTCAACCGCCCGGATTCCCTGCAATGTTTTCCTCGAAAGGTTTCCCCTGCTCTTTCGGATGGCCTGCGGATTCATGCTGCCTTCCTTGTATGCCCGATTCAGCACATCCTGCAGCATTCCCGTATTCAGGTCACCGATCCGGCGGTCGCCCACCACTGGCAGGATGTAGTTCTGTCCGAACTTCCCCACCTGCTGGGCATAGCTTGTGCCGGCGGTGGCCCGCACCGCGATCAGATACTCGTTCCAGACCTCCGAGCAGCGCTTGGTTGTGCTGCAGATGCCCTCATCCAGCCAGGCATCTGCTTTAGCATTTGCCTCCCGCTGGCCGGTACGGCCCGGCTTTGCGCTGGTGAACGTCTTGCGCACCCCGTCCTTCTGCACCTTGATCTGCCAACGGTTCTGGTTCGGCAGCCACTGGGCGGTGTTGGTTCTCATTCCCATAAAAAATACCTCCTTTGGGGTACACTTTGACAAGCCCGCCCAAAAGAGGTATAATCGCAGTGTCGAGTGTGCGATGCCCTCTTCTGGGTGGGCCGCTTATCTTAACTCCTCCGGTGTTGGTAGCACCGGGGGAGTTTTTTCTTTATACAAAGGCAAAGGCCAACCACATTTCTGCGGTTGGCCTTTGCAAATACTAATTGCGCTCACGCGCTGCCGCCGAAGCGGCAAAGTTAAGCTATAATATAATAGCATATTCTGTGCAGGATGTCAACCGATATTTTCAGAATTTCCGAATAATTTTTTTACAACACCTTTGGAAATGTAAAGTTCCAAGAGAGCTTTTTCAATCTGCTCCATGTCGCGTTCCGAAACTTTCACACCGCAAAGTACAGAATGCGGCGTTACAGGCTCCTTGATGCGCAGCTTACTGACGGTTGCGATCTGACTGATATTGGCAACACTGCCGTGTTTGAGCTTTTCCATCCTTCTGGTGCTGGCCTCGGAGTTTTCCAGTTTGTTCTTCGCCATGGCGTAGCGTTTCATGGATTCTGTCATCCGATCCATCTCGGACATGGATTTCAGCGCAGGATCAGTTGCAACAGAATCCATGAGTTTCCTTGCTTCATCTACCTGATTCTGCGCCTTTTCATCCAGTGCCGCAAAGATTCCATCTTCTAATATGATTTTATTCCGGCTCGCCTTGTGGCGTTCCTTCAGGGAACCAAGCGGAATAACTGTGACTGTATCCCCATTTACGCTGTTCGCCTTATCCAGTACAACAGCATAGTGCAACCCGCCAAGTTCAGAGCCGACCCGGAATCCAAAGTCCACGTTCACGATTTGCCGCCGGGCCAAACGAGGAAGAGATGCAGGGTTAAACTCATTTTCCCGCCGGATCATTCCAGTATATGTTTTGATCCAGTAGGACATGATCTGGGCTCTTTTCTGGTCTATTTCATTGGATGAATAGAGCCAACTGTTAAGCAGTTCATCCAACTCTCCCAGAGCGTCTGCTATGTGGCGCTTCAGCTCATCTGTTGTCATTCTTTTGGACATTCCTTCTTCCTCCTACTTCAGATATCCCGGCAAAGCCCGACGGCCTTGCCTTCGATTACAACGTTATTCATGTCTTCCCGGCCTTTTTTACCACTCTGCGGCGACAACCTCAAAGCTGTCATAATCTACAAAAGAATAAATCACAAATGGTGCGGAACCGCCGTTCCCCTTTACATTATTGGCGTATGTATATGTGCCGCCAATAACCTGACCGTTTTTCTTCAGGATCACAGAGACACGGACATTGGTACAATCAACAGAGCTGTTGTTGACAACATCGCCGGAAATTTTCGATTCGTCCAGACGGGCCACATTCTTGAACTGGAAATCGGATGCCTTTGCAGTTGCATCGAAATGATCATTGTATCCACCCATGGGGTTCCCGACGGCAAGTTCTACCGCAGAAGGAACATCGCCGACGTACATTACCCCTCCACTGAACCGGATCGTATCATTTCCGGCAATTCTTCCGGTATAGCCGTTGGAAACATCCAGAACATGGCCTTCAGCATCTCTTGAAGTGACGGTGATCTGACACGCTCCGGCAGTCTTTGAGTTTCCATTGGAAAGCTCTGCACTGTAATAGACATAGGTGTAGCCGTCCATCTTCTTCTCCCAAGAAGCACCCAGGAGCTTAATAGACACCACCCCGGCAGATGCGGCAGGTGCTTCTGGTGCGGGTGGAACCGTTCCGGTAGAACCGCCGCCGTCACAACCGGCCAGAAGCAAGCCACACAGGACAACTGCAAGAATCATCGAAAGAAATCTCTTTTTCATGGTACAACCTCCACTTTCAATCTGTCTTTTTACCCCACCCAGTGTGTCCAGCCCACGGCGCGGCCCTCGATCTGTACGTCTTCCAGCTGGGGCTGAGCGAATTATCCTTGAGCGCTCTGCTTTGCCTTCTGCGCCTCTTCTCTCAACTTAATGGATTCACGGTACTGTTCTGCCGGAGCAAGTTCCACAAACTCCACAGAACGGTCATAGTTTTCCTTGACAACCTTTTTGATTTCGTCCAGGGAAACACGGAAGAACTCTCGCCGCTGGTTTACAAAGTTGAGCTTGCGGTCCGCAAAGGCATTGTGCAGTGCAGCTTCCAACCGAGGAGCATCATCCGAAAAAATCATAGCATGTACATCAAAGTCAAACGGAACCGAGGCATCGCCCAGCTCATCCACACGATCCTGAGGATCAAGACGGCGTGTCATACCGATTTTGTAAACGTTCTCGCCAAATGCTCCAATATTCGAGATCACATAAACATAACCGGCACGCTGATTAGCCTCACGATAATCAACATCCTTGAACTCCTTGTCAATCTTATCCAGCTGGGCCACCAGCTCTGCTTTCTTTTCTTCGATTGCTGCGCGGTCGGCCTCAGAAGCAGAAGCCAATTGCGCATTGATACGCTCCAGCGCGTTCTGATAATGCTGCTGCTCTTTTTCCAATTTTTTGCGTTCTTCTTCGATTTCCTTGGCAAGCTTTGCCTCTTCACGCATTCTTGCTCGAGCTTCCTTCTGCTCTTCCTTCTCCTGCTGCTTTTTCTGAGCATATTCAAAAGCAAGATGAAGTTCCTCGATTTTTAAGCGGTAATACTTAGGCTGGATGCTGACTTCCATAATGGTTCCAAGCTTGGAAATCGCTTCCCGAGAGGTAGTAATGCGCTTTTCGCTGGCTTCAATATTATTGTACTTGACGTGTTCAATTACGTCATCGCATTCGGAATTGAACGCACGAAGGAGAAGCTTCTGCATATCAGCGACCATCTTCTTGCCTTTGGACGCATTTCCATTGACTGTCCAGTTCATATTACCGCTGACAGCCGTTTTCGCCTTAATCATATCTTTCTGTTTGGCACGAATTTCCAACAGGTGCGCTTTATACTCGTCCGCATTCATAAAAGAGTACCGAGGAGTATAAAGGCCAAAGCTCTGCATCAGGACTTCTTCATTCGTCTCAATGAGCTGGTCTTTTGCCTGTTGAAGTTCTTCCAAGGCATCTTTCAACTCGCTGTTGCGGCTTTCAAGGTTTTCTTGGACACGAGCGAGTTCTTCACGTGAAGCTTTGATTTCTCGATTGATGTCGTCCAGTGTGCGGCTTTCTGACGGCATAGCTTCCCGAAGGCTCTGCATTTCAGCATTCAGTCGTGCAATTTCTTCTTTTTCTTTCTTGCCAAACAGTGACATCTTAACTTCCTCCCATTTTAGATATCTCGGCAGAGCCCCACTGCCTTGCCTTCAATGACAACGGTGTTCATATCCTCCCGGCTGAGGATGATGCTGTTGAAAGCCGGATTCTCCGGCCTCAGTTCAATGAAGTTCTCGTGCAGATAGACGTGCTTCAGGGTTGCCTCTTCTCCAATGCGCACAGCAGCGATCTCGCCGTTTTCCACCTCTGGCTGTTTGCGGATGGCCACCAGATCGCCATCGTGTATCCGGGGCTCCATGCTGTCTCCTTTGCAGGTCAACGTAAATGTGGAGCGCCACTTGGACGGTACACAGACTATGCGCTCCACGTTCTGTTCCGCCGTGATCGGCGTACCGCAGGCGATCCGGCCCACCAATGGGACCATGTCCATCTCCGGCATGGGCTGGAAACCGGGAGGGATGGGGTCTGCATCGGTCTTGTCAGAAGTGTTGTTTGCTTCATCAATGCCAAGCAGCCATGAAACTGAGGTGTCAAGCACATCCGCAAAAGCCTTTACTTTAGATTGTGGGATATCCGCTTTTCCACTTTCAATCTTACTGATAGATGATCTATCTTTATATCCCATTCGTTTTGCAAGCTCGTCTGTTGTCCAGCCGAGTTCCTGCCGACGCATCCGAATGCGATTATATATCTCAGACATCGTAGCACCGCCTTTCTTTACTGTTAGAATACCACATGTGTGAATGAAATTCAATATTTTTTGAAAATTCAGTCAAATATTGTTGACTTTCGTTCCGCAAGGTGGTAATATGAGCTTGCGGAATTTAATTCCGCAGAAAGGAGGTGTTTTTTCGAATGACTGATACCAAGGCCCTCAGAGAAAGAATCGAAGCAAAGGGTCTCAAGCTGAAGGCCGTTGCCGAAAAACTCGGCATCACGCCTTATTGTCTCCAGCGTAAGATCAACAATGAGAACGAGTTCAAAGTCTCGGAAGTTGATAAGCTGTCCTCTATGCTGGAGCTTACGCTGAGCGAGACCCAAGCTATTTTTTTCTCTTGATTGCGGAATTTAATTCATCAGCAAGGAGGTGAAAAAGATGAAGGAAACCAAAAAGCCCGGCGAGCCGCTGGAGACGGCAGGCCGGGCGCAAGAAATTCAGCTTTCACAGCTGGACGATCGTATTCTCTGCCAAATAGATGAAACGGTTATCCAGAACGTGAAAGCCTACTCGTTCGCTCAATCCAGCAACGGGAAAGCGTTGCTGAATTTGAGCATTGAGGTCAATGCGGAAGTTGTGTCAACCACGATACAAGTGCAGAGGCAACCGCACTTGTAACCCATGAATGCCGTTCCATCGTTTCCGAAAACTTGGACAGCAGCCCCCGCTGTGGAGGAATTTGCTCATTCACAATCATTTCAACAAGGTCGATCAGCTTCTGGACTTGCTCCTTATCTGGCGCATTTTCAGCCTCTGCCCGATCACGCAGTTCACGAAAGCTCGTCTGATAGTTGATGGTTGCTGTGTTGGCTGTTCCAATTACAGAGCCATACGCTGTGCCGATATTGTAAATAGTGCTCTGGTGTTGTTCCGTTTCTTTCCGTTTTTTCTCGACCTCGGTCATATAGAACGCTTTTATTTGCTCCTGTTCCTTTTGGAAGTACGATGCCTGTGTTTCTGTGATATAAAGCCGTTCCTTTGCCGGATTGATAACAACATCATCTATTTTGATATCGGTCCCCGGGCGAAACCCAATATACCGGCGATTCGTTGCTTTTTCCCGATTTGGCAGACCCGGAACAGTCGCAACGATCTCACCGTTTCGCTCAATTTGCATATTCAAACCTTGCATCTCTAAAAAGCTCTCAAAAATCATTTTATCACCCCCTTTCCTGCTCGATTATACCGCAGAAGGGATGCAACCACAACAAGGAGGTGAATCACCATGAAGAAGCCTTATCTCAAAATCAGTCGTCTGGCAGAAGACCAGGATCTCAACCAGGGCGCACTTGCGGCCCTGATTGGGGTAAGCTCCAACACGATGACCGCACGGCTCAAGGGGACACAACCTTGGAGGAGTGACGAGATCGTTATCATCTGCAGAGCACTGCACATTCCGCAAGAAAAAATCGGGGAGTATTTCTTCCCGGCAATCGCAAAGGAGGAAAAGACCGCATGAAAATCAAATCCCGCGTCTGGTACTGGCTGGCTGCTGCCAGCGGTTCCGCAAGTCTGCTGTACGGCATGGGCATCGAGGGCGGTGCACAGCTGGGCAGCTCCATCTCTGACAGCCAGTTCGTCACGGCCCTGTGCCTGGTTCTGGCAGCGGTCGCGTTCCTGCGGCTGGGCTTTGCCGCCCAGGATCGTGAACAGAACGCCCGCCGCTATGGCCGCGTTGACCGCACCCACGCCCGTACCGAAGAGCCGGAGTACCGGCAAAACCGGAGGGGCGCATGAAAAGCAAATGAGCCCGCCCGTGCTGGTAACACGGACGAGCCCAGAGGGTGATGGAATTCACAAGCCCCATCACCCTTGATGATACCACATCAGAAAGGAGTTTACAAATGAAAGGTATTTTAGCCGAACCGAGCAAGGCCCCGGTGATCGCATCCCTGCCCGACAGCCTGTGGGCCATTGAGAACCGGCTGGGCACGCCCTGCGAGATGATCGTGTTGCCCCGCACCCCGGCGGTGCTGTTCGTGGGCCGGTACGATGGTCCCATCCAGCCCGCCAGTCTGCTCAACCGTAAGTACCGAGGCCGTCAGCTTTACGGACCAATCCTCTGCTATGGCTGGAAGGGCAACAACATCCAGCCCATGAACAAGGATGTGCAGACCGAGATGCTGGACCGCCTGAAGGGCACGGAGGTGAAAGTGTGACCACCTATATCTGCAAATGCGGACGGCGAGTGAAGAAATCCACCGATGCCAGTACCACTGGAAACCGCCTATCTGGTTACGCACCCGGCCATGAGTGCTGGGGATGCCCCTATGCCATGCCATACGGAGACTTTCAATGGGATGAAAGTGCTAGAACTGTCAGCCGGGAGACTCGGGGCTACGAGTGCCGGATGAGCAAGACCCTCACTTATGCGTCAGAGTTTGCTGGCTCTATCAAGGATAAATGCACCTGTCGAGTGCATAGTCTGGACTTCGACTTTCTGTCTCAGGTCTCTGCATGGATCAAAGACACTTATCCAGACAGAGAGATTTTCAGCTCATTCTCCAAAGATATTCGTGCATCGGACTATGGGTCTGACGGGCGCTATTGCCTGACAATCACATGCACTCAGAATCTGAAAGGTGTTGCCGCAAAAAGAGAGCTGTTTGGTCAGTTTTTCAATCTGGATGGAAGCCGCAAGGACATGACACCGCAGCAGGAAATGGAAAAGATTCTTGCCGACATCAAAAAAGCAAAGGAGATTCTCTCATGTGCACCTGCCCAGAATGCGGATGCTGCTGTGACTACGGCAGAGAATGCTGTTCCGACTGCCACAGCGGCAACGCCGACCATCTCGGAGAGCGGGGCGGATGCAAGCGCATCGACCCCCGCGACATCCCTGCAGAACTACGAATCGGCCCTTGCCGCATCGGCGGGCGGTTCTTCTGCGCCGATTCCTTCGGCTCCCAGCTTTGACTTTGGCGCAGACGAGCAGACCAATGCCCTGCTTTTGCAGGATGCCCAGACTTTTATCACCGGCAACATGGCCCGGATCATGGCGGCCAAGCACGCCCACGACCTGACAGCCAACCACTACAAAGGTAGCTGGGGCAAGTGGTGCGCCGCTGTGGGCATCAGCCGGGACACCGGTGAAAACATGGTGAGAGTTGCCGAACAGTTCGGCAACATTCAGCTGGAGGGTAAGTCCATTCTGGACGTTCAGCCCCTGAAGCTGTTGTATGCCGCTGCCAAGCCCTCCACCCCAACACAGGTGAAACAGGCGGTGTTCTCCGGGGATATCACCTCCTACAAGGAGTATCAGGAAGCCATGGCCCAGATCAAGGCCGAGAAGGACCGTGCCGCTGCTGCCGAAGCCCGGGAGGAAGAGGCGTGGAATATGGTAAGCAAGGCACAGGATGAAGCCCAGACTGCCAAAAACGACTTGGATGCCGCCCTTGCGGATGTGCAGGGGCTGGACAAGGAAAATGCCCGGCTGAAAGCCGAGAAAGAAAAGGCAGAACGGAGCTATAACGAAATGTACGAAAGCCGCATTGCGGCCAACCTCCAGCGCCAGAAGGCCGAAGCCGAGCGCGACAGGGCCGAAGAGAGAGCAAAAAATGCCGAAGACGCTTTGAAAAAACAGCCCATCACGGCGGTCATCGATGAGGAAGAGATCGACCGCCGGGCCGCAGAAAAAGCCTGGGGCCTTGCAGATGCCCGGAACGCCGAACTGGCCAAGGACAACGCCAACCTGAAGAAACAGATTGCGGCACTCCGCTCCCTCATCAACGATGATGCCCAGGCAGATTTTGAGCAGGCCAACTACTGCGCCAGCCTGATGCGTGCGGCGTGGGATAACAGCAAGGCCAGCTATTCCCGGCTGGTGGGCGAAGATCTGGAAAGCACCTTTCAGACCATCTGCGGTACCCTGAACAGCATCATGGAGGAAGCCTCCCTGCTCTGCCGCCAGCCGCCGGATTATGACGGAGGTGACAGGGATGAATGAGATGTACAGCCTGGATCTTGACCGTTACGGCCCGCCCATGGAGCCGCCTGATGACTACTACTTTGCCCCCGACCGGGAGCCAGAAGAGGAGGAACTGACCGATGACGAATGAATTGACCGTCCGGGTAGAACGCCCGGTAATCCCGGCCATGAACTGGAACAAGGATGAGGTGCAGAAGAACCTTGACGAACTTCTGGCCTCCTATACAGGCCGTGTGTACACACCTGAATCCATCAAAGATGCCAAAGCCGACCGTGCTGCCGTCAACAAGTGGGACAAGCAGCTGGCTGCTGCTCTGACCGCCGCCAAGCGGCTTTACACTGACCCGCTGGAGGATTTTCAGAAGAGTATCCGGGAGATGCAGGCCCAGTGTAAGCAGGTGTCCGGGGCGATCGATCAGCAGGTCAAGGCGGTGGAACAGGCCGAGAAGGAAGAAAAGCGCAGCAGCCTGATGCTGGTCTACCGGGACTGCATCGGGGAACTGGAACCGCTGATCTCCTTTGAGCGGCTGCTGATTCCTCAGTGGCTCAACAAGACCTACGACCTTGCCAAAGCATCCAAGGAGCTGCGCCTTGCCGTGGAGACCAAGCGGGAAGAGATCCGGCTCATCCGGGAGACCTGCGGCGAGGATGCCGAACCCTGCGTCACCGAGTATCTGCGGAATCTGAGCGTCAACGATGCTCTGCACGAGCACAACCGCCGGGAGAATGCCCGGGCGGCTCAGGCCGAAGCAGAGGCCCGGCGGCAGGCCGCAGAGCGGGCCAAAGCGTCTGCGCCGGTCGTTGTTTCTCCCACCGAGGAAGAGCGCCAGATCAGAGCAGAAGCGGCTCAGGCGGCGCAGGCCAGCGCTTTTGTGACAGCTTCCGGACGGCTGGACTGTGAGGTATTGCAGCAGTTTGCCCATCCAAACACGCCCCAGCCGCCTGCCCGGCGGCGGTATCGCTTCTGGGTGGATTTCACCCCGGAGGACATCGAATGGTTCAAACAGGGAGCCGCAGAGCGCGGCATTCCCTTTGGTTCTGTAAAATAATTGGAGGATTTTACTTATGGCTTTTTCTCGTCCCGGCGCATCTGCGCCCACCATGTCCGCATCTTCTTCTGCTCCGGCCACCGGTACTGCCGCCCGGATGAGCGCGATCCAGCAGCGTGCCGCCCAGAGCAATGCTCTGCAGGCCGCTTCCCCATCTGTTCCGGTGGAGATCACCGCCGCAGACGGCCAGCATTTCACCGTCAGCTTTTCCGATGTGCGCAACTTCATCTGCGCCAAGGCCACCGATGCCGAATGCAAGATCTTCCTCGAGACTTGCAAGCAGTACCGGCTGAACCCCTTCACCAAAGAGGCCTACCTCATCCACTACGACAACAACAGCGAGGATACCCCCAGCACCATCGTTCTGGGCAAGAACTGCTATATGCAGATGGCCGAGCGCCATCCGGCCTTTGACGGCTTCGAGGCCGGCATCATCGTGCTGGATACCGAGGCCGGTCAGTTGGAACACCGGGAAGGCTGCATCGTCTACGAGGGCGAGGAGCTTCTGGGCGGCTGGGCCAAGGTCTACCGGAAGGACCGCACCCGGCCCAGTTACGAGGAGGTGAAGCTGGCCGAGTATGACACCGGCAAATCCCTCTGGAAGGGTAAGAAGGCCACCATGATCCGGAAGGTCGCCCTGGTCCATGCCCTCCGGGAAGCGTTCCCCTCCACCTTCGGCACCCTCTACGATGAAAGCGAGGTCTCCGTGCGTGTGGATGCCGAGGGCACCGCCCGGGAGCTGGATAATGCAGAACCGATTTCCAGCCACCGCTGGACCCGCATCAAGGAAGCTGTTGAACAGGCCGATGCCCTGACCATGGAGGACGCTGACAGCGCAGACGACCCCTTTGCCGGGGGTGATGAATCGTGATCCTGACCCACAAGACCGGCGTACTTCTCCACGGAACCCTCGCCAAAGACCCCGTGCTCAAGGACGTGGGCCAGAAGCGGGTCCTGAAGTTTGACGTGAAGGCCCACAGCGTCAAAACCGAGACCGGCAGCTGGGAGGGCCTGTATGTGCAGGTGAACGTCTGGCAGGGGCTGGACAAGTGGGACGGGCTGCTCTGCAAGGGCGATGCCGTTACCGTCTACGCCCGGGAACTGAAGAGCCGGGAGTACAACGGCAAGACCTACTATGACGTGGACGCAGACGACATCCAGCCCGGAGGCATGGTGATCTTCCGGTGGATGCAGAATCTCATTGACCTTTGCACAGAGGCCCCGGCACCGCCCGAACCAGCGCTCACTCAGGAGCCAACGCCCTTTGACGAGCCTGCCCCGGTGCAGACCAACCTTTCCGGTGGGCAGATGTACCCCGGCGAAAGCCTGGCCGACTATGCTCCCCGCGCCTCTCAGTCGGCAGCGCCCGCCGGGCCCGCCGCAGGCACCCCGGAGGCCGATGCCCTCATCGACGATGATGCGGACGACCTGCCCTTCTGATCCTATCCTGCCCGAAAGGAGGTCTGACCGTGGGCATTGACCCATCCCGTGGCTTTGTTGCCTTTCCCCGCGGTCTGACCGACTGGGAATGGTACACCGAACCGAATACCGCCCGGCTGTTCTTCCACCTGCTGCTGACCGCAAACTGGAAGGAAAAGCAGTGGAAAGGCATTACCATCCGCCCCGGACAACTGGTCACAAGCCGTGCAAACCTTGCAAAACAGCTGGGATTGTCGGAAAGAGAGGTCAGAACGGCACTTTCGCATTTGAGAGAGACCAAGTATCTGACCATCAAAACAGGGCCAAAATACAGCGTTATTACAATCAACAATTACTCTTCCATCATCCTAAGCGACCAGCCGAACGACCAACTGGCGACCAGCAACCGACCAGCAAGCGACCACAACTTAACCATTAAAACAAACCAACAAGCTAACAAGTTGTCGTCTGCGGCTGTGCCGGAGCCGACCGGACGACCGACGACCTCGCCCCTGGTATCAGAGTTTGAACAGGATATTGGCAAGCTGAGCGCCTCCGGGAAAAGAGAGCTGACGGGATACGCTGACCGGCTGGGCGAGGAACTGGCACAGGTGATCCTGCGCAAGTGCATTGATGCCGGGGCACATAGCTGGGCCTATGTGCGGAAGGCACTGATCGAGGCCGAAACCCAGGGCTGTAAGTCTGCCGAGGAGTACCGCATGACGAATCCCATTGGAGCAGGACGCAATAAACGGGTGGATCGTCCGGAGCCCAGCGGGAATGATTTTCTAAAAAACGCAGCCCGCCGCCGTCCGCTCACCAAGAAAAAGGAGGATTCCAATGTACCGGAACCATGAGCACTACCCCGACCCGACAGCTGGCCGGGCATTGGGCAGCCTCCGACGAAAGGAGAACCAATTGAACACCGGAAAACAGTTCGAGGCAGACTGGAAAAGCTCCATGCCGAAGGATGCTTGGTGCTATCGACTGAAAGACAGCGCGGCCACCTATTACGGCGGCAACGAGAACCTGAGCTTCTCCATTGATAACATCTGCGACTTCGACGTGTACCGCTACCCTATGCACCATTACTTCGAGCTCAAGACCATCGAAACGCCCAGCATCCCACTGGAAAAGATCCTGGGCCGATTCGACCGGGAGCAGCAGAAGTACCACAAGCTCAAACACATCACCGATATGGCCCACGCAGCATCTTTCAAGGGCCAGACCGCACATGTGGTCATCAATTACCGGGGCAAGGTCAACCGCACCTTTGCCGTTCCGGCCGGCGCTGTGCTGGAGTACATGCAGACCCAGACCCGCAAAAGCATCCCGTGGCAGTGGGCCGCCCTCAATGGCATTGAGGTGGAGCAGCACCTGCTGCGCGTTCACTGGCGGTATGACGTGGAAGGGCTACTGAGGGTACTGGAAGGAGGGAGTACAGAATGACCTATATCCAAAAATGTGAGTGGCTGAAGCTATATCAGGTATCACTTCGCCGCCAGAAAATTCTTGTCCGGCGTATCCGCGAAGCGAAAGACCAGGCCGAAAGCGTCACCCAGGCACTCAGCCCTATTGTCAGTTCTGGATGTTCTGGCGATAAGACTGGCCGCGCCATTGAAATGATGGATGCCTACCAACACCAGCTGTGCCATGAAATTCAGCGCAGTCAGGAGTTGTGTTACACCATCCGTAAGGTCATCGCAGAACTCGAAGACCCTCTTCTGGTAGACCTTTTGGAACTGTGCTACATTGATGGCCTGCATCGTGGACAGGCTGCTGACAGACTCCGCGTCAGTGACCGACATTTTCGTCGTCTACATCGGCAGGCTGTGGAGGCCCTGAACATTCCAATGAATGCCATTCCTCCGCAATTATGGCCGCGCATGTCCGCTTAACTGTGTTATAACGATACCATCGGCAAAGCCGAAAGGCAGACCGATGCCATAGCAGCTTCCAGAATGTGCCCGTCCGACATCACGTTCTGCGAGCTGCTTCTATTATGCCGCCTGAGCGCAATGTGGTGCGCGTTCACGAATGTAGTCGTGGAAGGTTCGATTCCAAGGGCGGTTCCAATTCGCCGCCGACCCCGTAGGCGGTACAGCCTGACGCATGGGGCTACATACTCCCCACCGGAAGCTCATGTGGTGGGTGGCGGGATCTCCTTGCCCGCCCTCTGACCTCCCCACATACGCCGGAGGCACCGGAATCCACAGGCGGGTTTCAGGTATTTTCCCGCTGGATGTGCGTCAATTGCCCTGCATGGAAACATGCAGGGATTTTTTATGCTATTTTCTGCCGTCCTGAGGGGCGGCTTTTTTGTACCCTGACGACGAGAGAGGTGGTGACGTGTCGAATGAAAAGAATCTCATTCCGTTTAATGAACGAACGGAGAGCGAACAGAGAGAGATTGCCCAGAAGGGCGGCATTGCATCCGGTGCGGCCCGCCGCCGCAAACGATCCATGCGTCAGGCGGCTGACTACTACCTGAGCCTGCCGGAGACCGACCGCCGCCGGGTAAACGCCATGCTGCGGGACCAGATTGACCCGGAGGACGTGGACAACCAGATGAGCGTGGTCATGGGCATTGCAGAGCAGGCCAAGCGGGGCAACCCTCAGGCCGCCGCCGTGCTGCTGAAGATGCTGGGGGAGGAAGCCGTGCAGGAGGACCCGGGCGCGGATGCTCTGGCAAAGGCCAAGGAGCTGCTGGGAGGTGTGGACAGTGCCATTGACTGAGTTTCAGCAGGAGTACCTGCGCAACTGTTCCCACCGGTGGAACGTCAAGACCGGAGCCACCCGAAGCGGCAAGACCTACCTGGACTGCGCTGTGACCATCCCGAAGCGGATCTGCGCGGCCCGGGGCGAGGGTCTGCTGGTGCTCATGGGCAACACCCTGGGCACGTTGGAGCGCAATGTGCTGTCCCTGATGCGGGAGCTCTGGGGCCCCGACCTTGTAGGTGTGATCCGCACCTCGGCAGCAGGCAACGTGGTGCAGCTGTTCGGCAAGAAGGTCTATGTCCTCGGTGCCGACAACAAAAAGCACATCGCCCGCATTCAGGGCGCTGCCTTTGAGTATGTCTACGGTGACGAGATCACCACATGGGACGAAGGCGTGTTCCAGATGCTGAAAAGCCGCCTTTCCTGCCCCCACTCCCATTTTGACGGCACCTGCAACCCGGAAAGCCCCACCCACTGGTTCAAGAAGTTTCTGGACAGTGACGCTGACATCTACTGTCAGGCGTATACCATCGATGATAACCCTACGCTTCCGGCCCAGTTCGTGGCCGATCTGAAAAAAGAATACACCGGCACGGTCTACTATAACCGCTTTATCTTGGGGCAGTGGATGGCCGCCAACGGCGTGATCTACCGCCTGCTGGCCGACAGCCTTGCCGCCGGAGATGGGCGTTTTTTCTGGCCTGTGGACAAGCCGCTGCACCCGTGGCGGGTGCGCATCGGGGTGGACTTTGGCGGCAACGGCTCCAAACACGCCTTTGTGGCAACGACCATCCTACCGGGCTGGTCCGGCGTAGTGGGGCTGGCTTCCCAGCGCATCGACCCGGTGGCGCAGGATGCCGACTTCCTGGCCGACCGGCTGCTGGAGTTCTGCATGGCTGTCTTTGCCCGCTGGGGCGAGATCCAGTACATCTTCTGCGATTCCGCAGAGCAGACGCTGATCAACCACATCCGGGCAAGGCTCCGGCGCTGCAAACTGAGCTGGCTGGCCGACCGGGTGGAAAACAGCGCTAAGATCCGCATCAATGACCGCATCCGCCTGACCTGCATCCTGATGGGCGGCGGGCGGTTCTGGCTGTTGCCAGAGGCTTCCACCCTCCGGGATGCCCTTGCCACGGCCCTGTACAGCGGCAAGCACCCCGGCGTGGACGAGCGGCTGGATGACGGCAGCACCGATATCGACACATTGGACGCTTATGAGTACACCATCGAGCGCGATTTCAAGAGGTTGACCAACACATGAACATCACCGCATTTCTGAACTACCTGAACAAGACGCGCGGGTGGGCCATCGATGCCGACTACTACGGCAGCATCGAGACCTGGCGGCAGTGGTGGCAGGGCAGCGTGCCTAAGGTGCACACCCGTGCCGCTGAATACGCAAAAGGCACCAAGAAGCGCCCCATTGTCTCCCTGCGGATGCCGAAACGGGTCTGCGAGGACTGGGCAAACCTGCTTTTGAACGACCGCACCACCTTCCAGATCAAGGACGCTGCCACCGCCCGGTATCTGCTGGGCGACGATGAGCAGCAGGTGGGCGGCCTGCTCCGGGAGCTGCACTTCTGGCGCAATGCCAACGCTCTGGTGGAACAGGCCTACTGGTCCGGCACCGGTGCCTTTGTGCTGAGTGCCGAAAACCTGACTGTTGTGAAAGGGAAAGCCGTCCCCGGCCCGGATACCCGCCTGAAGCTGGACTATGACCCGGCTTCCTGCATCCTGCCTCTGCGGGTGGAACGGGGCATCGTGACCGAAGCAGCCTTTGTCTCCGAGTGCATGATGGAGGGCAAGCCTGCGGTCTATCTGCAGACCCACACCGGCAATGAGACCCGGCGCACCATCCGCAACGAGTGGTTCCGGGTAACGGATGGAGTTTCGGGTGCTCCGGTGTTTGAAGCGCTGCAGGCCCCGCCGGGCACGGCAGAAAGCATCACGGTGGAGGGTTCTCCCCCGTGGTTTGCCCTGTTCAGCCCGGCAGCAGTCAAGAACCTTGACGGCGGCACAGGGCTGGGCATGAGCGTCTTTGCCGAAGCGTTGGCCGAGGCCCAGGGCATCGACCTTGCCTTTGACAACTACCGGGAGGATATCCGGCTGGGCCACAAGAAGATCTTCTACTCTGCGGACATCTGCCGCAAGGTGGTGGATCAGGAGGGCGTGGAGCATTCTATTCCACCCGATGACGATGTGCAGAGCCAGTTCGTCACCCTGCCCCAAAAGGAAGGGAGCCTCGACCAGTCCAGCGAATACCACGAATACAACCCCGACCTGCGGGTGGATTCGAACCACAAGGCTGTGCAGGATATGCTGAACCTGTTCAGCTTCAAGTGCGGTCTGGGCTGCCACCGGTACAACTTCGAGCTGGGCAACGTGACCACAGCCACCGAGTACAACGGCAGCCGTCAGGATCTGGTGGCCAGCGCCAACAAGAACCAGATCCCCATCGAGGGGGCGCTGGTGGGCATCGTGCGGGCCATCCTGTGGGCGGCAAAGAACCTGCAGGGAGCGGCGGTGGACCTCGACACCCCCATCTCTGTGGACTGGGACGACAGCTACATCACCGATGCCGAGACCCGGATGAGCCAGATGCGGGACGATGCCCTGAGCGGCCTTTTGCCCCGGTACAAGTATCTGTCTGCCCGGTACGGGGTCAGTGAAGAGGATGCCCGCAAGCTGGCACAGGAAGCCGCTGACGAAAACAAGCAGCCTGAGTTGAGCTTCGGCGGGGGCGGCTGATGCTGGCCCCGGACTATCTCGACCACGCACCCGACCGGTTGGTGCTTTTATTTCAGCAGGTCGAGGATGATATCCTGCGGGATGTGGCCCGGCGCATCTCCAAAATGGACACCATGACCTCCACGGCCAACTGGCAGCTGTGGCGGTATGAACAGACCGAAGCCCTCCGGCAGGACGTGGTGAAGAAGCTGGCTCGGTACACCGGCAAGAGCGAAGCCGAGATCCGGCGGCTCATGCAGGAAGCGGCCACCCGGGCCATGGAAGCCGAGGACAAGATCTACTATCACTACGGCAAGGAGCCCACGCCCTTTGCCGAGAATGCCACCCTGCAGGCCCTGCTCAACGCCGGTTACCAGCAGACCGCCGGAACCTTCCACAACTTGACCGCCACCACGGCAAACACCGTCAGCGGCCAGTTTGAAGCCGCTCTCGACCGTGCCCATCTCAAGGTGAGCAGCGGCGCGTTCGACTACAAGAGCGCCGTCAAGAGCGCGGTGGACAGTCTGGCCGACACCATGAAGTACGTCACCTACCCCACCGGCCACACCGACACGCTGGAGGTTGCCGCCCGCCGGGCGGTGCTCACCGGGGTCAACCAGACCGGTGCAAAGCTGCAGGTGGCCCGGGCCGATGAGATGGGGGTTGAGTTCTTCGAGACCACGGCCCACGGCGGGGCCCGCCCTTCCCACGCTGAGTGGCAGGGCAGGCAGTTCCACCGGGGCGGCGCTGTGGACTACATGGGCAAGCATTACCCGGACTTCGAGTCCGCCACCGGCTACGGCACCGGCGCAGGGCTTTGCGGCTGGAACTGCCGTCATACCTTCTTTGCCATCTTCCCTGAGCTGGGTGCACCGCCTGCGTGGACGCAGGAGAGCTTGGAAGCCCTCAACGCCCGGGACATCGAGTACAACGGCGGCAGATACACCCGGTACGAGATCAGCCAGATGCAGCGGGCCCGGGAACGCACCGTGCGCAAGTACAAACGCCGGTATCTGGCTGAGGATGCCGCCGGGGCCGACACCACCGCCAGCGCGGTAAAGCTCCGGCAGGCCCGTCAGGAGCTGTCTGACTTTATCAGCGCCACCGGCGGCAGGGCGGACAGCGCCCACACCAGCGTGGCAGGCTTTGGCAGAAGCCAGAGCAGCCGGGCAACGTGGGCGGCGAAGAAGCTTGATTCAATGTTGCCCAACCAGCGTGGCAGCGGTGGCTCCTCCGGACAAAATGGCGAGACGATTCACAAGTTTCTGGGAAAGGTCGATCTGAGCGATACCAGACGTGTGGAAGCACTCAAGGATTCTTTCTGCAGCAAGTACGCCAGTTCCAAAGTTGAGAATATGATGGTTATCACAAAAGATGGTGAAGTCCATTATATGACCGATAACAACCCCAGAGGGGTTGACTGCTCGTATCTGGGTGGTAAACTGAAAGGGAGCTACAACATCCACACGCACCCGCCAGACACGACCCAGTATTCTTTCAGCACGGATGCAGACATCCCGGCGGCATTTGCCGACGGCACCCGCATCATGGAAGCTGTGGACTATAAATACAGGTATCGCTTTGTAGTTCCTGAAAATATCACTTTTGAACAGTGGGACCGCGCCAGAAGTGACGTACAAGACCATGCACTGCAGTACATGGCCGAGCGCGGAATGAGCGTTGCTGACATTGAAGAAAACGAGTTGCACGTTATCATTGAGGAAACCTGCAAGCAGCTTGGCGTGACTGGTTATAGTCGCTGGGAGGTACACAAATGAGCTACACCAAAGAGCAGATAGACCAATTGTGGAAGGAAAGTGTAAGGCGGGAGCGTAGCCTTGTTGCAGAGTACAAAAGAACACATTACATTCCGAGCCGTGCTACGATTTCCACGCCTGAAATTGATGCCGAACGAGCTGAACAGAAGCGTTTATATGGCGAGTATTGCAAATTAATTTCGAACAAAAAGGGTTGAGGTGTTATCATGGAAGATTTTCGTATCATCTACCGCATTTTGAAGTATTTGCAGCAAAGCATGGACTTTGAGGAGTTCGATTGCGCTGGTTTTACTGCCGAGCGCTTCGGTACGAATCCGAACCGGTTTCAGGCACTTTTGATTCAACTGCAGAAATCAGGTTACATTGAGGGCCTGAACATCGTTCGCTACATTCGCCAGCCGGAGCGCATCGAGCCGCCCATGGAACCGCATATCACCTTGCAGGGGCTTGAATATCTTCAGGAAAACAGCCTGATGAAAAAGGCCGCTGCATTTGCAAAGGGTGTTAAGGAAATCGTCCCCGGCATCTAACAACCAAATACCGCAAGCGTCTTTGCCCAGCCGGGCAGGGGCGCTTTTTTCATGCCGTCTTAGCTCATTCTGGAAGAGCGCCGGTCTCCAAAACCGGAAGCGGGAGGTTCGATGCCTCCAGACGGTGCCATCGCAGAGGGCAGTGCGTACCCTGCCCACAACCGAACACGGACGGAGAACCGTGTCACCAAACCGTGGTTTCACCAACAGAAAGGAGTTTTTCCACCATGAAGCGTGAAGACGTGAAGAACAAGATCCCCGGCATTACCGAGGAGCAGCTGAACTGGATCATGGCCGAGAACGGCAACGATGTCAACCGGGAAAAGACTGCCGCCGAGCAGTACAAGACCCAGCTGGAAAACGCCCAGGTTCAGCTCAAGACCGCCCAGGACGGCCTTGCTGCCTTTGACGGTAAGAAGAAGCCCGAGGAATACGAGGCAGACATTGCCAAACTCAAGGGCGATATGCAGGCACAGGCTGATGGCTTTGCCTTTGACAATGCCCTGAACACCGCCATTCTGGGAGCCAAGGGCCGCAGCGTCAAGGCGGTCCGGGCACTGCTGGATCTGGATGCCCTCAAGGGTTCCAAGGACCGCACCACCGATATCTCCAAGGCTCTGGAAGAAGCCGCCAAGGCGAACCCCTGGGCCTTTGGCGAGGCGGAAGAAGGCGGCGCTGGTTCCGTTCACGTTTCCAGCGGCAAAGAGCACGGCACCCCGCCCGCCGGGGACGTTGACCCCGTGACCGCTGCCTTCAAGGCGATGAACCCCGATATCAACATTGAATGAGAGAAAGGATATTCTTATGGCACATGAAGCACAGGTCCGCTATTCCAATCTGGTCGACCTCAAGCTGCGCAAGACGCTGGTGAAGAAAGTCGGCGTGATCTGCAACAACCGCTACGAGGGCAGCCCCAAGGCAGGTTCCGTCAAGGTTCCCGTCCGCGACACCGAGGTGGTGGTGAACGACTACGACAAGGCCAAGGGTGCAAAGCAGACCAGCGGCGATACTACCTACCTCACCGTCAACATCGACCACGACAAGGCCGTGAACGAGATCATCGATGGTTTCGATGCAGAGAGCGTTCCCGGCAATCTGGTGGCTGACCGCCTGGACAGCGCCGGTTACTCTCTGGGCCTGCAGATGGATTCTGACGGCTCCGTGGAGCTGACCACCGCAGGCACTGCCTTCGGCAATACCACTGCCCTGACCGAAAAGACCATCTACGCCAACATCGTGGATGCACGCACTCAGCAGTCCTCCATCGGCGTGCCCACCGCAGGCCGCTGGCTGCTGGTCTCCCCGGACACCTACGGCCTGCTCCTGAAGAGCCCCGAGTTCATCAAGGCTTCCGACCTGGGCGACGCGGTCGTTCAGACCGGCGCTGTGGGCAAGATCGCAGGCTACACCGTGTTCGAGGATTCCACCCTGGGCGAGAACGTGGAGTATGTGGCCGGTCATCCCAACTGGTTCGCCGTCATCGATGAGTGGGCCGTTCCCGTCCACCTGCAGGATCTCTCCGGCTCTGGCGACTTCATCGGCGCATCTGCCGTGCAGGGCCGCAAAGTCTACGCCTACAAGGTCACCAAGGGCCAGACCATTCTTGTTAAGAAGAAGGTCGCAGCATAAGGAGGCCGCCATGCTTTACTGCACCTACGAACAGTACCAGACAGCGGGCGGTACGCTGGACGAGGCTGCCTTTGACACGCTGTGCGCCCGGGCTTCCCGGCTCATCGACCGGCACACCTTTGGCCGGGCAGAGCCCCACGCCAGGGCCTGTGCCGGGTGCGCCGCCCTGCTGGCCGATGCCTGCGTCCAGATCGTCGATGCCATGAGCGCCGCACAGAGCGCCTGTGCCGTACCCGGGGCTTCCAGCGTGTCCAACGATGGCTACTCCGTCACCTTCGCCAGCGGGGCGCTTTCCGAGCGGCTTGCAGCGGAAGCGCAGAGCATCCTCTCCAACGCGCTGGGCAGCGACCCCCACGGCCTGCTGTATCGGGGGTGTTTCTGATGCAGTGCAGCGTTACCGTTGTGAACCTCATCCACGACACCGCCACCGAGACCGACCAGCCTGTCTGCCACGTCATCCCCGGGAGCAGCTGGCGGGAGAAGCTGGACACCTCCGGCGGCGACCCCCAGCGGACGGTGCACATCCGGCTGCCCCCTGCCGCCGGGTATCTGCCCTATTTCCAGTGGGCAAAGCTCCCGCCCGGGGAAAAGGCGGCACACTGGACGCTCAAGCGGGGCGGCAAGCTCATCTGCGGCGCTGTCCGCAGCCTGACCGAGGCCGAGTATGCTGCCCTCGAGAAAACACACGTCTGCTGCACGGTGGCGGCGGTCTCCGACAACCGGGAACCGCTGCTGCCGCATTTTCATGTAGAGGGGAGCTGAGGAAATGAGTGCACCCGTTATTGACCTGAAGCTCAGGTTCCGGCCCGGCTTTCAGGCCGAAATGGACAAAGGCTTCCAGAAGGTCCAGTATGCGTTCTCACAGCAAGTTGCCAAAGCTGTGGACCCTTATGTACCCTTCGACACCGGCACGCTGAAGAACAGCGTCAACCAGGCATCCGACTTCAAAGGCGGAAAGCTGGTCTATAACACCCCGTATGCCCGGCGGCAGTATTACCTGCACACGCAGGGGCAGGGTCTGCATGGAGAGAACCACCTGCGCGGCTCCTACTGGGGCCAGCGGGCCATTGCTGACCACAAAGACGAACTGATCCAGTTCGCCAAAAACGCCGCCCAAAAAGAGCTGGGAGGTGGAACGTAATGCCCAAAGCGTCCATTACGGCCCTGCGGGAGTGGCTCAAGACCTGCCCGCTCATTGCAGAAGAGCAGGATGCCACAGGTGCGGCCTTCCGCATTGCCGGGCTGGAAGAGGAAGCCACCGCTTTTTCCATTGAGGACAGCCCCACCGACCCCATTGTGGAAAGTTACATCTCCGGGCGGGATCTGGCGAAGAACTACCTCTTTTTGTCCAGAAGGGAGTTCGGAGAGACCGATGTGCTCACCATTGAGAACAGCGGCTTCTTTGAACAGCTGGCCGACTGGGTAATGGAACAAAATGACTGCGGCATCCTGCCTGACCTGAGCAAATGCGGGCACGGCAAGGAGGCCCAGAGCATTGAAGTCACCTCCACCGGCTACATCGTCACTGACGGTTCCGGAAGCTGCAAAATGCAGATGCAGCTCCGGCTCATCTACTATCAACCCAAACTTTGAAAGGAGACCATCCTATGACTGTTTCCGAAACCCTGGCCGCGCTCAAGACCAAGAAGGGCATCGTGCCCAGCGCGGACTACACCGGCACCGAAAAGGCCGATGACTTCATCTTTGCCATCCAGACTGATGCCGCCACCCAGACCAAGGAGAGCGACTGGGTCGTGTTTGCAGAGCGTGTCAAGGAGCACTCCGGTGCCCTGAATGCTTCCACCGAGGACGTGGCCTATATCCGCGCAGGTACTGTCACCGAGAAGGGTGAGACCCAGCGCACCTTCTCCCTGAACGGAAACCGCTGCGTGGGCGACCCTGCGCAGGATTTCCTGCTCTCCCACAAGATCAAGTTCGGCTCCGGCACTGAGGTGGTTTTCCCTTATATCTACTTCAGCGCAAAGACCGGCAAGGGCGAGAAGGGCACAGCTGCCTTTATTGTCACTGCCGATGCAAGCGGCTCCGCCAGCAACTCCGCAGGTTTTGCCTGCGATGTGAAGGGTGTTGGCGTTCCGGCTGAGTTCGACTACCTGACCGTAGCCGCAGCAGGCTAACCCGATTTTCAATGATTCATACAGCCCTCGTTCCCGGTGAACGGGGGCCCTTTTGTAACAGGAGGATTTTCCATGATCATCAACGGCATTGACTTTGATTTTTCCACCCTGAACGCCAACGACGTGGATCGGATGCTGGCTGTACAGACCCGGCAGCAGGAACGTGCTCGGACGGAGGGCAGCCGCTACACCCCTGAGAGTGATTACCCTGCCTGGCTGCGCTTCCAGTGCCGCATCTTTATGGACTATCTGGACGAAGTTCTGGGCGAGGGTGCTTCTGAGAAGCTGGGGCTGGACGGCAGCAACTTCAGTACCTGCCTGACGGTCAGCAAGGCCTTTGCCGAGGCTATGGCCGCAGAAAAGGCCAGTGTCAGCGCGCTGATCCACCCCACCGAGGAGTGGGCGCAGGTTTCGGCAGCACAGGCCATCCCTGCCCCCATGAACCGTGAGCAGCGCCGGGCCGCAGTCAAGGCACATCCCGCCGTGGTGGATTTCCGGGCACAGGAAGCGGCAAAGGCCGCCCGCCGTGCCCAGCTGAAGGCAGAGCTTGAGGCACTGGACAATGCATGACCTGCTGACGGACACCCTGCCTACCGAGTGGGAGGGCCGCGCCATCGACCCTGACTTCAGGCCCATGGTCTGGCAGCTGATCCGCACCCGCCGTGTCAAGACCAACGAGGACAGCGCCCGGCTGATTGCATCGGCCATCCCGCTCTTCTTTGTGGAGCCGATTCCGGTGGCGCAATATCCGGAAGCCTTTGAATCTCTGGTGCGCTTCTGCCAGGGCGGCGGCCCAGAGGACGAGGAACGCACCGGGACTGGCAGCGGCGACCCGCAGGACGAGCCTGTGCTGGACTACCGGTGCGATGCCGACTACATCGTGGGGGCCTTTCAGCAGGCCTACGGCATCGACCTGACTGCTGACAAGGTGCACTGGTGGCGCTTCAAAGCACTGCTGCACGCCCTGCCGCCGGAAACGCCGCTGGGCAAGATTGTGGAGATCCGGGGCAAGGACACCTCCGGTATGGACAGGGCCGACCGAGACTACTACGAGACCCTGAAAGAGCGCTTCGCCCTGCCGAATGGGCTGAAGGGGGTGAAGCGGAACGAGACCCTGCAAGAGCACGAGGACGCTTTCCTCGACCGCTTCGGCTGATTCCCGCGCCCCGGTGCCCTGCCCCTTCTGCGGCAGAGCGCTGCCCGTGTGGGCGGCTCCCGAGGCCTGCGCCCACGGTTTGTGGGTAAAATGCAAAAACCCCGCATGTAAGCGGGAGATAGAAATCAAGTTATAGCAGCCTGTGCCCCTGTGCCCGCGCTCCGAATGAGAGGTGGACACAGTGGCATTTGATTTTAGCGTTACCGGCAACACCAAGTTGGACACCAGCGGCTTCACGCAGGGTGTCAGCAGCATGACCGTCGCCGCCGGAACGCTGATAGCAGACCTGGTAAAGACGGCCAGCAGCCAGCTGACGAATCTTGCCCAGAGCACGATCCGGAACGGCTCCGTCTACGAGACATCACTTGCCAAAGTCGGGACCATCGCCGATCTTGGCAAGCTTTCGATCCAGAAGCTGGGCAGTCAGATCACGGACATGTCCAACACCATGGGTATTGCGGCCACGGATATTGCCGAGGCTACCTACCAGGCCATCAGCGCCGGGCAGGACACGGCCAACGCTGTGGAATTTGCAGGCCAGGCAGCGAAACTGGCAGCCGCCGGTTTTACCTCCACGACCTCTGCCGTGGATATCCTGACCACCGCGCTGAACGCCTACGGCCTGAGCGCTGACCAGGCAGACCACGTTTCAGACGTGCTGCTGACCACGCAGAACCTTGGCAAGACCAGCGTGGACGAGCTTTCGTCCAGCATGGGCCGTGTCATCCCGCTGGCTGCTGCTTACAACGTCAGCGTAGAAAACCTGTCCAGTGGTCTGGCCGTGATGACTGCAAACGGTATCGCCACTGCCGAGGCGACCACTTACACAAAATCCATGCTGAATGAGCTGGGCGACACCGGGTCCAGCGTCGGCAAGATTTTACAGCAGCAGACCGGCAAGAGCTTTGCCCAGCTGAGTGCTGACGGCAAGAGCCTGGGCGATGTGCTGCAAGTGCTGTATGACAGCGTGGGCGATGATGGCACCGCCTTTGCGGGGCTGTGGTCCAGCGTGGAAGCCGGTACCGGTGCTCTTTCGCTGGCATCGGGTGGCGCGGACAAATTCAACGGCGTGCTGGCCCAGATGGTGGACAGCGCCGGAGCAACCGACACCGCCTACCAGACCATGACGGACACCTTCCAGCACAGCATGGAAAGCCTCCAGACAACGGCAGAGAACCTGAGTATTGACCTGTTCGAGGCCATGGAGCCGGGCCTGATGGAAGCCGCCAACTGGGGCACCGATTGCCTGAATACCCTGACGAGCGCTCTGAATGAGAGCGGCCCGGCGGCCATGCTGGACGCAGCCAGCGGAATTCTGGAAGACCTGACCGCAGGTGTTGTTCAGATGATCCCCGGACTGGCATCGGCAGCAACGCAGGTCATCACAAAGCTGGTGCAGTATCTGGCTGACCATCAGGACGAGATCTTCGATGCCGGCATCCAGCTGCTGGAACAGCTCATCATCGGCATCACCGACAACCTGCCCCAGCTGATCACAGCAGCGGCGGAATTGACCGCAAAGTTCTCTGCCGCGCTGATCTCCCATCTGCCAGATCTGCTGAACTGTGGCGCGGCCCTGCTGACCACTCTGGTAGACGGCATCATCCGCAGCATCGAGAACCTGGGCGAAGCCGCCCTCGCCTGCATCGCAAAGCTCACCGGCGTGTGGGACGGCAGTATGGATGAGTGGGGCCACATCGGCGAGAACATCGTCACCGGCCTGCTGAACGGCATCACCGGGATGTGGGACACGCTGGTGTCCACAGTCAAGGGCAAAGTCAACGGCATGGTAAGCACCGTCAAGAACGTGCTGGGCATCCACTCGCCCTCGAAGGTGTTCACCGAGATCGGCGAGAACGTCACGCAGGGCCTTGTCAACGGCATCAATACCGGTGCACCGGCGGCAGAGCAGGCCATCCAGAACATTGCCCAGACCCTCTCCACCAACGGGCCGGATTTTGCTACCGTAGGAGCTACCATCACGGAGCAGTTCCGCACCAAGCTGGACGAGGGGTGGGCGCAGATCCAGGCCGACATCCAGACGGATGCGCTGGGGGTCATCGAGACGCTGGCAACGGCCCTCAAGGATGGCGACCTCGAGAGCCTGGGCCTGTGGGCGGCTTCCTATTTCTGGCAGGCCTGCACCAAGGAACAGCAGAGCCAGATTCAGGCCGTAGCCATGGGGGCCCTGAACCAGCTGGGCAGTGCTTTGAGCGGCGTGTTCGGGAACCTCTCTCAGCTGGCCATGGGTCTGGTGGCGCAGTTCGTGCCCGCCGCAGCCAGCGCCACAGCCGGGCAGACTGCCCTGAACGTGGCCATGGACGCGAATCCGATTTTGCTCGTCATCTCCCTTATCGGGATGCTGGTGGGTGCCCTGCTGAACTTCTCCGGCAAAAACAAGGACGTGGCCAACGCTTTCCAGAATGTCTGGGCGGGCGTTGAGGACTTTATGAGCTACATCTTCGAGGGCCTGATGCGCATCGTGGCGGCGGGCATCGAGGGTTTTATCATCCTCATCAACGGTCTGATTGCATCCTATAACAGTGTCGCGTGGCTCTATGGCGGCACCATAGACTACATCAGCAACCCCGCCTGGGACTACGCCAATAAAATCGCCGCAGACCGCAAGGCCCGGCAGGAGGCGCGAAAAAAGCAGCAGGAAGCTGCCAACAACCCCAGCAGCTCCGGTTCTTCTGTCTCCTCCCAGAAGGTCATCGAGAGCATGACCGACACCAGCAAGACCACCAATGCCGACGGCAGCACCGTGACCACCAAGGTGCTCACCGAGAAGCTGCAGGATGAGACCGGCAAGATCACCCAGCGGGTGACCAAGACCGTCACCGAGGCGGGTACCAAGCTGGTGGACGGCGTGGAGCGCTCCTACAAGACCGTGACCACCTATGTGGACGGGGTCCAGACAAAGTTGGAGCGCAGTTTGGATGACATCGCCAAGACCACCACAGGCACAAAACCCGGCTCCACCACGCCGACGGCCCCCACCCCGGACAAAGACCTGACCGACGCTGTGGAGGCCAACACCGAGGCCCTGCTGGCCGCAAACAGCAAGCTGGCCGAGATGGTGCGGCAGGCCAACAGCCTTGTCCTCAGTGACAACATGGCCATCAGCCGGTCTGTGGCCGCTTCCGGCACGGCACAGGTGGCCGCAGCCGCCAACCAGTACCACCGGGAGGGCGACACCACCATCATCCAGAACATCCACTCGAAGGCCCAGAGCGCCGCCGACCTCGCCCGCGAGACCCGCTGGGAGGCTGACCGCGCCAAGGCCCAGAAGCACTGAAAGGAGGCACCCGAATGGAACGACAAGATCACCTCATGCTCGTGACCGATGCGGGCGCAGAACTCCATCTGGGCTGGGATCACGACATCCCCTATACCATGGACCCGCTCAACGGCGTGCCGGTGGACTTACAACTGGCGCAGGGCGTCAATCAAGTGGGCCAGACCGTCGAAGATCAGAGCGTAGCGGGGGTGTACCGCCAGATCACCGCCGACTGCTGGGGCCCCCACGGCGATGCAGACGCAGATCTTCTGCTCCGCACCCTGACCTACAAGACCGCGGGCACCCTCTACTTCGGGGACAAATGGTTCTGCCGGTTCGTGGTCAGCAAGACCCCCTACACCGTCCAGCTCCACGGCTTCGTCCGGCTGGAGATGATACTCTTCTGTCCCAAGCCTTTCTGGTACAGCCTGACTGCTGCCAGTTACACGCTGGGCGGCTATACGGCAGCCTTCCGGTTCCCGGTCAACTACGCGCAGCCCCACCGCTTCGGCATCCGGCAGCCCAGCACCTTTGTCAACTGCCGGAACACCGGGGCGCTGCCGGTGTCCTTCACCGCCACCCTCAGAACGGACGCCTCGGTGGTCAACCCCTGCATCCTCAACGTCATCACCGGCGAGCGCATCCGCATTCTGACCACCCTGACGCAGGAGCAGACCATCGAAATCTACCGCACCACCACCGACCAACTGGCCGTCAAGCGGACGGAGCACCAAGTCGAAGAGAACATCTTCGCCCTGCTGGACGAGGACAGCGACCTTGTGGAGCTGGCCCCCGGTGACAACCCGCTCAAGACCGAGGCCGACAGCAACGTGGACAACCTGCAAGCCACCGTGACCTTCTACCCGATGTATTCGGGCATCCTGCCGGAGGTGATCGCATGACGCTGGACGTTCTGGACGAGACCACCCTCGCCCGGCTGGGGCAGATCGGGGTGTGGGTCTCCCTCTGTTGGGATGAGCCCTACAATACCCTGCAATCCTCCTTGCTGGAAGTCCGCCCCACGCGGGAGAACCTCGAACTGCTGCGGGAGGGCCGATGGCTCCGGCGCAGTGACAGCAATGTGCCCATGCGCATCTGCCACCGCTCCAACGAAAACGAGGGTGCGAACCTCGTCTGCACCCTCTACCCGGCCACATGGATCTTGAGCAAGCGGGTCAGCACCGAGGTCGTCAAGAACGAGAACGCGGAGGCCGCCATGCGCCGCCTTGTGGCCGCAATGGACCCGTGGCCCCGTTTTGAGCTGGGCGAGCTGGTGGGCTTCGATACCCGCTACACCGCCCAGACCTCCGGCGGCTCCGTCCTCAACTACCTGACCACCATCGGGGCCGCGTGCGACCTCGGCTTCCGCATTGTCCTCAGCGGTAAAAATGCAGATAAGAAGCTGCGGTTCGAGGTCTACCGCCCCACGGCAGACCCCAACAACCGGTTCAGCACCAAATGGGGCAGCCTGACCGGGGCCAGCTGGGCCTTCGGTGACAACGACTACTGCAACGTGGCCGTAGTACAGGGGGCCGGAGAGGGTGCCAACCGCGCCACCGTGACCGTCGGCCTCACCGACGCAGCCGGGGCCGACCGGCGGGAACTCTACGTGGACGCCCGCGACGTCCAGCCTGACGAAGAGAAAGGCGAGACCAACACCTCACCGGACTACCTGCAGCGGCTCATGGACCGGGGCACCAACAAGCTGCTGGAACAGCTCCGCACCGGCAGCATCGAGGTCAGCCTCGACGCTGACCTCTCCCCCGGCGACGTGGCCATCTGCACTCTGCCGGAGCTGGGCTACAAGGCCACCGTCCGGGTGGCAGACGTCATCACACAGAGCCAGAGCGACGGCACCACCCGCACCCTGCGGCTGGGCACGCCGGTCTGGCACAGGCTCTAAGGAGGGTTATTTTGAGCAACATCGTTACTTACCCCCTCAACGGCATCGACTACGACGCCGCCGACGCTGCCGGGTACACCGCCACCCGCACGTCGGGCGTGTACAGCAGCGAGGAGGATTTCGCCGTCACCGCGGCGGGCGGCTTGTCCGTGACCGTCAGCGCGGGCGTGGGCTGGGTACACCCCGCCCGGTTTGAGGGATACAGCGTCATCATGCGGGAGGCCGAGACCCTGGCCCTCGCCCTTGCGGACGGCCAGCGCACCCGCATCGACAGCATCGTGCTGCGCTACGACGCAGCGGCCCGCAAGTCCTCCCTGCTGGTACTGCAGGGCACCCCCGACACTCAGCCCACCGCGCCGGGCATCTCCCGCACGGCGCTGCTGTACGACCTGTGCCTCGCCCAGATCACCCGCCCGGCGGGCTCCACAGAGATCACGGCGGGCACCATCACCGACACCCGGCTCGACCCCTCCCTCTGCGGCGTCATGCGGGACAGCGTGACGGGCATCCCGACGGAGGAGCTGATCGCGTCCGCGCGGGAGCGCATTAACGCGCTGGAAGAGACGGCCAGCGCCGCCGCCAAAGAGGCCGACGCCAGCAAGACCGCAGCGGCACAGTCGGAGGCCAACGCCGAGGCGTACAAAGAGGCCGCTGCCACGTCGGAGAGCAACGCCGCTGGCAGCGCTTCCGCCTCTGCCGGTTCCGCTGCCGCAGCCGCCCAGAGCGAGAACGCCGCGGCGGGAAGTGCCGCGGCAGCAGCCGGTTCGGCCAGCGTGGCGGAAAAGTCCAAAACGGCGGCGGCGACGTCGGAGAGCAACGCGGCCAAACATGAGGAAGCCGCCAAGAAAGCCTCCGATGAGGCCGGGGCCAAGGCGGGGACAGATAAGACCTTGAGCATTGAGAACGCACCGGCGGATGCGGCAGCGGTAAGAAAGCTGATCGAAGAATCCCTTGCCGCTCAGCGTGCGGAGGATTACGCCAGAATCAAATTCTGGGCCAGCAACGACCCCACATCCCCGGCAAGCTTTATCGGCGGCACATGGGAGCGCATTGAGGGCGAGTTTATCATGGGCGCTTCCAGTGCCTACCCTGTGGGCACCACCGGCGGCAGCGCCACCCACACCCAGACTACTGCCGAAATGCCGAGCCATAGCCATAGTGGCAGTACCGGCAGCGCTGGTTCCCACAGCCATAGCGCATGGACTGACGGTGCAGGTGGGCATAGTCATACAGTCAGTGCTGCAGTAACCCAAAAGCATGAAGCGACCGCGCTGGGAGTTGGTGGTGCCGATGGCTCCGGCACATATGGTTATACTTTCTCGAGTGGAACAGCTACCACTTCTTGGGTAGGAGACCATACCCATGGCGTTGGTATGAACAAAGCCGGTGCCCATACCCATACCGTGAGCATCGGTAGCACCGGCAGCGGGCAGGCAATGGACATCCTGAACCCTTACTATGCCCTGTACATCTGGGTGCGGGTGGATGATGCCGCATGAAAGGAGCGCACATGAAAATTATTGACGAGACTGGCATTGTGCTGACCACTGAGCCGGATCTGGAAGCGGGCTATCTGGTGGAAGATGTGGAAGTAGTTCACCATGATGCCGTAGAGGGCACAGCTCCGCAGTGGCACAGAGAGACCGCAAAGCTGCCGGATGGCTCTCTCGCCATCTACTACCGGGATGGCAAAGAAATTGGCCGGGACATGGTGAAGGTCATCGATGTGCCCGGTGTTGACCCTCAGCCCGCCTGGGATGAGGAAGTGCCGGTGATGCGGTACATCCACTACACCGCCGAAGAGCTGGCCCAGCGGGAAAATGAGAAGCAGGAAGCTCAACAGCGACAGGATGCGCTGGACAAGCTCCCCCAGACACTGGCCGCCCTGCAAGCCGCCCAGGCAGATGCCGATGCGCTGAACGTTGACCAGGCCTACCGGCTGACCCTGCTGGAGCTGGGGATCACTGAGTAAAACCCTCTGCCAAGAGGACGATAACATTTTTAAGATGGGGCACTGCCCCGGAAAGGACAAACCTATGTTGTACCGTACCTGTAAACGCATGATCGAACGCGGCAATCTGGAGGGCATGAGCACCAAGCTGGACGTTTTCTATGCCGCAAGCAAGTTGACTGATGACGAGTACAAGGAGCTGACCGAGCTGCTGGCCGAGAAGGAGGCGCAGAATGCCCAGAACAATTCTTGACGTTTCCCGCTGGCAGGGCAGCATTGACTGGGACAAGGTCAAGGCAAGCGGCCTTATCTCCGGCGTGATGATCCGGGCCATGGGCAACAGCAAAGAGGGCAAGCCCAGCAAGCCGTACCTCGACCCCTTCTTTGCCCGCAACTATGCCGAGTGCACCCGCGTAGGGCTGCCGGTGGGCGTGTACGGCTATTTCAAGGCCACCACCAAGGCACAAGCCGACAAGGAGCTGGCCCTATTCAAGCAGGCGCTGGGCGGCAGAGCCTTCCAGCTGCCGGTGGCTGTGGACATCGAGGACAAGCTGCAGGCGGCTCTGAGCAAGTCCGCTCTGACTGACATTGTGGCCCACTGCCTGAGCGTGGTGGAAAGCTGGGGCGTGTACGCCATGCTCTACACCGGCCTGAACTTCGGGCAGAACAACCTTTACATGGGTGGCGCGGCCCTCAAGCCATACGACGTATGGCTTGCGGCCTATCGCACCAAGAAGCCCGCCCCTGACTGGGCCTTCGGAATGTGGCAGTACACCAGCAGCGGCAAGATCCCCGGCATCGCCAAGGGCGCAGACCTCAGCGTGGCCTACAAGGACTATGCTGCCATCATCCAGCGGGCCGGGCTGGGGCAGGTCAGGGGGTGAGACCGATGGCAAGTTATCTGATTTCAGATGCACCATACGCACCCTGGCTCTCAGAGGTTCTAGCTACACTGGAAGAGCACAAGATCGACCGCATCACCGTAGCAGCGCCTCTGGCAGATGGTGAGGTGTTCACGGGGTACTACAACATGAGTACCCAGGACAAGGCCCTGCTGGCATCCAATATCCAAGCAGATGCCGTTCTGGATGCGGTGTGTCACAACGGACAGCGCATCCAGCAGGCGTGGGAAGATGATGAGGAGGGGTGAGACCGATGTGGCAGTTTATCACGGAGTATTGGGCCGGGTGGCTCTGTGCTCTGATCGGCGGCGCGATCCTTGCCGCCATCCCCAAGATCAAGGCCCTGTGGGACGCGGTGCTGGCCCTGCTGCACGACCGCATCTATACCGAGTGCTACCGTTTTATGGAGCTGGGGTACATCACCCGCGACGGCCTGCGCAACCTGAATTACCTCTACAAGACCTATCATGTGATGGGCGGCAACGGCACCGGTACGGAATTGTACAAGAGAGCTTGCGCTTTACCCATCCACGACTGAAGAAAGGAACTGACATTATGAACGCACACATCACTGAGAACAACACCCCCGCCATCCCCGCCGCAACCATCGCCCGCACCGTTGTGCTGGCACTGGCCCTCGTCAACCAGCTGCTGAGTGCAGCAGGCAAAAGCCCGCTGCCCATCGACAGCGCCAGCGTGGAACAGTGGGTGACGGCTGGCCTGACCACCGCTGCCGCCATCTGGGCATGGTGGGAGAATAACTCCTTCACCCCTGAGGCCATCCACGCCGATGAGCTGCTGGATCAGATGCAGGGAAAAATCAAGTAAGATCCATTACCGTACATAGCAGCAGCCCCGGGGAGCCTGATGGTTCCTCGGGGCTGTTTTCTTTTGGCATGTTTCGGCATATTCCGACGCATTCCGCATTATCCGGCACATTCTGACATTTTCCGGTTAAAGTTGGATAGAAAGGATGTGCAAACTATGCCCGATGTGAAATTTTCGGACTCCCCTGCTCAGCTGGATCAAATCCTCCGGCCGCTGGGGATTACCCGGAGCTCAAAGAATTACCGTGTTCTCTGCGAATGTGTGGCTTTGATCTGTGAGCAGGAGGACCGGCTGGAAGCTGTACAGAAGGAGATCTATACCCCCGTCTCAGACCAGCGGCGCTGCAAGTGGTCCGCCATTCAAAGTGCCGTCCGGCGTGCAGCAGAGAAAGCCTGGGCGCTGAACCCCGAGGGCGTTCAGCAACTGGCTGGCTACCCACTGACCGGTGCACCCAGCGCGGTGCAGTTCCTGGAGATGCTTTACAATGCCGTGGTGAGGGGGTAACGAAAAGGCTGCCATGCGAGTGTGATGCGTGGCAGCCTTTTTTGTTGATTTTTGCATAGTTTTCCGCAGAAAGTGGGTTTGACTGTGGGTTACAGCAAAAGAAAAACACCCAGAAACTTACGTCTCTAGGTGTTTTATCTTGGTGGGCGCGGGTGGATTCGAACCACCGAAGCTGAAAAGCAGCAGATTTACAGTCTGTCCCCATTGGCCACTCGGGAACACGCCCAGATTCTGTTCACGTCCGTTGCCGGACGACTTGTTTATTTTATCAGACTGCGGGCGATTTGTCAACTACTTTTTTCGGATTTTTGCAGCTTTTCTGCGGAAACTGTCGGCAGGGTCAGTTTTGGGTCAGATGTTTCCGGCGCTCGTAATCCCGCAAGGCGGCAATGGCTTCGCCGGACATGGGGTAGAGGGCAATGAGATTGAATATGGTCATCAGGCCGATGCCCACATCCCCCAGATCCCACACCACGGTATAGGCCTCCAGGCCGCCCACCATCAGCATGACAAGGGCCAGCACCTTATAGGCTGTCTGCCAGCCCCAGCGGTCACCAAAGAGGTACGCCACATTGGAGCGGGCATAGAACAGGATGCCGATGAAGGTGGAGAAGCTGAACAGCGCCAGCGTGACGGCAATGAACACCACGCCAAAGCTGCCCAGATGGTACTGCGCCGCTGCCTGCAGCAGGTCCATGCCGGTCAGCCCAGTGGTGACATTTGCGGGAGCCAGCAGCATCATAAAGGCAGTGCAGCTGCAGATGACCACCGTGTCGATCAGGACACCCAGTGCCTGCACAAAGCCCATCTTCACAGGATCATCGCAGGAGGCAGCCGCTGCCGCACAGGGGGCCGAGCCGCTGCCCGCTTCATTGGAGAACAGGCCGCGCTTGACACCGTTCATCAGCACCGCGCCAAAGCCGCCCGCGGCCACCTGCCGCAGGCCGAAGGCTTCCGAGAAGATGCGGCCCAGCACAGCGGGCAGCTGGTGGAAATTCACCGCGATGATGATGACCGTCATCACGAAATAGCAGACCGCCATGATCGGCACGATAACATCCAGGCTTTTCACGGTGGCATCTTTGCGCAGGACAATGACCGCCGAGAGCACCACCAGCACCACCGTGGTCACAATGGGCGGGATGGAGAACGCATTGGCAAAGGCAGAGCTGACCGAGTTGCTGATGACCTGGCTGATGCCGCACCAGCAGATGAGGCCCGAAATGGCAAACAGCACCGCGATGATAGAATGACGCAGCTTTTTGCCCCGCTTGCGCTCGGCCAGCACATGGATGTAGTAGGCCGGGCCGCCGCGCTGCCCGCCATAGAGCGGGTCGGGCTGCCGGTACTTCTGGGCCAGTGTGGATTCCACAAAGGAGGTGGAGGCCCCCAGCAGGGCTGTGACCCACATCCAGAACACCGCACCGGCACCACCGGCAGACACTGCCGCCACCACGCCCACCAGATTGCCCATGCCTACCCGGGTGGCTGTGGAGACGATGAGCGTCTGAAAAGAGGAAAGGCTGTCCATGCTCTGGTTCTTTTCGCAGACAGCGGCGATCATATCCCGGAACAGCCGCACGGGCAGCAGCCGGGTGCGCAGGGTGAAGAACACGCCCGCCGTGAGCAGCAGCACCGCCATCAGCGAAATTCCGATGCCGCCGCCCACCGGCAGGGTGAACAAATCACCCCAGAGCAGGTTGTATACCGTTTCGATCAAATGGGACATTCTGAGGAGCCTCCTGTTGTGTGATTACTTTATTATAATACAGCACTTCAGGTTTGTAAATCAGAAAATCCCAGCGCAAGGAAAATAAAAAATCCGAACCCTTCTCCTATCGAGAAAAGGTTCGGATTTTCATTGTTTGGTGCGAGTAGTGATACAGCACTTTTTGAAAACCATCGTAGTACAATTTGTTTTTGAGGTCATCGGATAGCAACTTGCTTGTATCGCACCCCGATGGGCAGCTGTATTGAAAAAACAGTTGCCTTTTATATACCACACAACCTAAAAATTATCAAGTACGCGCAGCGTTCACTTCTCCCATCACCGGGAGCAAATGGACGCTGCTTTTTTGTTTGCAACGAAAGGAGGCATCCGTGAAATGGCAGTTTTTCGGGTAGAAAAGAACAGCGGCTACACGGTCATGTCAAACCACCACCTGCGGAACCGGGCCTTGTCCCTGAAAGCCAAGGGCTTACTCTCCCAAATGCTCTCCCTGCCGGAAGATTGGGACTACACCCTGCAAGGGCTGGCCCGTATCAACCGGGA
>ENA-ORCN01000303-ORCN01000303.1-human-gut-metagenome-genome-assembly--contig:-NODE-303-length-42528-cov-16.283221_pt1 | contig 42528 bp, 29 predicted proteins | sample MGYA00242984_ERZ507984 | MGnify/ENA primary metagenome ERZ507984 (study PRJEB26167, sample SAMN06115395) | human gut metagenome | host: Homo sapiens | place: China:Hubei | collected 2016-05-19... | reverse complement strand
ATGAAAAAGAGAAACTGTAATTTGTCATTTGTCATTGAAGGTTTTTGTAAACACCTATATATTAACCATATAGGTATTTTTTACAATGACAATTACAAATGACAGTATTAAAAAAGGAAGGAAAAAGGTGTATTTATGGAGTTATTTTCTGTATTTTGAGAGGGAAAATATGGGCTAAAATGTCGGAAACAGGTAAAAAATCGCCGCGGGAAATAGTCATGGATGCCTTTGTTTTTTCAGCAAAAACGGATAGAAATTGACGAATTTATTCAGAAAATCCCTCTTAAGAAGAATTTTTCAACTTGTCTTTTGGGAGATTGAGCGACGTGAGAGATCAAAGACTCCATTACAAAAGCAACTATTCCTTTTTTCTATGGCCCCATTTCCTTATCTTTGCCCCACTATAGCAAACCTAAACAAGAAAAGAATGACGAAACACTGGATAGCCACCTACGGAGGACACTACCGCGCCCTGATCCGACTGGGACTGCCCATCGTGGTGGGACAGCTGGGCGTGATCGTACTGGGATTTGCCGACACCCTGATGATAGGACACCATAGTACCACGGAACTGGGAGCGGCATCGTTCGTGAACAACCTGTTCAACCTGTGCATCATCTTCAGCACGGGATTCAGCTACGGACTGACACCCATCGTGGGAGGACTCTACGGCAACAAACGTCTGGCGGAAGCCGGACAGGCACTGAAATGCAGCCTGGCTGCGAACACACTGGTGGCGGGGGTGCTGGTGCTGCTCATGGGAGCGCTCTACCTGAACATCGGACGACTGGGACAGCCGGAGGAACTGCTGCCGCTCATCAGGCCGTATTACCTGGTGTTGCTGGCATCGCTGCCGTTCGTACTGCTGTTCAACGGATACAAACAGTTTACAGACGGCATCACGGACACACAGACGGCCATGTGGATCTTGCTGGGAGGAAACGCCCTGAACATAGCGGGAAACTACGTGCTGATAAACGGTAAACTGGGACTGCCCGAACTGGGACTGCTGGGCGCAGGACTGAGCACACTGGCTTCGCGCATCGGCATGGTCATCGTGTTTGCCGCCATCGTGGGAAGAAGCCGACGATTCGCACGCTACCGGGTGGGCATGCTCAGAAGGCCGTGGGCGGCGGACGTGTTCCGACGGCTGAATGCGCTGGGATGGCCCGTCGGACTGCAAATGGGGATGGAAACGGCTTCGTTCAGCCTCAGCACGGTGATGGTGGGATGGCTGGGCACGCTGGCGCTGGCTTCGCACCAGATCATGCTGACCATCTCGCAGTTTACGTTCATGATGTTCTATGGCATGGGGGCGGCTGTGGCCGTGAGGGTGAGCAACTTCAACGGACAGCACGACACGACCAACGTGCGACGGGCGGCGTATGCCGGATTCCACCTCATCGTGGGCATGGGCATCGTACTGCTGAGCATCGTCTTCGCCTGCCGAAGCCACGTGGGAGGATGGTTTACGGACAACGCCGAGGTGTCGGCCCTGGTGTCGGCCCTGTTCTTCCCCTTCCTGATCTACCAGCTGGGCGACGGACTGCAAATCAACTTCGCCAACGCCCTGAGAGGCATCGCAGACGTTAAACCGATGATGTTCATCGCATTTATTGCGTATTTTGTCATATCTTTGCCTGTAGGATACCTCTGCGGATTCGTGCTGGGCTGGGGGCTGCCGGGCGTATGGATGGCTTTCCCCTTCGGACTGACCAGCGCCGGCCTGATGCTGTGGCTGAGATTCCGCCAACAAACTAAGTAGACTATGCGAAACAAGAAAAACGTATCGCGCGTGAAAATCAGCCTGGGCTATGCCCTGATGCTGGCCGTACTGCTGTTCTCGCTGTTCTTCGTCAACCGCGAGATGGGAAACCTGACGCTCTCGACAGACCGGGACATGCAATGGGAGGACAGCCTGATGACGCTGCTGCGCGAGAAGGACAATAACACCATCAGACTGCTGCGCATGCTGAGTGCCGCCAGCGACAGCCTGATGTCGACCAACGACATCGAACAGGTGATAGCGCAGCACGACACCATCATCATCCGACAACGCGTGCAACAGCACGTCGTAAAACGACAGGACACCATCCGTACTCCTAAAAAGAAGAAGAAAAGCTTCTTCCGCCGCCTGGGCGAGGCTTTCGTTCCCCCCAAGGAGGATACGACCATCCAGGTGCGCACGACGACGGAAGTGGCCATGGACACGGTGTATGACACGTACAACCCCGTGGACTCCCTGCAGGAACGGCTGAAGGCCGTGACCCAGAAGAAGCAGGAGAGGCAGGTGGGCCTGCAGCAACGACAACGCTACCTGCGCCGCCTGGACAAGATGCTGAACGCACGTATCGACAGCCTGCTGAAGGGCTACGAACGGGAGATGCTGAGGGTGGCACGCGAGACAGACATCAAGCAGGAACAGATGAGGCAGCACTCGGCACGTATCATCGGAGGCATCGCCGTAGGAGCCGTGCTGCTGGCAGCCTTCTTCCTGATACTGATAGGACGTGACGTGACGCGCAGCAACCGCTACCGCCGCGAACTGGAGGAGGCACGCCGACGGGCAGAAGAACTGCTGGCCACGCGCGAAAAACTGATGCTGGCCATCACACACGACTTCAAGGCGCCGCTGGGCTCGATCATGGGCTATGCCGACCTGCTCTCCAGGCTGACCGTGGACGAACGGCAGCGCTTCTACCTGGACAACATGAAGACATCGTCGGAACACCTGCTGAAACTGGTGGTGGACCTGCTGGACTTCCACCGCCTGGACCTGCACAAAGCGGAGGTGAACCGCGTCAGCTTCCACCCGGCACGCCTGCTGGAAGAGATCAGGGTGAGCTTCGAACCGCTGACGGCCGCCAAAGGGCTGGCCTTACACTGCGAGACGGCGCCCGAGCTGGAAGGGACCTACATCTGCGACCCGCTGCGCCTGCGGCAGATCATCAACAACCTGCTGTCCAACGCCGTAAAATTCATGGAAAAGGGAAGCATCACCCTCAGCGCCCGCTACGAGGAACGACGGCTGGTAGTGGCCGTGACCGACACGGGTAAGGGCATGGAGCCGGGCGACCGCGAACGCATCTTTCAGGAATTTACACGCCTGCCGGGAGCACAAGGCAAGGAGGGATTCGGCCTGGGGCTCTCCATCGTACGCATGCTGGTGCAGTTGCTGGAGGGCGAAATCGAAGTGGACAGCAGGCCCGGCAAGGGAAGCACCTTCACGCTGCGTGTGCCTATCTATCCTGTACAGACCGGCAGCAACGAGGCAAGCACCCCCACCCCAACCGAGGAACAAACCGAGGCGACGGACGGAAGTCCTGCCACGCCAACGAAACGGGTGGTGCTGATCGACGACGACCGCATCCAGCTGACCTTGACGGAGGCCATGCTGAAACAGGGAGGCCTGGAGGCAGTCTGTTGCCAACAGGTGGACGAGCTGCTCGACGCCCTGCGTACACAAGACTTCGACGTGCTGCTGACGGACGTACAGATGCCGGCCATCAGCGGCTTCGACCTGCTGAGCCTGCTACGGGCATCGAACATCCCGCAGGCACGTGCCATCCCCATCATTGCCATCACAGCCCGCAGCGACATGCAGCGCGAGGAATTCGTGGCACATGGGTTTGCAGGCTGCCTGCACAAGCCCTTTACCGTGGCCGAACTGCTGGCCGAACTGGCGCAGGAACAACCGAAGGAAGAAGAGCCTAGGCAGACTGTGCAACCGACTTCGGAAGGGACCTATAACTTCGCTGCACTGACAGCCTTTACGGAGAACGACCCAGAGGCTTCGCGCACCATCCTCGAAAGCTTTACGACGGAAACACGCCTGAACCGAGAACGAATGGAGCAGGCACTGGACAAGGCCGACATGAAGGAAGCGGCCGCCGTGGCCCACAAGATGATTCCCCTGTTCGTGCTGTTGGAAGCCCACCGTCTGGTAGCGGTCCTGAGGGAACTGGAAGCGGCGGCAGACGCACCCTTCTCGGCTGAATGGGAAGAAAAAATACGCACGATCCTAACGCTGACAGCCAAAGTGCTGGAAAACGTTCCTTCCTGAGAAAACATTTGTTGAATTAATCGGAAACAAACCAACATTTCTCGCTGGAATTTGTTTACTTTGTAGTCAAAAACAAGTCTCAGAAGATCGTGACACAAGAAAACCCCATAGAGAATACAGAACCGAAGAGGAAAAGAAGAAAATGGTTGAGGGCAACCCTCTGGGTGGTATCCACTCCGATTGTCCTGTTTGCCGTACTGATGGTGCTGCTCTACATCCCGCCTGTGCAGAACTTTCTGCGCAAACAGGCCACAGCCCTGGCCTCCGAAGCCACAGGCATGGATATCTCGGTGGAGCGCATCGACTTGCGCTTTCCCCTGAACCTGCTGGTAAGCGGCGCACAGGTAGTACAGCCCGCTGACTCGTCGGCAACACAACACCCCGATACCCTGCTCAGCCTCAACAGCCTGAACGTACGCATCCAAGCATGGCCCTTGCTGAGGGGGAAGGTCGAGGTGGACAACATCACCCTGACCGGCGTCAAAGTGAACTCGGCTGACCTCGTGGAAGGAATGCTGATCAAAGGTGCCTTGGGGCGTTTCTTCCTGAGAAGCCACGGCATCGACCTGCTGAAGGAAGAAGTGACCCTGAACGACGTGGAGCTGGAGGACTCGCAACTGATGGTACAGCTGAAAGACACGACGGACGCTGAGCCCGAAGACACGACCTCGACACCCGTAAAATGGAAACTGGCCCTGCAACACCTGAAGCTGAAGAACATAGCCGCCACCCTGGTCCTGCCACAAGACACGACTTCGCTGTCGGCCTACATCGACGAGCTGGGCATCACCAATGCCGAAGCCGACTTGGGGCAACAACGATACGGCTGGCGACGTTTCCTGCTGGCAGGTGCCTCGTTCCGCTACGACGTGGGAACAGGGGAGGCTGCTGAGGGCTTCGACGCCTCGCACATCGCCCTGCGTGACATCAGGGTGGGTATCGACTCGGTCCTCTACTACGGACGTAACCTGAATGCTGTCATCCAGGAGTGTACCCTGAACGAACGGTCGGGCCTCAGCCTGTCGTCGTTCAGCGGACGGATCTTTGCCGACTCCACCCTGATACAGATACCCGAACTGCACTTGCTCACTCCTCACAGTGAAATCAAGCTGGGGGCGCAATCCTATTGGAAACTGGTGGAAATGCCTACAACAGGACACCTTTCGGCCCATCTGGAGGCTTACATCGGCAAGCAGGACGTCATGCTGTTTGCAGGCAACCTGCCCGAAAGTTTCAAAGAAGCATATCCCTTCCGCCCGCTCGTAATACGGGCAGGAACAGAAGGCAACCTGAGCCAGATGCAAATCTCGCGCTTCATGGCCGACCTGCCGGGCGCCTTCTCTCTGAGAGGCGGAGGAGAACTGTGGAACCTGACGGACAGCTTGCGCCGATCGGCCAAAATGGACCTGAACATGCAGACGCAAAACATCGGATTCCTCACGGCGCTGACAGGTACAGCCAACAAAGGAAGCCTGGCCATCCCCGACAGCATGGAACTGACAGCCAACCTCGGTCTGGAAGGAAGCCGCCTGTCCGCCCTGCTGGAACTGAACGAAGGAAAGGGACGAATGGCTATGGACGCTTCGTATGACCTGACATCGGAAGCCTACCACGCCGACCTGGCCATCGACTCCCTGCAACTCCACCACTTCCTGCCCAAAGACAGTCTCTACATGCTGACCCTGCACGCAGGAGCCAGAGGACAGGGTACAGACTTCACCTCACCACGCACCCATGCCGACGTAACCGTCAGTCTGGACGGCATCCAATACGGACGCTGGCACCTGAGCGGCGTAGATCTGAAGGCCAGCCTGAAATCGGCCCTGGCCACAGCCCAGCTGACCAGCAACAACGCCCTGCTGAAAATGACCACCGAGGCCAGCATGCGCCTCGGACGGAGATACATGGACGGACAGCTGCAGATGGACGTAGCCGATATAGGACTGTATCAGCTGGGAATATTATCGGCTCCCCTAACCCGACCGCTAGCCTTCAATCTGGAGGCCGAAGTGCGACGCGACACAGTAAGAATGGAAATGAAGGCCGGCGACATGAACATGTGGCTGCGCGCCCAAGGTACCGTCAACCATCTGATAGAGCAAAGCAACCAGTTCGTCGCTCTCCTGATGAAACAAATTGACGACCGAAAACTGGACCACGCCGCCCTGCGTCGTGCGCTTCCGTCGGCAGGCATGTTTGTCAAAGCCGGCAAAGACAACCCCGTGAACGACCTGCTGGAACAGCATCACATGGGATTCAACGAACTCAAGCTGGGCTTCGGCTTTACCCCCGACTGGGGTATCAACGGACGTGCGTCGATCGACGGCTTCCACACTGACTCCCTGCAACTGGATACCATTTTCTTCGCTGTCCATCAGGACACCACCCGCATCAGGCTGCAAAGCGGCGTCATCAACACACCGCAGAACCCACAAATCGCATTCCGCTCCCTGCTGACGGGCGAAGTGCGGAGTGAGGATGCAGAACTGACACTGGACTTCGAAGACGAAAAGGGCGAAAAAGGCATCCTATTCGGCATCAACGCACGCCCCCTTACTGAAGGTAACGGAAAGGGGAACGGAGTATTACTGAACATGACACCTGAAAATCCCATCATAGCTTACCGCAAGTTCTCGTTTGCAGACCAGGCTAACTGGATCTACCTGCACAAGAACATGCGTGTCTATGCCAACGTAGACATGGATAGCGATGACGGAGTTTGTTTCCGCATGCAGTCCGACCGTGAAGATACCGTTTCCCTGCAGAACATCGGCGTTGAGCTGAGCCGCTTCCGATTGAGCGAACTGAGCAAGGTGATGCCTTACCTGCCACAACTGACAGGCCTTTTCTCCGCCGAAGCCCATTACATACAGACAGAAAATTCCCTACAGGTATCTGCCGAAGCAGACATAAAAAAACTGACTTACGAGAAACAGCCGGTAGGCGACATCGGCCTAGGAGTGACCTGGCTGCCTGGCGAAGGAAAGACACACTACCTGAGTACTTACCTCCTGTATAACAATCAGGACGTGTTGACTGCCGACGGGACCCTGATGCAACAGGGAGAAAAAAGCCTGATGGACATCAGCGCAAATATCACCCGTCTGCCACTGGCCATGGCCAATGCTTTCGTGCCCGACCAGATGGCCACCCTCAGCGGCAAGGCAGACGGCGAATTACAAATCAGTGGAAGCATGGATCAACCGACAGTGAACGGAAATCTGGCACTGGACAGCGCCAACGTCTACGTCAAGATGCTGGGGGCACGCTATTGGATGGACAACCGTCCGCTCCGACTGGAGAACAACCGCCTGGTGTTCGACAAGTTTGCCATCTACACAACCAGCAACAATCCTTTCGCCATCAATGGCTATGTAGACTTCCGCAACATGGAACGGCCGACAGCCAACCTCAACCTACAGGCCCGCAATTATACGCTGCTCAACGCCAAACGGACCCGTGAAAGCATGGTCTATGGTAAAGTGCAGGTCGATCTGACGGGTACAGTCAGCGGTCCGCTCAACGCACTGAAGATGCGAGGCAACATGAACCTGCTCGGCACGACCGACGTCACCTACGTACTGACCGAATCACCTCTCACCGTGGAGGATCGTCTGGATGGACTGGTGTCGTTCGTATCCTTCCGCGACACGCTGTCGGCAGCATCGGCTCCCGTGGCCAACGTGCCGCTTGGCGGCATGGACATGCTGATGTCTGTCCACATCGACGATGCCGTACGACTGCGGGCCGACCTCAGTCCCGACCGCTCGCAATACATCGAATTGGAAGGCGGCGGCGACCTCTCCTGGCAATATACCCCTCAGGGCGACATGAGCCTGACGGGACGCTATACTTTCAGCGGAGGCGTCATGAAGTTCTCTCTGCCTGTCATCCCGCTGAAAGCCTTCCAGATCGTGAGCGGCAGCTACGTGGACTGGCGAGGCGACGTCATGAATCCGACGCTGAGCCTGAAAGCCCAAGAGCGCATGCGTGCCTCCGTGTCTGACGGCGACGACGGCAGCGGATCGCGCATGGTGAACTTCGACGTGTCCATCGCCCTGAAAGGACGACTGGAAAGCCCCGAACTGGTGTTTGACCTCACTGCGCCCGAAGATGCGACCGTTGAAAACCAGCTACAAAGTATGGGAGCTGAAGAACGCAGCAAACAGGCCATCACCATGATGGCTACCGGCATCTACCTGAACGACAGTGGAAAGGGAGGAGGCCTAACGATGGGCAGCGCCCTGAACAGCGTGCTGCAAAGCCAGATCAACGCCCTGGCAGGCGGCATGAAAGGAGCCAGCTTCAGCGTCGGCATCGAAGACCGTACTTCTGCCGAGACTGGCGACAAGCAGACTGACTACAGCTTCCGCTACTCGCAACGCCTCTTCAACGATCGCGTACAAATCATCATCGGCGGCAAGGTGTCTACCGGCGCCAATGCCACCAACGACGTGGAGTCTTTCATCGACAACATCTCGCTGGAGTACAGACTCGACCCCTCGGGCACACGCTACATCCGTGCCTTCCACAACAAGAACTACGAGAGCGTGCTCGAAGGGGAGATTACCGAGACCGGCGTGGGCCTCGTCCTGCGCCGCAAGATGGACCGCCTGAGCGAACTTTTCATCTTCCGAAGGAGAAAGTCGCAGGTACCCAAGCCCGAGGGACCCGCCGAGACGCCTGCCCGCCCCGCGTCCGAAACCGATAACCGCTTGTAAGAAATTGGATTTATGAAGAAGATTACAGCATACATGACCATCGCCCTGCTCCTGGCCGCCTGCTCCACCACGAAGCACCTGCCCGAAGGAGAAGTGCTCTACACAGGGCAGAAAGCGATGATTGTGCACAATCCCACCCCGACCAAGGTGGGCGAAACCGCCATCGAAGAAGTAGAAGCCGCCTTGGCGACTGCTCCAAACAACTCCCTGTTGGGCAGTTCGACCGTGCGTATCCCCTTTCCCTTCGGCCTGTGGGTCTACAACGGCTTCCAGAAATACGAAAAGGGGCTGGGTAAATGGATCTTCAACCGCTTCGCCGCCAAACCCGTGCTGATGTCTGCTGTCAACCCCGACATCCGCATCAAAGCGGCTTCCAACCTGCTACGCGACTATGGCTATTTCAACGGGACAGTCAGTTACGAGACGTTCACCGACCCCAAAGACTCACTCAAGGCCAAGATACAATACACGGTGGACATGCGTAATCCCTACGTGATAGACACTGTGACTTTTCGTGGCTTCAGTCCCCGTACCCAACGCATCATGGAGCTGGGAAGGCGCCGCTCGCTCATCAGTCCGGGCGAACAGTTCAACGTGCTCGACCTGGACGGCGAACGCACCCGCATCAGCACCCTGCTGCGCAACGTGGGCTGCTACTACTTCCGCCCTGACTACCTCACTTACCAGGCCGACACCACGCTGGTGCCGGGCGGACACGTCAGCATGCGCATGGTGCCCGTGCCGGGTATGCCGCCTGTGGCTGAGAAACCTTTCTACCTGGGTCGAAAGACCATCGAGATCCTGGGCAAGAACGGCGAGGCGCCCAACGACAGCGTGGACTACAAGGGCCTGCGCATCTACTACCACGACAAGCTGCGCGTACGCCCCAACATGCTCTACCGCTGGACCGACTACAAAGGCTTCCGCCTCAAGCGCCAAGTGCAGGACAGCGCCGGCATCAGCCGCCAGCGCTCTGCCGAGAATCTCTACAGCCTTTACAAACAGACGCGTGTGCAGGAACGCTTGGGCAATGTGGGTATCTTCCGTCTGCTGGAAATGCAGTTCACCCCACGCGACACGGCCTTCGTCTCCGACACACTCGACCTGAACATCCGCCTAGCACTGGACAAGCCCTACGATGCCGAACTGGACTTCAACATTAAGCTGAAGAGCAACAACCAGGTAGGGCCCGGCGCGTCGTTCACGCTGACCAAGAACAACGTCTTCGGCGGTGGCGAAAGCTGGAATGTAGAACTGACAGGTTCGTACGAATGGCAGACGGGGGCCGACCACTCGTCGCTGATGAACAGCTACGAGTACGGCATCTCTACGTCACTCGTCTTCCCCCGTGTGGTCTTCCCCCGCATGGGCGACCGCGAGTATGACTTCCCCGCCACGACCACCTTCCGCCTCTATGCCGACCAAATGAACCGTGCCAAATACTACAAGCTACTGGCTTTCGGCGGCAACGCCACCTACAACTTCCAGCCGAAGCCCACCAGCAAACACAGCCTGACGCCCTTCCGCCTGACCTTCAACGTGCTGCGCGACCCGACACAGGCATTCCTCGACCTGCAGGCGGAAAATCCCGCCCTCTACGTCAGCCTGCGCGACCAGTTCATTCCCGCCATGGAGTATACCTATACTTACGACAACTTGTCTCAGCGCAAGAACCGCCGCAGCAGTCATTGGTGGCAGACAACCCTAACCTCGGCGGGCAACCTGACCTCGTGCATCTATCGTTTGGCAGGGCAACCCTTTAACAAGCAGGAAAAACAACTCCTGGGTGTACCCTTCGCCCAGTTCGCCAAACTCAACAGCGAGTTCCGCTACAACTACCGCATCGACCGTAACCAGTCGCTGGCAGCGCGTGTAGCAGCTGGCTGTGTCTGGTCGTACGGCAACATGCTCTCCGCCCCCTATACCGAACAGTTCTACATCGGTGGTGCCAACAGCGTCCGTGCCTTCGCCGCCCGCAGTATCGGCCCCGGTGGTTATGCCCCTGCTAACGCTGAGACTGACAAGTACGGCTTCATCAACCACGTGGGCGACATCCGCCTGGAAGCCAATATAGAATACCGCTTCCACCTCATCGCCGACCTCCACGGCGCCGTCTTCCTCGATGCGGGCAACGTCTGGCTGCTCCGCCCCGATGCAGGACGCCCCGACGGGGCCTTCACGCTGAAGAAATTTCCCGAACAGATCGCTCTGGGCACCGGCCTCGGTCTGCGCTACGACCTGGACTTCCTCGTCTTCCGCCTCGACTGCGGCGTCGGCCTCCATGATCCGTCGAAACTCTATCGTAACGGATATTACAACATCGGCAAGTTCAAGGACGGCCTGGCCCTGCATTTCGCCATCGGCTACCCGTTTTAGAAGAAATTTGTACGATATTGCCAAAGAATGTATCATTTTATTCCTCTTCCTGCCGTTTATTTCTTACATTTGCCAAGTGAAAAAGCAAGAACACACTAACCTTTAAATAATTAATTGATTATGAAACCTACTCTTTTCTTATTGGCAGCCGGCATGGGCAGCCGCTACGGAGGCTTGAAACAGCTGGACGGACTGGGTCCCAACGGCGAAACCATCATGGACTACTCCATCTACGACGCCATCAAGGCCGGATTCGGCAAACTCGTCTTCGTTATCCGCAAAGACTTCGAACAGGACTTCCGCGAGAAAATCCTCTCCAAGTATGAGGGACACATCCCCTGCGAACTTGTATTCCAGGCCCTCGACGCCCTGCCCGAAGGCTTCACCTGCCCCGAAGGCCGTACGAAACCCTGGGGAACAAACCACGCCGTCATGATGGGCGAGAATGCCATCAAGGAACCGTTCGCCGTCATCAACTGCGACGACTTCTACGGTAGCGACTCCTTCCAGGTGATGGGCAAGTTCCTGGCCAATCTGCCCGAAGGCTCAAAGAACGTTTATTCAATGGTAGGCTTCCGCGTAGGCAACACGCTGAGCGAGAGCGGTACCGTCAGCCGCGGCATCTGCACCACCAACGAGAAGCACCTGCTGACTTCCGTCGTAGAGCGCACCAAGATACAGCGCATGGACGGCGAAGTGAAGTACATCGACGACAACGGCGAGTGGACTGCCACGCCCGACACGACTCCCGTCAGCATGAACTTCTGGGGCTTCACTCCCGACTACTTCGCCTACAGCAAGGAATTCTTCAAGACCTTCCTCGCCGACCCGAAGAACATGGAGAACCTGAAGAGCGAATTCTTCATCCCGCTGATGGTGGACAAGCTCATCAACGACGGCACGGCTACGGTCGAGGTGCTCGACACCACCAGCAAGTGGTTCGGCGTGACCTATCCCGAAGACCGTCCCGACACCGTTGCCAAGATCAAGGCACTGGTAGACGCCGGCGAATATCCCAACAAGCTATTCTAAACGGGCAAGGGATTTATACCTTTATATATAGAACCGCCACGGTTGCAGACATGCAGCCGTGGCTTTTTTCATTTTATTACGTGACATATTAACACGATATTTTATGACTCCCTGACACAGTGCTTCGTTAAGGTGCCACGCAGTGCTTTGTTAGGATGCCATGCAGTGCTTTGTTAGGATGCCATGCAGTGCTTTGTTAGAGTGTCATGCAGTGTTTTGTCAGAAGGTCATATCATAAGAATGGCCAACAGAGATGAGAATATACATTGAATTGATAAATTGCATATTCTCGCTAAGATATGTATGCTGTATTACAGCGGTTGTTATGATTATTTAATTTGAATGTTTCTATAGCCGCAGCGTCGCGTCGCACTCCGCCGCGAGCGCCGGATGGTGGGTGACGAAGAGCAGCGTCCGTCCCGCGGCGTGGCGGCGGAGGCGGGCGATGAGCGTGCGCTCCGTCTCAGGGTCGAGGGCGGAGGTTGCCTCGTCGAGCAGCAGGATGCGGCCGGGGCGCAGCAAGGCGCGGGCGATGGCGATGCGCTGCGCCTGCCCTTCACTGAGGCCGCCACCCTGTTCGGAGAGCGGCGTGTCGAGGCCCTGCGGCAGGGCACGGACGAAGTCGAGGGCCACGGCGGTGTGCAGCGCCTCGTCCAGCTCCTGGGGTGTGGCGTCGGGGTTGCCCATCAGCAGGTTGTCGCGCACGGTGCCGCTGAACAGCGTGTTGCCCTGCGGCACGTAGACGAAGTTGCCGCGCGTGCGGGCGGAGACGGGGCAGGCCGTCGCGCCGTCGGTGAGGGTGATGCGCCCCTCCTGCGGCTCGGCCAGGGCCAGGAGCAGGCGCACGAGGGTGGTCTTTCCGCGGCCCGTCTCGCCCATGATGGCGGTGCACGTGCCGGGCTCGAAGCGGTGGCTGAAGCCGCTGAACACGGGCGCGTCGCCCTCGGAGTAGGCAAAGCGCAGGTTCTCCACGGCCAGTACGGGCGTGCGGTCGAAGCGGATGGCGTCGCCCCCGTCTTCGGCAGGCAGGCGTTCCAGCTCGAGCAGACGGTCGGCGGCGGTCAGGGCGTTGACCACGGAGGGCACGAGGCGCGAGAGGTCGAACGCGGGGCGCTGGATGCGGCCCACGAGTTGCAGGAAGGCGGTGAGCGTGCCCACGGTGATGCTGCCCGTGCTCAGGCGCAGGGCGCCCCAGATGAAGGCGGTGACGTAGCCTCCGGCAAAGGCGGAGGAGACGGCCATGCGGGCGGCCAGCGAGAAGCGCGTGCGGCTCAATACCTGCGAGCGCAAGTCGTCCTGCAGCGTGCCGAGGCTGCGGATGCGCCCCTCGTCCTGCTCCAGCGTCTTGATGACGGTGCGGTGCTGCAGGGTCTCCTGGATGACGGCCTGGATGCGGCTGTCACTGCGGCGGATGTCGTGGGTGAGGCGCTTCATGCGGCGCAGGTAGAAGCGCGCGCCCAGCAGGAACAGCGGCAGGATACCCACCACGAGCCACGGCAGCACGGGGTCGAGGACGTAGAAGAAGGCGAAGGCAGCCACGAGCTGCACGACGGTGACCACGGCGGTGGGCAGCGAGGCGGTGAGCAGGGTGACGATGGCGGTGGTGTCCTGCTCCACGCGGTTCACCACGTCGCCCGTGTGCAGCTGCTCCAGCGCGTTCCAGCGGCTGCGCAGCAGTCGGCCGAAGAGGCGATGGCGCAGGGCGTTGGCGGCCTCCACCCCCATGCGGGCGGCGACCCACGTATCGGCGGCGCCACAAAGCAGTTGCAGGACGAGCAGGCCGACGGTCGCGGCGGCCATCACGGTCAGGCTTCCGGCGCGGGCACCGGTGGCGATATCTATCAGCTGCTTCGACGTGTAGACGAAGCCCAGGGCAAAGGCGGTGCCCAGGATGCCGATGAGGCAACTCAGCAGGATGCGTCCGCGCTGTCCGCGCGACAGGTCCCAGAGGTAGGTCAGGAAGCGGTGGTTCGTTTTCATAAGCGCAGGCGTTTTTTCAGCAGGTTCAGCTGGATGGCCAGCGTCCCCTTGATGAGGGTCACGGGATAGAAGCAGGCTTCCACGGGAGCATAACCGTAAAGGCGGGCCACACGGCGCGTGGCTCGGCAGAAGGTGTGCCACTTGCCCCGCCAGTAGCCCTTGGGGCGCGGCGCGACGCGGCGGTCGTGCTTGCCGAAGTTGCCCGTGGCGAAGATTTCGTCCACCAGGTCTTCGCCCAGGCGTCGGCAGCCGTCGGTGTCGAAGGGCAGGCAGTCGGGCGGCAGGCCCAGGCGGCTGACGCAGACGTAGCCGAAGGCGCGGGCGGCGCGGAGCAGTCCCAGTCGGCGCAGGTCGCGGACGAGGCGGTCGGCGTCGATGTCATCGCGGCGGGTGCGCAGCAGGCAGCACCAGTCGCACAGCTGGCGCAGGCCGATACCGCTGTTCAAGAAGTGCTCGAAGGCGTGGAGGAAGATGTAGAGGGCGTTGAACGTGGGCGGCGGCGTGGGCATGCCGATGCGCCGCTCGGTACCCTGCGGATACCACTCACGGACGAGACGGACGAAGCGCCGGTTGGCCAGGGGATTGTTCGTGCGGTTGACGAGGCGGTGGTTCTCGACGTGCACACCGTCCAGCTCGTAGCTGGCGTGCTTGTCGGACTCTTCGCCCGTCTCCTGCGCTCCGGCCTCGAGCAGGAGGCGGTTGGCACGCGGTTGCCCGTCCTTGCCCAGATAGACGTCGATGTCGCCACACTGGCGGTGGCGGGGCTGACGGTAGCAGGCGGCCATGCCCTGCCCCTTGAGCAGGACGGGGTGGAGGCCGGCGTCGGTGTAGAGTCGGTCGAGGCGGACAATCATGCGATCGAGGCGGTCGTTGGCCTGCTCAATCTGGAGCGTCTGCGCCGCCCATTGCAGGTAGAGCGGACGGGGCGGGCGCAGGTCGGCAGGCAGGGTGTTCAGCCCGTCGAACACGACGGCCAGCAGCGACTGCGTATGCGCCAGCCGGTGGAGCTCCTGCCACTGGGCGGGAGTCAGTCCGCGGAAGAGAGCCGCATCGGCGGGCGTATTCCACAACCCGGCACGGACAAGCGAGAAGAAGGCTTGCTGCATCATGGTGCGGTCAGCTGAGGATGCCGCAACGTTGCAGCGACTGGATGAAGGCTTCGGCGTCGCGGCGCGCCTGTTCGGGGGCCACGTCGTAACGCTCGGTCAGGGCCGCGGTCAGGGCGTCGGCGTCGAAGTCGGCGTCGCGGAAGCGCTGCCACAGGTAAGCGGCCGTTCGGTTAAGGTTGATGATGCGGCTGAAGTCCACGTTCGTGGAGCCGTCGTGCATGACGATGTATTCCTCGCCAATCTGATGAAGCATGAATTCGGGTTTGATTTTCATATTCAATTATCAATTATCCATTCTTATATTCTCCTGTATATCGCCAGCAACCACCGCCTGACGGGCGTGAGCCGCCGCCACCAGCGGGAGTAACAGAGCCAGACGGCGCCGTCCGTGGGATACGTCCGCCCCTTGCGGATGACGGCAGTCAGCAGACCGATGACACGGCCGGTGTCTGTCCGCTCCGTCTGACGCAGGTTGCCGTCGCCCAGCAGTGTCAGCTCGTCGCCCCGGCGGCGCACGATGCGGTGGAGCACATAGCGATGGTCGTCCGTCAGGGCCAGTACCACGGCACCAGGTTGCAACTGGGCGTCGGTGCAGGGGCTCAGCACCACGCGGTCGCGGCGGTCGACGATGAACGGGTTCATGCTGTTGCCGCGCGCTGTCAGCGTCACCGTGTGCCCTTGGCGGATAAGCTCGGCCACCTCGGGGATGAGCAGGTCGTTGGGCAGGCTCTTCTTCATGACGGCTGACCTCCTCTGGCTTGAGTGACGGTCTGCATGCTGAGACGTGCGGCGGCCTCATCGGGCAGGCACTTCAGATGGCAGACAGGGATGCGAGTGGCGATGCGCGTCACGGTGTCGATAATACCTTTATAGATGGCCGTGTCCTGTTTGAGGCATGAGCACGAGGGCAGCAGGGCGGCGAAGGCGTGCGTGGCCGTCAGGCGGCTGATGTCGTTGGCGGGCGCCTGCTCCAGGCGGACGAAGGCGCCGACGGGCACCGATTCGTTCAGATAGCAGGGTATCTTGCCGCTCCAAGGTGTGCCATAGACGGTGGCTTCGCCCGTCTTGGGGTCGAGGGCCACCACGGGGTTGTCGTCGTTCAGCAGGCGGCTCCCTTCGATGTGCTTCAGCCAAAGGCGGGTGTGCGTGCTCTTGCCCGTGCCGCTCTTGCCCAGGAAAAGATAGCCACGCCCTTCGTAGCGGATGACAGAGGCGTGCACCATCAGCGTTCCCCGCTCGGCGGTAGCAAAGGTGTAGATCATCATCAGGAAGTTATTCACCACGAACGGAGCCATCGGGTGCAGAGCCTCGGGCAGGCTGATGACGTTGCGGCGGAAGCGGTCGGTGCAGTCGGCATAAGCCTCGACGGCGAGGTTGTCCAGCGGGGCGATGCCGATGCGGTAGCTTCCGTCTGCCCGGCGGCGAAGGGTGCAGCGGGCGTTCTCCCATTCGAAGGAGACGGGTTGCGGGAAGGTGTCTTCGACGTCGGTGACGGCAGCAACCTCACTCGGGCAGATGTCCACTTCGATGACTTCCGCGGCCTTCTCTCCCTCCTCCACGGGGAGGACGAACGGAGCGAACGAAGGCAGCAAGGCGGACGGCTCCAACGACTCGGCACCGCCGATGCGGAGAACGTGCGGCCCGACGCGATAGTAGGTATTTGTCTGATTCATTTACGCTTTGTTTAAGGCTTCAAAGATAAGCAGAATTGTTGATAATTAATAATTGATGGGCGAGAATTGTCCACAGTTCGCCGCGAATCGTTACCTTTGTAGGCTCAAACGAAAAAAGACATTGACTCTATGATATCTGTAGAAGGACTGAAAGTGGAATTCAACGCCACGCCCCTGTTCGAAGACGTGTCTTACGTCATCAACAAAAAAGACCGCATCGCCCTGGTGGGCAAGAACGGGGCGGGCAAATCGACCATGCTGAAGATACTGGCCGGATTGCAGCACCCCACGGCGGGTACGGTATCCATTCCCCGCGAGTGTACCATCGGCTACCTGCCGCAGGTGATGGTGCTGAGCGACGAGCGGACAGTGATGCAGGAAGCCGAGCTGGCTTTCGAACACATCTTCGAGATGCAGGCCGACATCGAGCGCATGAACCAGGAACTGGCCGACCGCACCGACTACGAAAGCGAGGACTATCAGAAGCTCATCGACCGCTTCACGCATGAGAACGACCGTTTCCTGATGATGGGAGGCACCAACTATCAGGCCGAGATAGAGCGCACGCTCCAAGGCCTGGGCTTCAGCCGTGCGGACTTCGACCGCCCCACAAGCGAGTTTTCGGGCGGATGGCGCATGCGTATCGAGCTGGCCAAGCTTCTGCTCCGCCGCCCCGACGTATTGCTGCTGGACGAGCCCACCAACCACCTGGACATCGAGTCCATCCAGTGGCTGGAGAACTTCCTCGCCACGCGCGCCAATGCCGTGGTGCTGGTCAGCCACGACCGTGCCTTCCTGAACAACGTCACGACCCGCACCATCGAAATATCCTGCGGACGCATCTACGACTATAAGGTGAAGTACGATGAATTTGTCGTCCTGCGCAAGGAACGCCGTGAGCAGCAACTCCGTGCCTACGAGAACCAGCAGAAGCAGATTGAGGATACCGAAGCTTTCATCGAACGTTTCCGCTACAAGGCTACCAAGGCCGTGCAGGTGCAGAGCCGCATCAAGCAGCTGGAGAAAATCGAACGCATCGAGGTGGACGAGGAAGACAACTCCGCCCTGCGCCTGAAGTTCGTTTGCTCCAGCCGTAGCGGAAATTATCCCGTCATCTGCGAGGATGTGGCGAAAGCCTATGGCGACCATGTGGTTTTCCACGACGTCAATCTCACCATCAACCGTGGCGAGAAGGTAGCCTTCGTGGGCAAGAACGGCGAAGGTAAGTCTACGCTGGTGAAGTGCATCATGGGCGAAATCTCCGACTACACGGGCAAACTGACGCTGGGACACAACGTGCAGATTGGCTACTTCGCGCAGAACCAGGCGCAATTGCTGGACGGCGAACTGACGGTGTTCGACACCATCGACCGCGTGGCCGTAGGCGACATCCGTCTGAAGATACGCGACATCCTGGGTGCCTTCATGTTCGGCGGCGAGGCTTCGGACAAGAAGGTGAAGGTACTCAGCGGAGGCGAGCGCACCCGCCTGGCCATGATCAAATTGCTGCTCGAGCCGGTGAACTTCCTCATCCTCGACGAACCGACCAACCACCTGGACATGCGCTCCAAGGACGTGCTGAAGGAAGCCATCCGCGACTTCGACGGCACGGTGATTATCGTGAGCCACGACCGTGATTTTCTCGACGGGCTTGCGACTAAGGTCTATGAGTTCGGCGGCGGAGTGGTGAAGGAACACTTGGGTGGTATCTACGACTTCCTGAAGAAGAAACAGATCGAGAACCTGAACGAATTGCAGAAGTCGCCTTCCCTGTCGGAGTCGCCTACGGGAGCCAAGAAACCGTCGGCGGCGGAAGCCCCCCAAGCCTCAGCGGGCCGCCTGTCCTACGAAGAGCAGAAGGAACTGAACAAGCGCCTGAAAAAGTTGGAGCGACGCGTAGCCGATTGTGAGGCCGAAATCGAACAGACAGAAGCCGCCATTGCCATCCTCGAGGAAAAGATGGCTACACCTGAAGGAGCTTCGGACATGTCGCTCTACGAACAGCACCAGAAGTTGAAGCAGCAACTCGACCGCGTGATGGAAGAATGGGACGCCGCTTCGACCGAACTGGAGGAAGCCAAGAAATAAGCAAGAAAATGTAAACTTTTAAACAATAGAGATTATGAATTTGAAGTATTATTTCCCCGTTGCAGCCCTTTGCCTGACATTGGCATCCTGCAACACAGGCAAGCAGCAAACGGCTCTGACCGCCGGCATCGGCCTTGCCAACCTGGACACAACCAACCTGCCGGGTACGGACTTCTACCGCTATGCCTGCGGCGGTTGGATCAAGAACAATCCGCTAACCGACGAGTATTCCCAGTATGGCTCGTTCACCGTCCTGGCCGAAAACAACCGCAAGCAGATTCAGGGCCTTATCGAAGAACTGGCCGCTACACAACACGAGGCAGGCTCTGTCGCACAGAAGGTGGGCGACATGTATAAGATTGCCATGGACAGCGTTAAGCTGAACCAGGAAGGCGTAGCTCCCATCAAGGCCGAACTCGACCAGATTGCCGCCCTGAAAGATAAGAAAGAACTTTACCCGTTGCTGGCTGAGATGTACAAGAAAGGCATCGCTGCCTACCTCGCCATCTATGTAGGTGCCGACGAGATGAACAGCAACATGAACGCCGTGCAAATGGCCCAATATGGCCTGAGTATGGGCGACCGCGACTATTATCTGCTTGACGATGAAGCTACCGTGAAGATCCGCGAGGCCTTCAAGGAGCATGTAAAGAAAATGTATCAGCTGGCCGGCTTCGATGCCGCTACCGCCGAGCAGGGTATGAAAGCCGTTATGGACGTAGAAACCCGTCTGGCCAAAGCCTTCCGCTCACGCGTAGAACTACGTGACCCGCATGCCAACTACAACAAGATGGCGATGGCCGACATCAAGAAACAATATGCCGCTTTCGACTGGGATGCCTATCTGAAAGGACTCGACCTGAACGATGTGAACGAAATCATCGTCGGACAGCCCGCTTCGCTCGAGGCATCGGTCAAGATTATCGACACCCTGCCCCTCGACCAGCAGAAGCTCTACCTGCAATGGAAGCTGATTGACGCCGCCGCCAGCTACCTGAACGACGCCATGAAGGAGCAGAACTTCGACTTCTATAGCCGCACGATGTCGGGTGCACAAGAGATGCAACCCCGCTGGAAGACGGCCGTAAGTGTGGTAAGCTCCATGCTGGGCGAAGCCGTAGGTCAGATGTATGTGGAGAAATACTTCCCTGCCGCCGCCAAGGAGCGCATGGTGGGCCTCGTGAAGAACCTGCAGACGGCCTTGGGCGAACGTATCCAAGCCCTCGAATGGATGGGCGACTCTACCAAGGTGAAGGCTTTGGAGAAACTCTCTACCTTCCACGTAAAGATTGGCTATCCTGACAAATGGAAAGATTATAGCGCACTGGAAATCAAGGATGATTCTTATTGGGCAAACATCGAACGTGCCAACCTGTGGGGACATGCCGAAATGGTGGCCAAGGCCGGAAAGCCTGTTGACAAGGACGAGTGGTTGATGACCCCTCAGACGGTGAACGCCTACTATAACCCGACAACCAACGAAATCTGCTTCCCTGCCGCCATCCTGCAACCGCCGTTCTTCGACATGAACGCAGACGATGCCTTCAACTACGGAGCCATCGGCGTAGTAATCGGCCACGAAATGACGCACGGATTCGACGACCAGGGCCGCCAGTACGACAAGGACGGTAACCTGAAAGACTGGTGGACGGAAGAAGACGCCAAGAAGTTCGAAGAACGCGCCAACGTGATGGTAGCATTCTTTGACAGCATCGAAGTAGCTCCTGGTGTACATGCCAACGGCAAGATGACGCTGGGCGAGAACATCGCCGACCATGGTGGCTTGCAAGTTGCCTTCCAGGCCTTCAAGAACGCTACGGCTGGTGCTCCGCTCGAAGTGAAAGACGGCTTTACACCCGAACAGCGTTTCTTCCTGGCTTATGCAGGCGTATGGGCCAACAACATCCGTCCTGAGGCCGTGCTTCAGATGACGAAAATCGATGTACACTCGCTGGGCGAATGGCGTGTGAACGGCGCCCTGCCTCACATCGGTGCCTGGTATGACGCCTTCGGCATCACCGACAAAGATCCGATGTTCATCCCCGCCGCCGAACGCGTGTCCATCTGGTAAAATATCTTTCATTGCCGAAACGCATGGCGTATCGGCAGAAAAACTTTTAAGAATGCCCGAACTTCTCGTTGTGGAAGTTCGGGCATTTCTTGTCAAACAGAAAAGCATCGTTTTCCGAGGCGGAAAGCACCGCTTTTCGAGGAAGAAAGCAATGCTTTCCCAACAAGGGGCAACTGGGACGAAAAAAACATAAACCGCTCATTCTTTTAATTATAGTAAATTTCTTGCCAAGGTGTATATGGGTAAACCAACAAAATTTGTAACTTTGCGGGGTTATTATATAATACGCATAAAAACCATATAGCCATGACGGAAGCAAAGAGAATCAAAACAGCATTGGTATCCGTTTACCATAAAGACGGTTTGGACGAAATCATTACCAAACTGCACGAAGAAGGTGTGGAATTCCTCTCAACAGGCGGCACACGCCAGTTCATCGAAGGACTGGGTTATCCTTGCCGCGCGGTAGAAGAACTGACCACCTATCCGTCCATCCTGGGCGGCCGCGTAAAGACGCTCCACCCGAAAGTGTTCGGAGGCATCTTGTGCCGCCGCGACGTGGAGCAGGACCTGCAACAGATCGAAAAATATGAAATCCCCGAAATAGACCTCGTTATCGTAGACCTCTATCCGTTTGAGGCAACCGTAGCTAGCGGAGCACCCGAAGCCGACATCATCGAGAAAATCGACATAGGCGGCATCTCGCTCATCCGCGCCGCTGCCAAGAACTACAAGGACGTGGTCATCGTAGCTTCGCAAGCACAGTACCAGCCCCTGCGCGACATGCTGATGGAGCATGGCGCAACGACTTCGATTGAAGAGCGCCGCTGGTTTGCCAAGGAAGCTTTCGCCGTTTCGTCACACTACGACTCGGCCATCTTCAACTACTTCGACGGTGGCGAAGGAAGTGCCTTCCGCTACTCGGCCAACAACCAGAAGACCCTGCGTTATGGCGAAAACCCCCATCAGAAGGGATATTTCTATGGCAATCTGGACGAAATGTTCGACCAAATCCACGGCAAGGAAATCTCCTACAACAACCTGCTGGACATCAACGCTGCCGTAGACCTCATCAACGAATTCGGAAACGACACGACGTTCGCCATCCTGAAGCACAACAACGCCTGTGGTTTGGCTACCCGTCCGACGGTGCTCGAGGCTTGGAAGGATGCCCTGGCAGGCGACCCCGTATCGGCTTTCGGTGGTGTGCTCATCACGAACGCCGTCATCGACAAGGCTGCTGCCGAGGAAATCACGAAAATCTTCTTCGAAGTCATCATCGCTCCCGACTATGACGTGGACGCCCTCGAAATCTTGGGTCAGAAGAAGAACCGCATCATCCTGGCCCGCAAGCAGGGCACACTGCCTACGAAGCAGTTCCGCTCGTTGCTGAACGGCGTATTGGTACAGGACCGTGACCTCAAGGTTGAGACTCCCGAAGACTTGAAAGTAGTGACCGTCAAGGCTCCTACCGCACAGGAAATCGACGATATGCTCTTCGCCAACAAGATTGTGAAGAACTCCAAATCGAACGCCATCGTCCTGGCCAAGGGACACCAGCTGCTGGCAAGTGGTGTAGGTCAGACAAGCCGTGTGGATGCGCTGAAGCAGGCCATCGAGAAGGCCAAGAGCTTCGGTTTCGACCTGCACGGAGCTGTAATGGCCAGCGACGCTTTCTTCCCCTTCCCCGATTGCGTGGAGATTGCGGGTAACGAAGGCATCACTGCCGTCATCCAGCCGGGCGGAAGCATCAAGGACCAGCTGAGCTTTGACTACTGCAACGAGCATGGCATTGCCATGGTGACGACAGGTTTCCGTCACTTCAAGCACTAAAAAATAATGGGAAATTGATAATTGAGAATGGAGAAAGACTCTTCCCCTCTCAATTATCAATTTTCAATTCTCAATATTCAATTTACAACTGACAATGGGATTATTCTCTTTTACCCAAGAAATAGCCATGGACCTGGGCACGGCCAACACCATCATTACCTCCAACGGTAAGATTGTGGTGGACGAACCTTCGGTTGTGGCCCTCGACCGCCGTACGGACAAGATGATTGCCGTGGGCGAGAAAGCCAAGCTCATGCACGAGAAGACGCATGAAAACATCCGCACCATCCGCCCCCTGCGCGACGGCGTTATCGCCGACTTCTATGCCTGCGAGCAGATGATACGCGGCCTCATCAAGATGGTGAACACCCGTCACCGTCTCTTTTCGCCTTCGCTCCGCATGGTCATCGGCGTGCCTTCGGGCAGTACCGAAGTGGAGCTCCGTGCCGTGCGCGACTCGGCCGAGCATGCTGGTGGACGTGACGTTTACCTCATCTTCGAACCCATGGCCGCCGCTATCGGTATTGGCATCGACGTAGAAGCGCCCGAAGGCAACATGATTGTGGACATAGGTGGTGGTTCGACCGAAATCGCCGTCATCTCGTTGGGAGGTATTGTGTCGAACAACTCCATCCGTATCGCGGGCGACGACCTTACGGCTGATATCCAGGAGTACATGAGCCGCCAGCACAACGTGAAGGTCAGCGAGCGTATGGCCGAGCGTATCAAGATCCATGTGGGAGCCGCCTTGACCGACCTGGGCGACGATGCCCCTGAAGACTATATCGTACATGGCCCGAACCGCATCACGGCCCTGCCTATGGAAGTGCCCGTATGCTACCAGGAAGTGGCCCACTGCCTCGAGAAATCCATCTCGAAGATCGAAACGGCTATCCTCAGCGCACTGGAGAACACACCACCCGAACTGTATGCCGACATCGTACACAACGGTATCTATCTGGCTGGTGGAGGCGCTCTGCTTCGCGGACTCGACAAGCGTCTGACGGACAAGATCAACATTCCTTTCCACATCGCCGAAGATCCTTTGCACGCCGTTGCCAAAGGTACAGGCATTGCGCTGAAGAATGTAGATCGTTTCTCGTTCCTGATGCGATAAATAATCAGCGGTTAGTGGTAAGCGGTTAACGGTGAGTAGCCATCTGAATGGGGATACTAACCGTTAACCCCTTACCACTAACCGTTCATCATTAACCACTAACCGTTATTTAAGATAAGAGACGTGCGTGACCTCCTTAACTTCCTGTTAAAATACAACCACTGGCTCCTCTTCTTGCTACTCGAGGCAGTCAGCTTGTTTTTGTTGTGCAACACCGGTCCTTACCAGCACAGCGCGGCTCTTTCGTCCGCCAACCTGATTGCGGGAAAGGTCTACGAAGTAACTGGAAGCATCACGTCCTATTTCCACCTGAAGGATGCCAACGAAGACTTGCTCGACCGCAATGTATGGCTGGAACAACGAGTCTTGCAACTTGAAAGCGCTTTATCCGGATACGTAGGCGACTCTGCCGTCCGCCAAGCGCTGGATCGCTTCATGCCGCCAGACACAGGAATCGAACAAAGCTTCAAGGCGCATGTGATAAAAAACAGCCTGAACCGAACAGACAACTACATAACCCTCGACCAAGGGAGTGCAGCTGGTGTCAAGCCCGACATGGCCGTAGTAGGTGCAGCCGGTGTAGTAGGAATTGTTTACCGCACTTCTCCAAGCTATTCGCTGGTCCTTCCTCTGCTCAATAGTAAGTCCAGCATCAGTTGCAAGATCCAGGGAAGCGACTATTTCGGCTATCTGAAATGGGAAGGAGGCGATCCCCGCTATGCCTATCTGAAAGACCTGCCTAGACATGCAGAGTTCAATCTGGGCGACACCGTTGTCACCAGCGGATTTTCATCTGTCTTTCCACAAGGACTTATGGTAGGAGTCGTCGACGACATGGCCGACTCCAACGACGGGTTGTCTTACCTGCTCAGAATCAAACTTGCAACAGACTTTGGCAAACTGGGTTCTGTCCGTATCCTTGCCCGACGTGGCCAGGAAGAACAAAAAGCATTGGAACAAGAACAATGAGTTCTAAATTCAGAAATAAAAAAAATGACAATAACCTATCTACATAAAGCAGGATGGCTTGTCGCACTGGTTTTGTTGCAGGCATTGATATTGAACAACCTCCACATCGGCGGTTATGCCACCCCTTTCCTGTACATCTACCTGCTTTTGAAGTTTGAGGCAGACGTGCCGACAAACAGGCTGATGTTATGGGCATTCGTACTGGGGTTGATGGTCGATATCTTCTCAGACACCCCTGGATTGAATGCAGCCTCAACAGTACTTCTCGCTTTCGTCCGTCCTACCCTACTGAGACTTTTCGTTCCCCGTGACCTCCAAGAGACACTTGTCCCTGCCATCCATACCATGGGAATAAATGTCTTCCTGAAATATGCGACTACAGCCGTGTTACTGCACCACGCCGTATTGCTCTCACTTGAATCATTCTCCTTCGCCCATCTGCCAGAGTTGTTACTGCGGATCATCTCCAGCACCCTCTTTACCATGCTTTGCGTACTGGCTTTAGAAATGCTCTTCCAAAAAGGTAAACGATGAAACGAACTAAAAAATAACAGACTGATGGCGAAAGATTATACATTCGAAAAACGGAAATACATCCTCGGCGCAATTGTCGTTTGCATCGTCCTGATATACATTCTCCGTCTGGCAGGACTCCAGATCTTCTCAGACAAGTACAAGCGCTACGCCGACAGCAATGCTTTCCTCAATAAAATACAATACCCCTCACGTGGAGCCATTTACGACCGAAACGGCAAACTGCTCGTTTTTAACCAACCGGCCTATGACATCACATTCATTCCACGTGAAGTGACACAACTCGACACACTCGATTTTTGCCGCTCACTGGGAATCACACGCGAACAGTTCCTGCAACGCATGGAAGAAGTCCGCAACTTCCGTAAAAATCCGGGCTACTCCAAATACACCCCCCAAGTATTTATGACGCAACTTTCGGCCGAAGAATGTGGCGTGTTTCAGGAAAAGCTCTATAAGTTCCCTGGCTTCTCCATCCAACGACGCACCATCCGCCAGTACTCCTACAATTCGGCCGGTCATGTCTTAGGCGATATCGGTGAGGTATCCATGCGCGACATTGAAAAAGACGACTATTATATCCGCGGCGACTACATCGGCAAACAGGGAGTCGAACGTTCCTACGAAAAATACCTTCGTGGCGAAAAAGGCGTAGAAATCCTGTTGCGCGATGCACATGGCCGCATACAGGGACATTATATGGACGGACAACTGGACCGTCCGTCGGTACCTGGCAAGAACCTGAAACTGGGTATCGACATTGATCTTCAAATGTTGGGCGAACGTCTGATGCAAAACAAAATAGGTGCTATCGTAGCCATTGAACCTAAAACGGGCGAAATCCTCTGCATGGTGTCTTCTCCCAGCTTCGATCCACACATGATGATCGGCCGGCAGCGTGGAAAAAATCACCAACTTCTGGAAAAGAATCGCCAAAAGCCTTTATTGAACCGAGCCATCATGGGTACCTATCCTCCCGGCTCAACTTTCAAAACAACACAAGGTCTGATTTTTTTGGAGGAAGGCATTATTCAAGAAGATACCCCCTTCCCATGCTCCCATGGCTTTATTCACCGCGGGCTGCGGGTAGGATGCCACGGACATGCAGCTCCCCTTCCGCTTATACCGGCCATTGCCACTTCGTGCAACTCCTATTTTTGCTGGGGATTATACAAAATGATCGGTGACAAGAAATACGGTTCTCCGCAGGAAGCGCTTACCGTATGGAAAGACGATATGGTGTCACAAGGCTTCGGCTACCAACTGGGAGTGGACCTGCCTGGAGAACTGCGAGGCTTCATCCCCAATTCACAATATTACGACCGCATCTACCGAGGCTCTTGGAACGGATTGACAATTATCAGTATCGCCATCGGCCAGGGAGAAATTCTGGCCACCCCATTGCAGATTGCCAATCTGGGAGCAACAATTGCCAACCGCGGCCACTTTATCACCCCACATGTCGTAAAAGAAATACAGGACAACCCGCTGGACAGCCTTTACCAGACAGTACGCACTCCGACAATCCGAAAGGAATATTACGAGGACATCGTGAAAGGTATGCGGGCAGCCGTTACGGGTAGTACAGGAAGCGGAACATGTCGGTTGGTAGGTACATTGCTTCCCGGAGTAGAAGCATGCGGAAAGACCGGTACAGCACAGAATCCGCATGGCAAAGACCATTCCGTTTTCATGGGATTCGCTCCGATGAACGATCCCAAGATAGCCATCGTCGTTTATGTAGAAAACGGAGGTTGGGGAGCGACTTACGGTGTACCTATCGGTGCATTAATGATGGACCAATATCTGCATGGCAAACTTTCGCCACAGAACGAGATACTGGCCGAAGATTTCAGTAATCGAGTAATTATTTATGGCAACGAGGAGAGATAGTATTTGGAAATCGCTGGACTGGATGACAGTTGTCATCTATCTGCTACTGGTCATTTGGGGCTGGTTCAGTGTCTGCGGTGCAAGTTATGATTATGTAGACCGCGATTTTCTGGACTTTTCCACCCGCGCAGGCAAACAGTTCGTATGGATTATCTGTTCCTTCGGTCTGGGCTTTGTATTATTGATGCTGGACGATATGTTCTATGATACCTTCGCCTATATCATATACGCGGGCATGCTGGTATTGTTACTCGTTACCATCTTCATAGCACCCGACACAAAAGGATCGCGTTCATGGCTCATACTGGGACCGGTAAGTCTGCAGCCGGCCGAATTTGCCAAATTTGCTACGGCACTGGCTTTAGCCAAATTTATGGGAGCTTATGGCTTTGTTCTCCAAAACTGGCGCAACGTGCTAACCATTGCTTTCCTGATAGCTTGCCCCATGCTGCTCATTGTAGGACAGCGCGAGACGGGGTCAGCCCTGGTCTATCTGTCTTTCTTTCTGATGCTTTACCGCGAAGGTATGCCGGGAGCGATTCTGTTTGCCGGAGTATGTGCCGTCGTTTACTTTGTTGTAGGTATCCGCTACGCCGATGTCACGATGCTCCATGACTCCACTTCCGTGGGCGAGTTCGCCGTGTTGTGCCTCATTCTGATTTCCGCCCCTATCCTGCTTCAGGTCTATCAACGCAACCGTACCATAGTCAGTCAGATGACAATCACGTGTATTGCAGTGGTAGCCTTAGCCTGTGCCATATCCGGCTGGCTATGGACATTCAACGTGATCTATGTGCTTTGGGGGCTTTGCGCATGTGCTGCGGGATGGCTTGTATTTTTAGCCTTACGCGAACGGCGGAAGATTTATGTACTTGTCTCGGCATTCATGATAGCCTCGGTAGGCTTCTTGTACTCGTGCGACTATGTTTTCAACCAGGTCCTGGAGCCTCATCAGCAGATCCGCATCAAAGTAGTACTGGGGTTGGAAGAAGATTTGGCCGGTGCTGGCTATAATGTCAACCAGTCGAAAATCGCCATCGGCTCGGGCGGTCTTTGGGGCAAAGGTTTTCTGAATGGCACACAAACGAAACTGAAATACGTGCCCGAGCAGGACACCGATTTTATTTTCTGCACGGTAGGTGAAGAGGAAGGATTCGTAGGTTCGGTATTCGTACTGTTACTTTACATGTGCCTGCTCTTGCGTCTGATCCATTTGTCCGAACGCCAGCCTACCGTCTCGGGACGTGTCTATGGATACTCCGTGCTGGGAATCTTCTTCTTCCACCTGTTTATCAACATAGGCATGGTACTTGGCCTGACACCCGTCATCGGCATCCCGCTTCCGTTCTTCAGTTACGGCGGCTCTTCTTTATGGGGATTTACTATTCTGCTATTCGTATTCCTGCGGATCGATGCGGGGCGTGGGAAGAGGATGAGATAACCATCCTGACTCCAACATCGCTCACGCCTTGCAGAAGTGAGTCTTGCATAACTGGCAACAGGACAAAACGGCAAGTGGCAGGTGTATCCAGCCGAACCGTCGTCACATAGGATGCGTTATGATAAAGATTGGCAAACCCTTCTCCTGTCCACCGTCCTTCGCTATCGGCCAGCATCAATCGCAAGGTATCTGTACGGACAAGAGAATCCGCCGGAGAAGACAACATGCTGGTCAATGACAGAGCCAGATTGCGGTAAGGATAATTATTGCCATGACGCACATCCACATAGACATCCAGGCTTTTGTCGGGAACCGTAACAGTGGTTGTAAAGGACAGGGTGTCGTTCTTTCTCCACCCCCTGCCCTCTACAGCCTCATAATGGCTATACACGACGTTTTCTCCACAAGCCGTCAACAGGATTACGGCTGCCGTTGCCGCCACAAGCCGCATTACATCAACCTTGTGCATTACCGCTTCCTTTTTCTTCCCGCTTGCCATCATTCTTATCCGCAGGCTTGGCGTTCTTTTTCGACCTGTTGCGGCGGTTTTTCGAGCGTGAAGGTTCGGCCGTTTTTTCTGTCGAAGCCTCTTTATTCTCTTTCTTGGCCTCTACCGGAGCCTGTGCGGTTCCTTCCTGCTTTGCTTCTTGAGGCTGAGCATCACCGCCTCCTTTATTTTTCTTCTTTTTCTTCTTGCCTTCTCCGTTTCCGCCACCTTTGTTTTCGTTGCCCCCTTTTCCTTTGCGGTTGCGATCAAAGCGGGTCACGCTTTCCTGTTCCAACAAGTCAGCCGAAACCTGCTTCTTTTCATTATCCGCTTCTGCCAACGTATCAGGCGCCGCTCCTTTGCGATTCATATTGATTACCTCAAAAGCACGGCGGGCAGAAATGGTAACCAAGTTGGCAGGAATAGACTTATCACTCGAATAGGTCACCTGTCCGGCCAGAATATCCGCCTTAAAGTAGAACCACTCGGCATCCTTGGTACGCAGCGTAATCTCCTTGCTGGGCAATCGTTTCTGAGCTTCGACATAGACATCCACCTCATAGTTGAGGCAACATTTCAGTTTGGCACATTGCCCGGCCAGCTTCTGCGGATTGGGCGAAATGTCCTGATAGCGTGCGGCTCCTGTAGAGACAGATACAAAACTGGTCATCCACGTGGCACAGCACAACTCACGGCCACAGGGTCCTATGCCTCCAATGCGTCCGGCCTCCTGACGGGCTCCGATCTGTTTCATTTCGATACGTACCCTGAAAGCCTCGGCCAGCACCTTGATGAGCTGACGGAAATCCACACGACCTTCGGCTATATAATAGAAGATGGCCTTATTACCGTCGCCCTGATACTCCACGTCACCGATTTTCATGTCCAGCCCCAGGCTGAGTGCTATTTGCCGGGCACGTATCATGGTAGAATGCTCGCGCGCCTTGGCCTCAGCATACTTCTCCATATCAGCCGCTTTAGCCTTACGGTAGATACGGCGGATATCGGCTTCGTTGCGCACTCCGGTTTTCTTCATCTGCAGGGGTACAAGGCGACCGGTCAAAGTCACGACACCGATATCATGACCGGGTGTAGCCTCAACCGCCACAATATCTCCTTTCGCCAGTTCCAGGCGGTTGGAGTTGCGGAAATAGCCTTTCCTCGTATTCTTGAACTGCACTTCGACATACTCCGACTCGGCTTCATTGCCGGGAATGTCTGCCAGCCAGTCATACGTATTCAGCTGCCTGTCCTGCCGTCCGCAACTGCGGAGGCAAAGCCGCCCGCTTCCGTTATGTAGTGTAAAATCAGTCATAATGTATAATTTTCAATTCTCAATTTTTCATTTTAATCAGCACCGTCATGTTCAGTATCAGATCGAAGAACACCATTCGCGGATTCACATTCTGCTGGATGTGTTCCTGAGCCTTACCGAGCAGGTCGGTCATCCCGACGATGTTCCGCTCGTTGACGAAAGGAGCAAAACGCATGGCAAACTGCTGTTCGTCAGGTCCCATATAGTTCATTTCTCCCCGGTGGAAGTTTGCAATAAAATTCTCACGTACCATCCGCTGGGCATATTCCAGAAACATCTTCTGCCGTTCACGCCCCAAGACAGCCACCTGCTCACTCCAGGCCTTCATGCCGCGTATGTCGCGCTGCCAGGCCAGACGCATCAGCCGGGTAAAAAGTTCGAAACACAAAGCCTGCTCGCCGCTCTGCCCCATCATTTCCAGCACCTTCAGGAAACTTCCGTCAGCCCTGTGAGCCATCGAATGCGCCTCTTCCTCGGTCTGTCCGTATCGGGTTGTCAATACACGGACCATATCCTCTTCCTCAATGCGGGGCACGTAGATACGCTGCGTGCGGCTCACGATGGTGGGCAGCAACCGTTCGGGCTCTTCGCTCACCATCAGGAAAGCGGTCCGCTCGGGCGGTTCTTCCAGCAACTTCAACATCTTGTTGGCGCAAGCCTCGTTCATGCGTTCGGGCAACCACACCACAACAACCCTCCATCCGCCTTGGCTGGACTTCAGACTCAGTTTACGAAATGTCTGGTCGCTTTCGGGAGCATAAATCAAAGGTTGCGTATTTCCGGCGTCTATCAGTTCCATCCAGTGCCCCAGGTCGGTATAGGTACTTTCCATGAGCATCTTCCGCCACAAAGGCAGGTAGTCGTCGCTCACCTTCTTGTTGTTCACGATGGGAAAGACAAAATGTACGTCAGGATGAGCCAGTTTTTCCCACTGACGACACGAGACACACTGTCCACAAGCTTCCCCGCCTTCGGGGTGCATGCAGCACAGACGCCGTGCCAGCGCCAGCGCCAAAGGCAGCTTTCCCGCTCCCCTCGGCCCCGTCAACAGCAGCGCATGGGCCGTACGCCCCTGCTCCACCTCCGCTTTCAGGCGGCCGATTACTTCTTTCTGCCCTATAACATCCCCGAAACTGAACATGCCATTCTCAATTTTCCATTCAAAAAATCTGTTTCGCCACCTCGCGTATGCTGTCTTCAGCCGCCACAGAATAGAAATGCAGGCTCGGTACACCGTGGGCCATCAGCTCGCGGCATTGGCGCACGCACCACTCGATGCCCACCTGTTTCACCTGTTCGTCGTCCTTGCAACGCTCCACTTCCTCAGCCAGTTCCTGCGGGATATCCACTTTGAATGTCTTGGGAATGATGCTCAACTGTGCAGCACGTTTCAGGGGCTTGATGCCCGGTATGATAGGCACCGTAATACCCGCCTTGCGGGCACGCTCCACGAAGTCGAAGTAACGATTGTTGTCATAGAACAACTGCGTCACGGCATACTGCGCACCGGCATCCACCTTCCGTTTCAGCCACATCAGGTCGCTCTCCAGATTGGGAGCCTCGTCATGTTTCTCGGGATAACAGGCTACGCCGTAGCTGAAGGGTGTGCGCGTCACGGTCATCGGACTTCCATCCTCGAAGATGCCCTGGTTGAAACGGTTGATCTGTTCTTCCAGTTCGATGGCATGTGAATACCCGCCCTCTTCGGGCACAAAGCGAGCCTCGTGCTTCGCCTTGTCGCCGCGAAGCACCAGCAGGTCGGTGATACCCAGGAACTGGAGATCCAGCAGGACGTACTCCGTATCCTCACGTGTAAATCCGCTGCACAACAAGTGGGGAACCGTAGTCAGTCCGTATTTGTTCTGTATGGCTGCCGCCACGGCTACCGTGCCCGGTCTGCGTCTCAGGCGCTTCCGCTGGTAAAGTCCGTTGCCCAGTTCCTGATAGACATACTCGCTCCGGTGGGTGGTAATATTGATGTATTTGGGGTCGAACTCGCGCAGGAGGTCTATAGTGGCGTACAGTTTCTCGATGCCTGTCCCCTTCAGAGGTGGAAGCACCTCGAAGGAGAAGGCGGTATGCTGGTTACTGTTTATCAAGTCTACTACTTTCATTGGCTATGCCGTTTGTTTAGTTATTCTGCGATGCGCCAATAAGCGCATATTGGGACAAAAGTAAGAAAAAACTAACAAACAACAGGGCTTTTTCCTCGATTTCTTTATTTCTTCAATGCTGTCATCGGATAGCAAACGATATCGTTCAGAACCTTTTTACCTGTATTTCTCCCATAAATAACGAAGCGGGCTAAGCAGCCGTGCCGTCACACTCCGCTCGTCGGCCAAAATCTGTGCTGTTCCCGCCAGTTCACCTCCGAAGTCCAGCCGTTTGCCGTAGGACATGCGCAAGTCCTGCGGCAAGCTTACAGTCACCGTGTACATTCCTTCCTCATCGGCCAGCAGCGACACCGTCTGTACACACCCCGTCAGGAAACCGAATTCCATATACGGATACCCCGCCACACTGATATTCACCCGCTGCCCCGGCCTCACTTTCCCCGAACCCGATTCCGGCAGTTTGATTTTCCCGATGACAGCCCCCATGTCTTCGGCTACGACCGAAAACACCTTGTCACCGCTGTTCACATTCTGGTTCTTCTGCCATACGTTATTATAGGACAGAATCCCTTCCGCCGGACTGACGAACAGGAAAGACAGTTCCCAGTCGCCTATCTGCGTCTTCAGTTCGCCCAACGCCGCTTTCAGGGCGGTCAGCTGCGTGTTCTCTTCCCGCTCCCGTTCCATTTCCGTCTCTATCAGGCTCTGCTCCAGCTGGGCTTTCTGAATGCGCGCTGTAGACAGTGAAGTCATCAGTTGTTCCGTTCCCTGCCGTTTGGACAGCAGTTCCTGTTGCGCCTTCTCATATTCCGCCTTGGCTGTCAGGCCACTCTCGTACAGGCCTTTCTCCCGGGCGTGCACAGTCTCTGCAATGGTACTTTGCCGCTTGTCCAGCTCCACCTGCCGCTGCAGGTGCCCGATGTAGGTACGGTATTCCTTCAGTTCCCGCGCCGTCGCCTCCAGCTTCTGCCGGTACAGGTCCAATGCCAGAAAGTTGCGATAGTCCGTCAAGCTTCTCAAAAACGAGGCATAAGCCGTCTGTATGCTTCCCAGTGCCCGTTTTTCGGGAAAACGTACAGCCCGTACACAGCTGTCTGTCACGGTGAATGCCGCCAGCTCCTCTTTCAGTGCCAGTACGTCGGCCGTCACTGCCGGATTGTCGAGTACAGCAATGATGTCGCCTGCCCTCACCGAATCCCGATCGTGCCGATACAGTTCCTTCAGCTTGCCGCTTCCCTTGGCCACAATCCACACCGGCGGATGTTCGGTGGTCACCGTCACGGTAGCGTCCACCGTGTCGGGATACTTGAAGAAGCATCCGCCCACAAAAATAAGGGCCAGCACTCCGAAGAACACCGTGATGCCCCATCGTACCAGCGCATGCGGAGGCCGTGTCAAAATCTCCTGCACTTCCTCGCTCCTCAGTTCTATCTCTTTCTGTTCCATCGCCAATCACCAACCGTCCGTTTCATATTTCCAACTGGTTCTTCACCAGTCTGTAGTACTGCCCTCCCCTTGCTATCAGTTCCTCGTGCGTACCCTGTTCGCTGATGCGTCCACGATCTATCACCACTATCTTGTCGGCATGGCGCACGGTACTCAGGCGGTGGGCCACCACCACCGAAGTCCTTCCTTCAAAGAAGCGTTGCAGGTTCTCCATGATACGCCGTTCGTTGTTGGCGTCCAGCGCATTGGTCGCCTCGTCGAAGAAGATGAATTCCGGATCCTTATACACCGCCCTCGCTATCAGGATACGCTGCTTCTGCCCCTGGCTCAGTCCATGCCCCTCACTGCCGATGCGGGTATTGTATCCCAGCGGCAGGCCGTCAACAAAGTCATCGATGCAGGCCATCTGCGCCGCCCGGCGAAGCCGTTCCTTGTCGATGTGTTCCACTCCCGGAGCAATATTTCCCGCAATGGTGTCCGAAAAGATGAACCCGTCCTGCATCACCACCCCGCACCGTTTCCGCCATTCCCTCACGCTGTAGGCCTCCAGCGGCACATCGCCCAGCATGATGCTGCCCGACGCAGGCGGATAGAAACCCAACAGCAGTTTCACCAGCGTTGTCTTCCCGCTGCCGCTCATGCCTACGATGGCCGTCTGTTTTCCTGCCTCCACCCGCAGGCTGATACGGTCCAGCGTAGACGTCTCGGCCAGCGGGTCGTACTTGAAGCACAGGTTCTCCATCCGCAGGTCCTGCCCGCGAGGTATGTCGTGCACGGTTTCCCGTCCGGCCGGTTCCTCGTCCGGTTTGTCGCGCACCTCGCTCAGGCGGTTCATGCTCAGGCGGGCGTCCTGCATATCCCTCGCAAAACCTATCAGTTCGTTCACCGGGCTGTTCAGCTGCCCGATGATGTATTGCACCGACATCATCATGCCCAGCGTCATGTCGCCCTGCACCACGAAGCTGGCCACCAGCCCCGTGATGATTACGTTCTTTGTCTGGTTGATAAGCACCGCGCCCGAATCCTGATACTGCCGCAGGGCCAGGCTTCGGATGTTCACCCGGAACAGGCGTGCCTGTATCCGTTCCCACTCCCACCGTTTCTGTCGCTCGCACGCGCTCAGTTTGATTTCCTGCATACCCGTCACCAGCTGTACCACGCTGCTTTGGTTGGCGCTCTGCTGGGCAAAGCGCTTGTGATCCAGCTCCGCCCGCTTCTTCATGAACAGCCACACGTAGGCCACGTAAAGCGCGCTGCCTGCCATGAAGATGAAAAACACCAGCGGGCTGTAGAGCAACAACACCACCCCGAACACCACAATGTTGAACGTGGAGAACACCACGCTCAGGCTACTGCCCGTCAGGAAGTTCTGGATGCGGGTGTGGTCATTGATGCGTTGCAGGATGTCGCCCGTCATCTTCGTGTCGAAGTAGCCCATAGGCAGGCGCATCAGTTTAGCCAGAAAGTCGGAGATAAGGGCAATGTTGATGCGTGTGCCCAAATGGAGCAGAATCCATCCGCGGATAAACTCCACCGCCGCGCTGCTGAAGGTCAGCGTCAGCTGTGCCACCAGCACCAGCCAGATGAAACCCAGATTCTGGTTGTTGATGCCGAAGTCCACCACGCTCTGTGTCAGGAAAGGCAGCATCAGCTGTATCCCGCTGCCCAGCAGCAGCCCCAGCAGCAGTTGCCCCACCAGTTGTTTGTAAGGCCGCAGGTACGAATACATGAAGGCTAATCCCTTCCGGTCCATCTCCCCCTCGTCGCCGTCGTCTTCCTGTGTATAGAATTCCGGCGCAGGTTCCAGCAGCAACGCTACGCCCGTATCCAGCCCGTCCTTCTTCGCACTGAGCCAGCAGCGGCAGAACTCCTCCCGTGTATATTTCAACTTCCCCGCCGCCGGATCGGCCACCCACACGTGCCGCCCGTCCATGCGATACACCACCACGAAGTGCTGCTGGTTCCAATGCACGATACACGGTAGGGGCGCTTCCCTCAGCCGTTCGTAATCCACCTGCACGCACAGGCTCCGCAACCCGATGCGTTCCGCCGCCTCACTGATACCCAGCATCGACACCCCCTCGCGTGTCAGGAAACTCTTTTCGCGCAGGCCTTCCAGCGAGTAGCGCTTGCCGTAGTGGGCGGCCACCATACGCAGGCAGGTAGGGCCGCAGTCCATTTGGTCGTGTTGCAAATAAAATTTGAACATCATTCTATACCTTCTATGATATAGTCTTGTCCTTCAACAAAATTCTTTAGACTATATTTTCTAATTTGCCCATCGGGATAAACCAAATCAATCGTATGTATATCATCCTCTTTACGTACCTTAAACATACTAAATCCAAATTCATCTGTCTTTCCTTTACAACATCCGCCTATATAAACTTTCACACCACAAAAAACAGGAAAAGAAGGATTGGATTTGACCATAAGAAGAATCCCCCTTTCATCATCATCCAAAACAAGTTCTTCTTCATTTTCCTTTATAGTATCAGGTACACTTGGCGGCTGACTTTGAAATGAAGAAAACATGGATAATTTCTTTTCATCCACCTTTGTAACAAAAGTAAATACGCCATTTTTCCGTTGTACACTTGCCGGATTTATCCCAATAGTTAACAACAAAGAATCCCGCCTTACTTTAGGCCACATAGGCAAGAATACACATTTTCCATTTAAGAATCTTGCACTCTGACTGCCAAATGGCTGAGTTTTTCTTTGACTAGCAAAAATCCTATCAACAAAAATCATATATTCATAATTCAATATATAGCCTTTTTTAAAATATTCAGTCACAAAATCCAAGTACTTAAGTTGAATCCGAAAAGGTGCATGTTGCAAAACCATAAAACAGGCTCTCCAACTTGTATCAGATAAACCATTAATTTTGTTTTGAATAATAGAATCAATTATTGGAAAAACTATTGCTTGATTAATAGAATCCTGACGTTCCATCTTTTGTGAAAGTTCTTTTGTAGGTGTATGATTATAATCCTCTCTAACTTTCTGATCATAATATAATACTTTCTGAAGTAAAGAATCGATTTTATCAACAGAGTCATATTCCTGTGCGAACATATTATTCATATATAAAAATGACATGCAAATAACGATAAAACAAAATTCACCTTGTATTCTCTTTCTCATATGGATTATATTTACATTTTAGCGGTTTACTATAGATATTACTCCTATCACAAATATAAGCCCTGCAATCCTTACATATAATTCGAAACTCACAATCACAACAACCTTCTATCAGATCCTTATTTATCAACCAGTACGATTGGTATCTAGCATTTTTTACAACATCAACCAAAGCCGTATGATTAATATTGCCATATGAAAAATCAAAAGATGGACAATTTTTGATTTCTCCCATTTCATCTATGGATATCAATCTATTCAAGCAACTATTATATAATTTATACTCCATATACTGCTGCAAATTAGGTACGGAGAATTTGTCTACATCAACAACACCACAATCCGAGCATCCTTTTATTTCTTTAGAATTAAATTTTATATTACTTTTTATATATTCAGGGAACAACTTTATTTTTTCTGCTTCATTTATAGGAACAGAATAAAAAAAGAAGAACATTCTGTGATGACTTTGGACTATTATTTGATCAATCTTCTCTCTTACTGATTTTGTTAATTCTATGTATGGAAGTATTAAAACCAAATTTCTAATACTATCACCTGAAAGACTATCAGAAACAACTTCAATATCTCGCATAGAAAAACCATTATAACACCTAATTTCAACACTTCTACACCCCAAATCGGACAATTGAACAAATATCTTTTTAAAATCATGAAAGATATTTCTATAATCAATAATCGCTTTCTTTATCAAACATGGTTCATCCCACACCTCCTCAATTTTTGGAAACAATGCGATGTCCTTAACAAACCTACCCAATTCATTCTTTATAACAAAATCCACAAAATCATCCATATAAGGAGTTTCATCTACAGAAATCTTTCGATAAATATCTGCTACAGTATATTTACTTATAAGCTCAAAAAAAGATAAAGATTTTACTGGTAGTAGATAGACATTCTGCTGACATGTATCAACCAACAATATACGATTAATTCCTTTTGTTATAAAACAAAAAGAATAAAGGTACAAATATTCATTTTTATGACACCACATAGCCATTATTGATATATTGTAGGAAGTTCTGTTACTATATAATCTAAAACCAGCACCTTAGCTTTTTTATAATAATGTTGTGGACAAGCCACTTTTTTCCTTATACGTATTTTACTACATTCAAGAAAATTACAATAAAAAGGCATTATATCTTTCAAGTTGTTTTCGATTTTCTTCTTCATAACCAAATCACAAATATTGAGCAATTTTTTTTTCCAAATAATAATTGCATGGTTCAGATGTCATTCCAAACTGCCCACTTGGATTTACTTCCAAAAAATAGTATTTTTGTTCTACATCGACAATCATATCTATAGAACCTGTATTCAAATTCAACCTATCCATCATTATTTTCAATTTATTTTTTATTTCATTGGGCAATGAATAAGGAACACATTTAAGCGGTTTTTCTCCCGAATATTTTCTAAAATCTGTCCGAGCCATTTTATACTCCTGAGAAAATATTGCCATTGTATAAAACTCTCCGCACAAATAAAAGATTCTCAATTCATAATCCTTTTTTATCTCTACTTGAAACAATGAAGGGAAAAACGTATCAGGCATGGCATCTACTAAAGCCTTATCTACTTTTTCCACATAAGTTGAATAAAAAGTCTCTTCATTCTTAGTTTTTTTATTCCGATATATTATTTCCCCTATAGGCTTACTTATCAAATTCTGCTCTTTTGCCTCTGCCTGCTGTAACAAATCCAACAGACAACTTTTGGTATTTATAATATAAGTTTCAGGGATATCGATTTTAAATTCCTTCGCAATATCTAAAACAACAAGCTTATTTACCATATTGCTAGAATAATCACCTAAAGCTTTCAAACTATTGCGATCTAACGCATAATGAATATAGTCAAACAACAATTTACTTTCATACTCCAGCATCTTGGTTTGAAAATTCCAATCCCAAAAATCTGACTTTGCTTTTCTATTTAAATATGAATGAGCATATTCATGAGGATTAAAACCCAAGCGTCTATTCCAGATCGAAGTAACTTGCGACAAATCAATCAAATCAGATTTACCCATTACTTTTACCGGAACCTGACTTTCCAACAATTGCGACAAATTCTCCCTGCTCAATCTGAATGTCCACCTGATTGACCGCTTTGACCTGATTCTCACCTGCGCCATAAAACTTACAAAGCTGCTTGGTTTCTAATATCACACTCATGTGTTGCCTCCTTTTCAATTCTGTAAAGCGTACCTTTTCAGCACGCTTTCTTTGCCTGTTTATATATTTGGTCATTTTTCAACCTACATCCAAATTGTATCAGGGCAATCTTTCATTTCACTTTCAAAAAACGAGCAGAAGTCTTACAGAATTGTAAGATTTCTGCTCACTTAAAATTTAACCAACATATGGTAATTGAATCACAAACGTGCTTCCTTTTTTCTTTTTGCCGGAGGTTACCGTAATCGTACCTGCGTGTTTTTCGATAATTTCTCTCGATAGAAAAAGTCCGATTCCTGTACCACTCTTTTCCATGACCTCCTTGGAACTTCCTCTGTAAAATCGTTGAAAAATTTTGTGATACTCATTCTGCGGAATACCAATTCCCTGATCCTCAATTTCCATTCTTACAAGATCGTTTCTTTTTTGTAACCGGATAAATATTTTTGAACCACACGGACTGTACTTGACCGCATTATCCAGAACGTTGATCACAGCTTCACCAAGCCACCTTTTATCTTGCATAATCGTGCATGTTTCCAGCTCTTTTTCATAGTCAAAAACGAATTCAATTTCTTTCTCATCCGCTTTAGGATAAGTGCGGTTCACAGCAGATATGACAGTATCCATAAGCGGAAGTTTTTTCTTATTAATCTGAATCAGTCCAGTTTCCATCTTGGATATTTCAAGAAGCGACTGCAATAATGTCTCCAGTCCATCCAGAGCACTCCGACAACGGATACGAAACTCCTCCTGTTCTGTGGCACTTAAGTCATTCTGCATCAGCACACTAAAACATGTATCCAAAGCTGCAACCGGTGTCTTTAACTGGTGAGAGATATCAGAAACCATTTCTTTCGTGCTCTCTTTTTCTGCCCGTGCTTCTTCCTTTAGCAACTGAATATGATGTCCGATTGCTTCAAGCTGGTCATTCAATTTTTCCAGTTCTGCATGATTTTCCGTTTTCAGTAAATCATCAAATTTATTTTCACGGAATCTGATCAGAATTTCTTCCAACTGGTCTAAAATTTTCTGATGACACGCATCTTCTTTTTTCTTCCAATAAAGTAAAAAAGTCAAAAGAAGCACGCATATCACAGTGCTTACAGCACCGGTCACCATAACCTGATGCCGGAATTGCGAATAAAATGCATTCCCTTTATTTCCCCAGTATCCATATTGCTCCAATAATCGCCTTCCCTGTTCGTTGGTTTCAATATCCTTATCCTTAAGCAATTCCGAAACAGCATCCAGCCCGGAAAATTCTTCCTTTGCAGCAATCTCTGTCATAAGATTCATTTTATATTTATAATCTTCATAAAACACATACGTGGTAAAGCAATTTAATATTGCAAACAATACTATGACAGGCAAAACCAAGGAGAGCGCTACTGTGATCTTCTTGCGATATCTCTTTGTCACTGCCTTACCTCCTGATTCCATATATACCCAAGACCTCTGATATTCTTTATATAGACCGGTGCAGCCGGATTGTCTTCGATTTTCTCACGGAGTCTTCTGATATTGACAGCGATTGTATTTTCATCCACAAAATCCCCTTCCAGATCAAACACATTTTCCAATATTTGTGTTTTTGAAAGAATCTGTTTCGGATTCTGAAGAAAAAAAGTCAGCATTTTCAACTCCGTTTTTGTCAGACTGATTTCACGACTCTTTATCAGGACTTTCATTTCTCCTGCGATAAATACGATATCTCCCGAAATCATCTTTCCGGCTTCCGTTTTCTCCTGTCTGCGGCGGAAATGTGCTTCTATTTTCAAAAGAAGTACCGAAAGACTAAACGGCTTTGTAATATAATCATCTGCCCCTGCTTCATATCCCATGACCTGATCCATCTCCTGATCTCGTGCTGTAAGACAAATAATATATGTATTATAATTGCATCTCATCCACCTTATAAATTCCAGTCCATTCCCATCCGGAAGATTCACATCACAGATCGTAACATCCACATTATTATCACTTGCAATTCTTTTCGCTTTTTTCATTGATTCTGCTGAAAAAACCTCATATCCGGATTTTTTTAGTGAGAATGTAATTCCACGATTTAAATTTTCATCATCTTCAACCACGAGTATACCTGGCATAGCATATGCCCCTCTCTTTATTAACTATGTATTTAAGTGTAATTGCAACTTTTAGACAATCTCATCAAATTCCGATTTGTATAATCACTTAATTTAAGGGTTTCATTAGCTGTTATATTTTATTAATAAACTCCCCGCTAACCCTTATAAACACTAACTTTTCTGTAGGTGAGCTTTTCCTTAGGTATTCCCTTGTGTTATATCGTTTCACAAGGCTTTACGAACCCTCGTAAGGGAAAAAATAAGGGAAGCAAAATCGCATAACACATTATAGCATAATATGAACGGACTGTGTGAACTGCTTGAACTTCTTACCAATACAGGAAAAAAAGTAAGTGCCATTTCAATAGAAACTGGATTCAGTAATACAGATTATTTCTGTAAAACATTTAAGAGAATGTATTCCTTAACTCCTACAGAGTATAGAAACGTAAAGAAATGAATTATCCGACGAAAAAAGGGCGACTGCTGAATTGGAATTCAATGCATTTTAACAGAAAATCCACAGCTTGTATAATGACATTGTGTTGACATCGCCCGAATTTCTGCATATACTATACTTGAATGGAGGTGTTCTGTATGGCAACAACTAATTTAAATATTCGTACAGACAAGGCAATCAAGGATCAGGCGGAGGAAATCTTCAATGAGCTTGGTCTGAATATGACAACTGCTGTAAATATGTTCCTGAGAACCGCTATCCGTGAGCATGGTATTCCTTTTGAATTAAAACTGGAAGTACCGAATGATACGACAGCCGCTGCCATTGAGGAAGGTCGAAAAATGATGAAAGATCCTTCTGCT
>ENA-ORCN01000298-ORCN01000298.1-human-gut-metagenome-genome-assembly--contig:-NODE-298-length-42845-cov-23.183806_pt1 | contig 42845 bp, 40 predicted proteins | sample MGYA00242984_ERZ507984 | MGnify/ENA primary metagenome ERZ507984 (study PRJEB26167, sample SAMN06115395) | human gut metagenome | host: Homo sapiens | place: China:Hubei | collected 2016-05-19... | reverse complement strand
GCGCCGCAGGCACCTTGAGAGCGTATCTGCGGCGCCGTACGGACGATGTTTACATCGTTCGTATCCAGCCGCAGCTTGAGCGTTAGGGGGTCTTGGGGCACAGCCCCAAGCGTGTTTTGGCATGGGGCCCCCGGCGGGTCGCAAGGCCCGCCGGGGAAAGGAGGAGCGGCGGAGCGTTGGAGGGTTGTCTATCCCATAGGGATAGCGACCCGACATGGAGCAAAGCCCGCGACGACGCGTACGCACAAAAGGAACGCCCCGGCGGCGAGCCGCACAGGCTTTGCACCCTGCATAATCTTCGCGACGCCGCTAGGCGAGATGAGACTATCGCCATAGTTTGCGCCGTCAACCCCTCAGTCAGCCTTACGGCTGCCAGCTCCCCTTACACAGGGGAGCCTTTGGGGTGGTACGGTGCCACGCCCTTTACACAAGGGAGGCTAAGGGTTGGCGCGCTGCCGATTTGTTACCCCTTACACAGGGGGGCAATGGGGTGCGGGAGATTATTTTTTCTCCCGGCGGAAGCGGCGGGCTAGGCCGGGCTTGACGGTCTGCTCGGCGCGGGCGATGAGCATGGCGTCCTCGGGGACATCCCGGGTGACGGTGGCCCCGGCGGCGGTGTAGGCGCCGGCCCCGATGGTGACGGGGGCGACGAGATTGGTATTGCAGCCGAGGAAGGCGTTATCGCCGATGGTGGTGCGGAACTTTTCCTTGCCGTTAAAATTGGCGATGGCCACGCCGCAGCCGAAATTCACCCCGCTGCCGCAGTCGGTATCGCCGACATAGGTGAGGTGGGCAATGGCGGTCTTTTGGCCAATATGGGAGTTTTTGACCTCCACGAAGTCGCCGATTTTGCACCCCGCGGCGATGTGGCAGCCGGGGCGGACCTGAGAAAACGGCCCGATGGAGACATTCTCCTCCAAGGTGGATTCGGTGATGTAGGTGTTTTTGACGATGCAGTTTTTGCCGATGACGGCATCGGTGAGGACACTGCCGGGGCCGATGACCGAACCGGCAGCGATGGTGGTATTGCCCCGCAGGATGCAGCCCGGCAGGATGGTGGCGCCGGGGGCGACGCGGACGGTTTCCTCGATGAGGATGCCATCCCACAGGGGGATGGAAACGCCGGAGGCCTCCAGCGCGGTAAGCAGCGCCTCGCGGGCGGGGTCGGTTTTGGGCATGGGGATTCTCCTTTTCTGATAAATTAGGAGGGGGAGGGGGCGCCGCAAGGCGGTAAGGGCTATGACCCGCCAAGGGCGGCGGCGGGCCGCAGGCCGCACGGGGACATTATCTATTTAATATTATGGGCTGTTTGGCGGGCTTTTGCAAGGGGAGAAGCGGCTAAAGAGGGAGAAAAAATGCCGCCGCCGGGCGGGAAAATTAGGCGTTATCCACAGAGGAAAGGAGAGCTTTGGCCTGGGAGGGGGGGAATAAGGCATTTTTGCAGCAACTTATAGGAGAAATCCTATGAAAACAGACCGAAAATCTATCAAAAAAACTGTGGCATTCGCATGAAAGCGTGTTATAATAATAACAATGGTGCCAATGCGCCAATGTGCCGGACAGGCATTTCCCCCGTAGCCTGACCGGAGAATTTAATTTATCTAAGGAGGACAACGCTAAAATGTTTGGGAAGAAACACGCTGCGGAAAGCGGCAAGAAAAAGTACCTCTATATGTTTGAAGAGGGCAACAAGGACATGCGTGAGCTGCTGGGCGGCAAGGGTGCCAACCTGGCCGAGATGACCAATGCCGGCATGCCCGTGCCCCCCGGATTTACCATTACCACCGAGGCCTGCACCCAGTACTACACCGATGGCCGCCAGATCAATGAGGATATCATGGCTGACATCTTTGTATACCTGGAGAAGCTGGAAAAGAAGGTTGGCAAGAAGTTTGGCGATGTGGAGAGCCCCCTGCTGGTCTCCGTGCGTTCCGGCGCCCGCGCTTCCATGCCCGGCATGATGGATACCATCCTGAACCTGGGTCTGAACGACGAATCCGTACAGGGCCTGGCCAAGCAGACCAACAACCCCCGCTTTGCTTACGACAGCTATCGCCGTTTCATCCAGATGTTCTCCGATGTTGTTATGGAGCTTTCCAAGAAGCGCTTCGAGGAGATCATTGACGAGCTGAAGGAAAAGAAGGGTGTAAAGAACGATGTGGACCTGGACACCGAGGATATGAAGGAGCTGGTGGTCCGCTTTAAGGAGTTCTACAAGAAGGAAAAGGGCGAGGATTTCCCCCAGGATCCCAAGGTACAGCTCATCGAGGCTGTCAAGGCCGTATTCCGCAGCTGGGATAACCCCCGCGCCAATGTTTACCGCCGCATGAACGAGATCCCCTATGACTGGGGTACCGCCGTCAATGTTCAGTCCATGGCATTCGGCAACAGCGGCAACACCAGCGGCACCGGCGTAGCCTTTACCCGTAACCCCGCCACCGGTGAGAAGGCGCTGTTCGGCGAGTACCTCATCAATGCCCAGGGCGAGGATGTAGTAGCCGGTATCCGTACTCCTTCCCCCATCAGCAAGCTGGCGGAGGAGATGCCTGAGGTTTATAAGCAGTTTGTGGACATTGCCTCCCGTTTGGAGAAGCATTACCGCGATATGCAGGATATGGAGTTCACCATCGAGAACGGCAAGCTGTATATGCTGCAGACCCGTAACGGCAAGCGCACCGCTGCCGCCGCCCTGAAGATCGCCGTTGACCTGGTGGACGAGGGCATGATCAGCGAGAAAGAGGCGGTGCTGCGCGTAGAGCCCAAGCAGCTGGACAGCCTGCTGCATCCCCAGTTTGACGGCGAGGCCCTGAAGAAGGCCGAGGTCATCGGCAAGGGTCTGGCGGCTTCCCCCGGCGCTGCCTGCGGCCAGGTGGTATTCACCGCTGAGGATGCCAAGAACGCTGTAGAGAGCGGCAAGATGAAGAAGGTCATCCTGGTCCGTCTGGAGACCTCCCCCGAGGATATCGAGGGCATGGTGGTTTCTCAGGGCATCCTGACCGTGCGCGGCGGTATGACCAGCCACGCCGCCGTAGTAGCCCGCGGCATGGGCACCTGCTGTGTTTCCGGCTGCGGCGATATCAATGTAGACTATGACAAGAAGCAGTTCACCCTGGGTGGCAAGACCTACCGCGAGGGCGACTGGATCTCTCTGGACGGCTCCACCGGCTGCATTTACGGTGAGGCCATCCCCACCACCGACGCGACCATTTCCGGCGATTTCGGCCGCTTTATGGGCTGGGCTGACAGCGTTCGCCGTCTGAAGGTCTTTACCAACGCCGATAACCCCCGTGACGCCAAGCATGCCGTTGACTTCGGCGCTGAGGGCATTGGCCTGTGCCGTACCGAGCATATGTTCTTTGAGGGCGACCGCATCAAGGCGGTCCGCGAGATGATCGTGGCCCGCACCGTAGAGGAGCGCCGCGCCGCACTGGCCAAGGTAGAGCCTTATCAGGAGGGTGACTTTGAGGCCATGTACATGGTAATGGGCGAGCGTCCCATGACCATCCGTTACCTCGACCCGCCCCTGCACGAGTTCCTGCCCACCAAGGAGGAGGATATCGTGGAGATCGCCGGTGAGCTGAACATGAGCGTGGACGAGCTGAAGGCCGTGATCGCTTCCCTGCATGAGTTCAACCCGATGATGGGCCACCGCGGCTGCCGTCTGGCGGTTTCCTTCCCCGAGATCGCCGAGATGCAGACCACCGCTGTCATCAAGGCCGCCATCTCCGCCTCCAAGAAGCTGGGCACCATGATCACTCCTCACATCATGATCCCGCTGGTAGGCGAGGTGAAAGAGCTGAAGTTCGTTAAGGATATCGTAGTAGAGACTGCCGATAAGCTGATTGCCGAGGCAGGTGTGGACATGAAGTATGAGGTCGGCACCATGATCGAGATCCCCCGCGCGGCCCTGACCGCCGACGAGATCGCGACCGAAGCAGACTTCTTCTCCTTCGGCACCAACGACCTGACCCAGATGACCTTCGGCTTCAGCCGCGATGACGCCGGTAAGTTCCTCAATTATTACTATGAGAACAAGATCTACGAGAGCGATCCCTTTGCCCATCTGGACCAGAAGGGCGTTGGCAAGCTCATCGAGATGAGCGTGAAGCTGGGCCGCCAGACCCGTCCCAACCTGGGTCTGGGCATCTGTGGCGAGCACGGCGGCGACCCCACTTCCGTGGAGTTCTGCGACCGTGTAGGCTTGGACTATGTTTCCTGCTCTCCCTTCCGTGTACCGATCGCCCGTCTGGCTGCCGCGCAGGCTGCCATCAAGGCCGGGAAATAAGCCGCAACAGAAAAACGACTGCCCCCATCCGGGAGACCGGGTGGGGGTGGTTTTTTGCTTTGCGCTGCGGGGGAGAATTTGCTATAATGAAAAAGCAAGATGCGCAAGAACAGGAGAAACAGGGAGGAGCGGCCCATGGCAGAGCAGACAATGACCAAAAAGAAGGGACTGAAGAAAGGCTGGAGAATCGTGCTGGGGATCCTGGCGGGGTTGATCCTCCTTTACGCGGTGCTGGGGGTACTGCCCCGGCGGGAGAACTATGCCCTGGCGAACCCGATGATGAAGGAGGGCGCGCTGCCGCTGCTGATCGCCCACGGCGGCGGGAATAAGGAGTTCCCGGATAATACACTGGAGGCTTTCTATAATGCATACAGCGTGGATAAAAATGCAATGATGGAGACCGATGTTTCCATTACCAGGGACGGGGTGGTCATCCTTTCTCACGATACGACGCTGGACCGCAAGACCAATGTGACCGGGCGGATCATCGACTGGAATTACAGCGACCTGATGGCGCAGAAGGTGGACTTTGGCTACACCAACCCCACCGAGGAGATGCAGCTGAGCGGGGAGCGGGTACGCTTTACCGATAGGGACGGGCGGCAAAAGACCCCGGCTGATGTGGAGTACCCTGATGGGGTGACGCCGAGGGACGAGGAGGTCTTCTTGGTGACGACGCTGGAGGAGCTGCTGGCGGCCTTCCCGCAGAACCGCATCAATGTGGAGATAAAGCAGAGCGGAGAGACCGGCATGAAGGCCATGAAGGAGGTGCTGCGCCTGCTGGAGCAGTACGATGCCTGGGACCGGGTGGTGCTGGCCAGCTTCCACGATGAGATATACGAGGAGTACCAGCGGCTGCAAAAGGCCGGGGAGGTGCCGGAGAGCTTTATGTGCTCGCCGGGGGTAGGCGGCGTGGCAAAGTTCTACCTTTTGCAGGCAGTGAACGCGGATGTGTTCTTCGGCGACCAGATGTGCGTATTCCAGCTGCCGGTGAAGGCTTCCATCCTAAACCTGGCGACCGAGGCCTTTGTAAAGCGGATGCACAGCCACAACCTGGCGGTACACTACTGGACCATCAACGACCCGGAGGAGATGCGGTATCTCATTGGAATAGGGGCGGACGGCATTATGACCGATTACCCGCACCTTTTGAAAGAGGTTTATGATTCCTACGGGAAATGAGCAAAAGTGGAGAGCCCCCATCCGGGAGACCGGGTGGGGGTGCTTTTGTGGGGTGATGTTGGGGGCGAGAGGGGGCGCAGCCCCCGCCGCCGCAGGCGGCGGTAGTGGCGGGCCCATGGGGTCCGCCACTTAGGCGGCGAAGCCGCCGGGCTGCGCCCCGAACCCGTGGCTTGTGCAGGCTCCGGGGGTCCGCAGGGCCTGCCGCCGGCAGGCGGCCGCAGGCGGGGCGGAGCCCCGACGAAACCGCTTGAAAAGGCGGTTTGCCCTGCGGGCCGTAGGGGCTTTTGCTTTAAGCAAGCCTTTGTGCTGAATTTATAAAAATTTAATATTTGTCCCCTTGCAAATAGGGAAGAATAAGACTACACTAAATACAGCGGGTTCCTGTTTCCGACAGAGTTTTTCGCGCCGGGAATGGGGACTTTTTTGGCGTTTTTTTGCTCTTTTGGGAGGACGAGATGGTATTTTCCAGCCTGCTGTTTGTGTTTCTTTTTTTGGCGCTGAACCTGGTGAGCCAGGCGGCGCTGCGCGGCGCGCGACAGAAGAATATTGCCATGCTTCTCTTCTCGCTGGTGTTCTTCAGCTGGGCGGGACCGCGGTATGTGGTGCTGCTCCTGCTGGATACCGCCCTGTGCTGGTTTTTTGCTATCTGCATCGAGCGGGAGCCGCAGCGTAAAAAGCTGCACCTGAGCCTGTGCGTGGCGCTGGTGTTGCTGGTGCTGGGCATCTTTAAGTACACGGGCTTCCTGATGGGGAACCTGCAAAGCCTTTTCGGCTGGCCGGAAGTGATCCCGCAAATCGTGCTGCCGATCGGTATTTCGTTCTACACTTTCCAGCTAATCAGCTATGTGGTGGATGTATACCGCGGCGAGGTACGGGCCCAGAAGAAATACTGGATTCTGCTGCTGTATGCCAGCCTGTTCCACCAGTGCATTGCCGGGCCCATTGTGCGGTACCGGGATGTGGCGCAGGACCTGGCGAAGCGCCAGGTGCACGCGGAGGAAGTGAGCCGGGGCATCAGCCGTTTTACGGTGGGGCTGGCCAAAAAGGCGGTACTGGCTAATTCAGTGGCGGTGCTGGCTGACCGCTGGCTGCCCATGACCACCGAGGGGCTGGCGAAGATTCCGACGGCGGGACTGTGGCTGGGCGGGCTGTGCTATATGCTGCAGATCTACCTGGATTTTTCGGCTTATTCCGATATGGCCATCGGCATGGGGCTGATGTGCGGGTTCCATTATAAGGAGAATTTCAACTATCCCTATATCGCCTCCTCCGTCACCGATTTTTGGCGGCGGTGGCACATTTCGCTTTCCACCTTCTTCCGGGATTATGTGTATATCCCGCTGGGCGGCAACCGCCGGGGAAAGGGGCGGCAGCTCCTCAACCTGTTCATTGTGTGGGGCTTGACCGGCCTGTGGCATGGCGCCAGCTGGAACTATGTGCTGTGGGGACTGTACTTTTTCCTGTTTCTTGTCATTGAAAAATTCCTGCTGGGGGAGAAGCAGCAACGGATACCGGCGGTGCTGCGGCACCTCTTCCTGCTCATTATTGTATACTTCTGCTGGGTCATCTTCCGCTTCCGCGATGCGGCGGCGCTGGGCATGGCGCTGCGGGGACTCTTTGGCGGCGGGACGGCTGCGGCCGGTATGGCGGTGGGCCTCAGCCTGAAGAATAACATTTTCCTGCTGCTGGTGGCCTGTGTGGCCTGCACGCCGCTGACGGCAAAGCTGTGGCAGCGCTGGAAGGCGGCGGCCCAGGGGGACAGCGTCTTTGCCGGGAACCGGCTGCTGCGGGGTGCGGCTGCCGTATGGGAAGTGATCCATCCGGTTCTGCTGCTGCTGTTGGCGGCAATGGCGCTGGCCGGGGACAGCTACAATCCGTTCCTGTATTTTCAGTTCTGAGGAAAGAAAAGCCTGCGGGGGGAAAGGCGGGGCGCAGCCCCTTTCGGCGAAGCCGAAAGCCGCGCGCGAAGCGCGCAGAGCCCGTCCTCCGGGCGGGCTGCGCCCCGATCCCCGCGGTTTTTGCGGATTGGCGGAGATGCAGGGATGATTTACCCGCAGTTTGCAGGGACCGGCCAAGACTGGAAACCGGCTTTTTAACGAGCCGATAAGCAGGGCAGAAACTATGCCCCCATACAAAGTATGAGTGGGGTGCGAAAAAGGAGGGAACGGGATGAAGCAAACGGATCGGGAGAGCAGGACCCGGTGGATAAAACTGACGGCGTTCTTTGGCGTGCTGGCGGTGCTGTGCGTCATTGGCATCTTTTTGCCCCGGCCCACCGAAAGTGAGATAGAGAAACGAAAGCTGACCGAGTTCCCGGCCTTTACCTGGGAAAGCTTCTGGAGTGGAAAGTGGTTTAGCGGGATAGATACCTGGTATGCCGATACCTACCCGCTGCGGGAGCTGCTCATTGGCGGGAATAAGGTGGTACAGAGCCTTTACGGCATCCGCAGTGATGTGATAGTGGGCGGCGAAAATCAGGGTGAGGAGATTCCGGATATCGAAGGTGGGCAGGGAGAGCTGCCCACCCTGCCGAAAGATGATCCTGAAAATAAGACCGATGATCCCCAGCAGGATAACAATACCGAGCCGCCCCGCGATGGTAATGTAAGCGCTGACGGCGAGATGATCAGCGGGATTTTCGTCAGTGGGAATGTGGGCTATGGACTTTATTATTTCCAGCAGGAGAATTCCGACTGGTACGCGGCTATCCTGAATGAGATGGATAAACGGCTGGCGGGCAAGGCTCAGCTATACAGCCTGGTTGCGCCGATCAATGGCGGTGTGCTGCTGAGTGACTCCTTGCAGAAGGAGCTGCACATCAGCGATCAGCGGGAGGCCATCCGGTATATTTACAGCCGCATGGCGGCGGATATCAATGGGGTGGAGGTCTTTGACGCGCTGCGGGAGCATGTGGATGAGTATATCTACTTCCACACCGACCACCACTGGACGGCGCTGGGCGCTTACTACGCCTACACCCAGTACGCCAAGGCGGCTGGGTTGACCCCGCACATGCTGGATCAGTTTGAGCAGGTGGAGTTCCCGAACTTTTTGGGGACCTATTATTCAGTCAGCGGTATCACTTCGCTGGGGGCCAATCCCGATACGGTGATCGCCTACAAGCCGATGGGCACCAACAAAATGAAGATGACCATGGCCGATGGAACCACCTACGACTGGTTCGTGGTGAATGATGTTTCCGGCTATGGCAGCAGCATGAAGTACGGGGCCTTTGCAGGCGGCGACCAGCCGTACAGCGTGGTGGAAAACCCGGAGATTACCGATGGTTCCGCCTGCCTGGTGATAAAGGACAGCTACGGCAATGCGCTGATCCCCTACCTGGTAGATCACTACCAGTACCTGTACTGGATCGATTTCCGGTACTACAAGGGTTCGATTTACGACCTGGTGGCGGAAAAGAACATCAAAGATGTCCTTGTACTGCAACAGATTTACAATACTGGCGACAGCGGCGCGCTGAAGAAATTGCAGGCGCTGGTCGAACGATAATTCATAATGATAGAACCCGCCCCGGTGTGGAAGCACCGGGGCGGGTTTTTGCGTGGGGAAGGTGGGCGCAGGGGGAAGGCCGGGGCGCAGCCCCCGCCGCCGCAGGCGGCGGAAAGCAGGCGGAGCCTGCTTGCTTCCGGCGGAGCCGGAATGGGCTGCGCCCCGAGCCGGCGGTCTGCACTCGGCCGGGATAAAGAAAAATCCCCCCGGACAAGATGGCCCGGGGGAAAAGCGGAGCATAGATCAATCGGTGATGGGGGTGAAGACATTATCCTTGCTGGTCTCAGCGACAATATCGGTGAGGTAGAAAGTAGCCTGAGTCAAGCCGGATTCCTCATTATACAGCTTGCGCAGGCTGGGGGAAACCTCGAACATATGGGCCTGAACTTCAGGGCGCATATCGAAGTGAGCAACGCCCTTGACGCGGATGAAGCTGCCATCGGGGTTCATGGCGCTGATCTCCACATTGGGGTTTTCCTTTACCTGCTTGTAGCTTTCCTTGTGGGTGCCCATGCCGAAATACAGCTTATCCTCGTAGATCATCATAAAGCCGAAAGGACGCACGCGGGGCTTGTCGCCATCGCAGCTGGCAAAGAAGAAACCGTTGCATTCTTTGAGATAATCGTAGATTTTCTGAATTTTGCTCATGAAAAAGTCCTCCTTAATTGGTGATACCTATATGGTATCACAAGAAAAAGGGATAGTCAATGCAGGGATAATAAGAACAAAATGCGAATAAACTGCGGCCAAAATGCAGGAAGGCGTGCCGATAAGTTGCACAAAATTACATTAAAAGGAGAAAGAAGTGTCCCCCGATGGCGCACAGCGGACAAAGTAAAAATGCGGGAGTGAAAAACACTTTAGCGAAATGAAGGGCAGCCTGCAAATTCTTTTCGTCAAAATAGACAAGTAAGAGCGATTTTAAGGAGCAAAGCGACGAAAATGCAATAAAAAAATAGTAGCCAAATAAGAGAACGGTTGCTATAATACTACTAATATCTTCCCCCGGCGTACAAGTGTACGCCTTCGGAGGTACAATCCCATCATTCCATAAGGAGGAATAGAAAGATGAAAAAACTGATCGCGATTCTGCTGTGCCTGGTCATGGTCGTTTCCATGGTAGCCTGCGGCGGCGAAAAGAATCCCCCCCCCACCGATGAAAAAGTTATCACCATCGGCGTGTTTGAACCCACCTCCGGCCAGAATGGCGCCGGCGGCAAAAAAGAGATCCTCGGCATCCAGTACGCCAACTCTCTGTATCCCACCGTTACCATTGGCGGCGAGGAGTACAAGATCGAGCTGACCTATGCCGATAACCAGTCCGATTCTTCCAAGGCGCCCACCGCTGCCCAGCAGCTGGTTTCCAAGGGCGTGACCGCTGTACTGGGTACCTATGGTTCCAGCTGCGCCATTGCCGGCGGCCCTTATTTTGAGCAGGCCAAGATCCCGGCGATCGGAACCTCCTGCACCAATCCCCAGGTTACCCAGGGCAATGACTATTACTTCCGAGTCTGCTTCATCGATCCCTTCCAGAGCGTAGCTGATGCGCAATTTGCCAAGAAGCAGGGCGTGACTAAGGCTGCCGTTATCACCGAGGCCGGTGACGACTACTCCGCCGGTCTGGGCACCTACTTTGTAAAGGCCTTTGAGGCGCTGGGCGGCGAGGTCGTGGAAGTCAACTTCCAGACCGGTGAGACCGACTTCTCTGGCACCATGGCCAGCCTGGCTTCTCAGGGCATTGAGGCCATCTTTGCCCCCACCTCCATCGAGACTGCTCCCTTCATCATCAAGCAGGCCCGTGAGGCTGGTATCAATGGCTGCATCCTCGCCTCCGATACCTGGGACGATGTTTCCATCATCCAGCGTGTAGTGGAAGCTGGCGCCTCCATTGACGGTGTTTACTTCTCCACCTTCTTCATTGAGGGCGATGACACCAACCCCGCTGCCAATGCCTTTGCCGAGGGCTTTAAGGCCTGGCTGAAAGAAGATTCCGCCCGCCTGACCGATAACTCCAACAGCGAAGAGATCTCCGCCGTGACTGCCTGCGGCTACGATGCCTACATGGCCATCTACTACGCCCTGGATAAGGCTCAGTCCACCGACGGCGCTACCCTGCGTGACGCTCTGGCCGCGCTGGATGTTCCCGGCCTGGTAACCGGCGACCTGAAGTTTGATGAGAACGGCGATGCAGTTAAGAGCTACGCCATCATCAAGACTGCTACCACCGAGGGCTTTGTATTTGCCGATTCTGTTGCCATCGAGTAATAGCAAAAAAGCTGTAACAGCATGATGTAAAGCTACGGCTGCGCGGCGAGGGAGACCCACTGGGTTTCCCCCGCTGCGCTTGTGGCCGTTTAGAACAAACGGCATGGGTGCGGCGTTCTTTGCGAGGACTTTGACCCGGCGATGGATGAAAGCCCCGGCAAAGGGGACCGCAGCGCCATTTTTCCCGGCATATCCTTTTTATTACGGAGGCAGTGTATATGCATGACTTTACCTACTACGCCCAGATATTGATCTCCGGATTGACCATCGGCAGCCTGTACGCGCTTATCGCCATCGGCTATACCATGGTTTACGGCATCCTGCGGCTCATCAATTTTGCCCACGGCGATATGTTCATGGTCGCGGGCTTCATCATGATCTATATCACTAGCTGGAGCAGCGGCTTTTTGGGGGCCGGCAGCATTGCTGTTGGTTTGATATTGACGCTGATCCTGACGGTGGTGCTGGGCGTGATGATAGAAAAAGTGGCCTACAAGCCGCTGCGTTCCGCCCCCCGCATGTCGGTCATGATCTCTGCCATCGGTGTGAGCTACCTGCTGCAGAACCTTTCCACCTATGTCACCGGCGGCCTGGCGCAGGCCTATCCCAATATCCCCTGGCTGCGCACCGAGATCCAGATTGGCGGCATCACCGTGCGGCGGCTGGCCATCCTCACCCCCGTGCTGACCATCCTGTTGGTCATCGCGCTGGTTATCGTGATCAAGCACACCAAGATGGGCATGGCCATGCGTGCCGTGGCCAAGGACTTTGATACCGCGCAGCTCATGGGCATCCGCATCGACCGGGTCATTTCCATCACCTTTGTCATCGGTTCGTTCCTGGCGGCGGTCGGCTCCATCCTGTATTTCAGCTACATCGGGCAGGTTAGCCCCACCATCGGCGCCATGCCGGGTCTCAAATCCTTCGTGGCGGCGGTATTCGGCGGCATTGGCTCGGTGCCCGGCGCGGTCATCGGCTCCTATATCATCGGTATCTGCGAAACATTCATCAAATCCAACCAGGATATTTCCATCTTCAGCAATGCCTTTACCTTTGCGCTGCTGATCATCATCCTCCTTATCAAGCCAAACGGCCTGTTTGGAGAGAAACTGAAGGAGAAGGTGTAAACGATGAAAAACAAGAAAACACGCAATTTGATCTGTTCCCTTCTTCTGGCGGCGGTGCTGGTGGGTGTGCTGCTGTATATCGATAACAGTCCGCTAAAAAGCTCGATGCTCTCCACCGTGCTGCAAAAGGGTGCCATTTACGCCCTGCTGGTGGTCAGCATGAACCTGCTGAACGGCTTTACCGGGCTGTTCAGCCTGGGCCAGGCAGGCTTTATGCTGCTGGGCGCCTATACCTATGCTATCCTTACCATTCCGGTAGACCAGCGTATTAATGTTTATCAGTACTTTGATGGCGGCATTGTGCAGTTCCAGATGCCCCAGATCCCGGCCCTAATCCTGGCCGGTGTGGTGGCGGCGCTGTTCGCGGCGCTCATCGGCGCGCCGGTGCTGCGGCTGAAGAGCGACTACCTGGCCATTGCCACCCTGGGCTTCGCGGAGATCCTCCGCGCGGTGATCCAATGGGAGAAGCTGGGCCCGCTGACCAACGCCTCCAACATCCTGCGCAAATTTACGGGCTATGATAGCATCCTGTTCCCGTTTATCGTTTCCGGTGTATGTATCGCCATCATCGTGCTGCTCATCAATTCCACCTACGGCCGGGCCTTTAAGGCCATCCGGGAGGATGAAATTGCCGCGGAGGCTATGGGCATCAACCTGATGAAGCATAAGATGCTCTCTTTCTGCACCAGCAGCTTTTTTGCCGGTATCGGCGGGGCGCTGCTGGCCATGTTCCAGTTCAATGCCCACGCCAAAAACTTTACCACCGCCATGACCTATGAGATCCTGCTCATCGTCGTCATCGGCGGCATCGGCTCCATCACCGGTTCGGTGCTGGGCTCCTTCCTGTATGTGGCGTGCAGCGAGTGGTGGCTGCGCTTCCTGGATAATCCCACCATGATCGGCACCTTTAAGGTTCCGCTGCTCGGCCACGGCTTCCGTATGGTAGTGTTCTCGGTGGTCATCATGGTCATCGTGCTGTTCTACCGCCAGGGTCTGATGGGCACAAAGGAATTCAGCTGGGATGCCATCTTCGCGTTCTTTGGCAAGATTGGCCGGTTTTTCAAAAATCTGTTTACCGGCCAAAAAGCAGTGAAAGGCGGTGCGGCAAATGAGTAACCCCGTTCTAAAGCTGGAAAATGTGACAATGCAGTTCGGCGGCGTGGTAGCCGTGGATAACCTTTCGATGGAAGTGGGCGAGGGCGAGATCGTGGCCCTCATCGGCCCCAACGGCGCCGGCAAAACCACGGCATTCAATGTGGTGACAGGCGTATATGCCCCCACCAATGGCTGCCTGTATCTCGATGGCAGGCCCTATCTGTGCGAGCATCCCACCGGCCGTGCCAAGCATGATTATCTCGGCAGCGATGTGGAAAAATTCGCAGGGAAGCCCACCCTGCGCAAAACGCCGGATCAGATCACCAAAATGGGCCTGGCCCGTACCTTCCAGAATATCCGTCTCTTCGGCAATCTGACTGTTTTTGAGAATGTTCTCATTGCCAAGCACATGCACGCCAAGGGAGGCTTTTTGGCGGCTACCTTCCATCTGAACGGCAAGGAGGAGACCCGGATGCGCCGGGAGGCGATGGAGCTTCTGGAGATCGTGGGCCTGGCCGAGCTGAAGGATGAAACCGCCAGCAACCTGCCCTACGGTCAGCAGCGCCGGCTGGAGATCGCGCGCGCCCTGGCCACCGATCCTCGCCTGCTCATCCTGGATGAGCCGGCGGCCGGTATGAACCCGCAGGAAACGGTGGAGCTCACCGAATTCATCCGGGAGATCCGGGAACAGTTTGATCTCAGCATCCTGCTTATCGAGCACCACATGAACCTCGTCATGGGCATTTCCGACCGCATTTATGTGCTGGAATTCGGCAAGCTGATCGCTGAGGGCATACCCGAGGCGGTCCAGATGGATCAGCGGGTTATTGATGCGTATTTGGGGGTGGATCTCGATGCTTAAAGTACAGGAATTACAGGTCAATTACGGCGGGATCCGCGCCGTAAAGAATATCTCCTTTGAGGTGCCGGATGGCAGCATCGTTACGCTGGTGGGCGCCAATGGCGCCGGCAAATCCACCACGCTGCGCACCATCGCCGGCCAAGTTAAGGCCCAGGCCGGGTCCATCACCTACAATGGCGAGGAGCTGCTGGGCAAGCCCAGCGATGAGATCGTCAAGCGGGGCATTACCCTGGTGCCGGAGGGCCGGCGGGTTTTCCCCGATATGACGGTGCTGGAGAATATGAAGATCGGCGCCTACCTGCGTCATGATAAGCTGGATGACGATATCGAGTGGTGCTATGAGCTGTTCCCCCGCCTAAAGGAGCGCCACTGGCAGCTGGCCGGGACCCTTTCCGGCGGTGAGCAGCAGATGCTGGCCGTGGCCCGCGCCCTGATGAGCCGTCCCAAGCTGATGATGATGGATGAGCCCTCCCTGGGACTGGCCCCCCTCATCGTGCGGGATATCTTCCAGATCATCCGGGAGATCAATAAGCAGGGCGTCACCATTCTGCTCATCGAGCAGAACGCCAATATGGCCCTGCACACCGCCGACCGCGGCTATGTAATGGAAACCGGCGAGATCATTCTGGAGGGCGCGGGACGCGAGCTCCTGGAAAACCCGGTCATCCGTGAGGCATACCTCGGCAAATAAATATTCCCCTGCGGGCTTTTATCCGCGGGGGATTTTTTTGATAAGGGACCTTGCAAAAACGCCGGGAAATGGTATGATTATCCCAAAGAGAGGAAAGGGGGAGGGGCCCAATGCCACCGATCGAGCGGAATGAAACCTATACCAAATGGGAGCAGGATGCCATCACCATGCTGCTTTTGCACCTGTGTGCGCTGCTCATCTGCTTGTATTTGGGGGAGATGGGCTACGCCGAGGATACCGCACCGGTCATCTTTGTGCTGGCAGTATTTCTCACCGGTTTTTTTACCAATGGCTACCTGTGGAGCCTGCTCGGCTCGCTGCTTTCGGTCTTTGTGGCCAATTACTTTTTTACCGAGCCCTTTTCCAAGCTGAGCTTTTCCGGCCCCGGCTATCCCATCACCTTTGTAACGCTGTTTGTGGTGGGTATCCTCACCAGCGCCATGACAGTACGCAGCCGTGACCAGCAGCGCCTGAGGACCGAAAACGAAAAGGAACGCACCCGGGGCAACCTGCTGCGGGCGGTCAGCCACGATCTGCGCACCCCCCTTACGGCCATTTCAGGGGCCATCAATACCGTGCTGGAGCAGCAGGATACCCTGCCGCCCGAGAAGCAGCGGGAGCTGCTGCGAAGCGCCGAGGAGGAATCGGAGTGGCTCATCCACATGGTGGAAAACCTCCTGACGATCACCCGGCTGAACGGTGATGGCGAAACCAGGCTCATCACCCAGCCAGAGGCGGTGGAAGAGGTGATGGCGGGCGCGGCGGCCAAGTTCCGCCGGCGGTACCCCGATTTTGCCGTGCAGGTGACCGTCCCCGATGAACTGCTGCTGGTCCCGATGGATGCCACCTTGATGGAGCAGGTACTGTTGAATCTGCTGGAAAACGCCGCCCTGCACGGGGGTAGAGTAAAGAACATCACCCTGACAGCCCGCCGCCGGAATGACAAGGCGGAGCTCCGGGTGGAGGATGACGGCGTGGGGCTGGATAGCCACGGCCTGGAAAGTGTTTTTGATGGGATGCGCACCCGCGCGGAGCAAACCAGCAGCGACCGCCGCAATATGGGCATCGGCCTGACGGTGTGCCGTACCATAGTAAATGCCCATGGCGGGCAGATCACCGCCGCCAACCGCCCGCAGGGGGGCGCCAGCTTTTGCATCACGCTGCCGCTGGCGGAAATAGAGGAGGAAGAACATGATGAATAAGATCCTGATCGTCGAGGACGAATTTTCCATCAGCAATTTTATGAAAACCGTGCTGGAGGGCGATGGCTACACCGTGGAGGTGGCTACCTGCGCGGCACAGGCCCGCACGGCGCTGGAAAAGATGGAGTTTAGTGCCATGCTGCTGGATCTGGGCCTGCCGGATGCCGATGGGCTGGAGCTGCTGCGGGAGCTGCGGCAGCGCTATGGCCTGCCGGTCATCGTGGTCTCCGCCCGCACCGAGGAAAGCGAAAAGGTGGCCGCCCTGGATAGTGGCGCCGACGACTATATCACCAAGCCGTTCGGCTCCCCGGAGCTGCTGGCCCGCATCCGGGCAGCGCTGCGCCGGGCCGGGCCCGCCGCCAATCTTTCCGCCTTTACCACCGGCGAGCTGACCATCGACTATGATAAGCACCTGGTCACATTGGCCGGGCGGCCGGTGCACCTCACCGCCAATGAATACCGCCTAGTGGAGCTCCTGAGCCGCAGCGCGGGCAAGGTGCTCACCTACGATCGTATCAGCGAGGCCATGTGGGGCGATGCCGCCGGCGGCAACAGCCAGCTGCTGCGGGTCAATATGGCCAATATCCGCCGCAAGCTGGAGCAGAACCCCGCCGAGCCGCAGTATATCCTCACCGAGATCGGTGTGGGCTACCGCATGAGGGAGCCGGGCTGACCTCTAAAACAAAGCCCCCTACCCAAAGCGGATAGGGGGATATTTTGCGCTGTTTACAGGCTTTCGTGGCTTTCCTCCCGGCAGCAGGTGATGTTTAGGTTGCTGTTGCGGCAGCGCAGCTCATCCAGGAACACCTTGGGGACCGGCTCCTGCCGCAGGGTGATGCGGTAGCGCAGCTCGTACAGGGTGCCCATGTTGGTGGTTTTCACCTTTTCCAGCGTGTGGGCGGTGGTGTAGCGCTCAAACAGGTCATCAAACAGCCCGTCATAATCCAGGTCCTCCGGAATGGTGATCTTCAAGATGCGTCCGGCGTCCTCCTTTTGGCCGAAGCGCATCGCGGTAAGCGCCAGCATGGCTCCGGCCAGGATGAGGAACAGCAGCGCCGCCAGCCCCACATACCCCATGCCGGTGGCCAGGCCAATGGCCATAGCCAGGAAAATGGCGGCTATCTCCCGGGCGGTACCCGGCGCGGAACGGAACCGCACCAGGCTGAAGGCACCTGCTACGGCAATGCCGGCCCCGATGCTGCCATTCACCAGCATAATGACCGCCTGCACCACCGCAGGCAGGATCGCCAGCGTGACGGCAAGGCTCTGGGTGCTGCGGCTGCGGTAGCCAGCCACCAGCGCGGTGCCCACCCCCAGCAGCAGAGAAACTCCCGTGCAGATCAGAAAAGATGTCAGTGTCAGTTCGGTCCCTAATATCGAGTTAAGCACAGCGATGCGCCTCCTTTGAATTGGTCATCCGTGCGGGGGGGATTGGCCTCCCGGCACATTTCCTTGTAGCACGCCCCGTATTTCGAAAACGAGGCGGGATAAATATGCTGAGCGGAAAGCGCCCGGCACAGCCACAGAGGGCAGGCTCCGAGGGCCTTGACCTCCATCAGGATCTGATCCTCCGGCAGCAGGCGTTTACCGTCGTCGCCCATGTCCAGCGTCAGGCGATCGCGCTGCCAGCGGATGTTCCGATCAAATGTGATCCGCAGCGCCGGGTCTTCGGTGCCCGCCCAAGCGGTACGGTCATAGCCGATATACATGCGGGGCATGGTATCGTAAAAGCGCTGGAACCATTGCAGCTCCTGCCCGATCTGTCCCCATTCGGCCGGGGCGGTCTCGGTGCGCAGGAAGCGCTCTGCCTGGGGCAGGGGCGCGGTGACCCGGCGCTTATACACTACGCCGCCGCATTTCTTTTTCAGCTCCACAAAGACCTTATCCCCCGCCTTTGGCACGCCGTAGCAGCGGATGCGCAGCTTTTCTTTATAGGCGGGCTTTTCCAGCGAGGCCCGGATGAGCCGGAAATTATCGGTATCGCAGTAGATGTTGCCGATGGCGTATTCGCCGTAGCGGTCGGCGGTCATGTGCTGGCGCATTTCACCCAGCATTGTTTCCGCCTGCGCGGGGGAGATAAAGTATTTCTTTTCGATGCGCTGGAAGCTGTATTGTGTTCCGTTTGCCATATCGGACACCCCTTTCTGTGGTGGATGCCCATAGTGTAAAGCCGCCGCCTAAAGCCTGCCTAAAGGAAAAAACTTTTTTTCTTTAGCTTTTCTTTAGCGTGGGGCTTTATCATAGGGCCATCGACCGAAAGGAGGAACCAAATATGAAACGCAAATACCGTATCCTATCCATTATCATAAGCGCCGCACTGCTGGCCGGGTGCCTTTCCGCCTGCGGCGAAAGCGGCACTGCCACCGGAGGCAGCTCCTCCGATGAAAACACGGCGGCCACCGTGACCGGCGGGGATGTCACCACCATCGCCCTTTCCGGGCAGTCGGCGACCGCTACCGGCACCGGCGCGGAAGTGACAGACGGCGTGGTGACCATCACGGCGGGCGGCACCTATGTGGTCACCGGCACCATGACCGAGGGCCGCATCCTTGTAAATGCCCCCAAAGAGGAAGTGACCCTGGTGCTGCAGGAGGCTTCCATCACCTGCTCCACCGGCAGCCCCCTGTATGTCTATAAGTCCAAGGCCACCACACTTTACCTGCCGGAAGGCACCGCCTCCACCCTGACCGACGGCACGGACTACACCTTTAGCGACAGCTACTCTTCGGCGGAGGAGGAAGAGCCCAACGCCTGCCTCTACTCCAAGTCCGACCTGGTGATTGCGGGCAGCGGCAGCCTGACGGTCAATGCCAACTATAATAATGGTATCACCGGCAAGGATACCCTCTTCATCCAAAAGGCCTCCGTCACCGTCAACGCCGTCAATCACGGCATCAACGGCAAGGATAGTCTGACCATCAAGGATGCTGACATCACCGTCACCAGCGGCGGGGATGCCCTGCGCTCCACCAATGACAGCGATACCACCCTGGGCTATCTCGTCATCACCGGCTCCGCGCTCAAACTCACCGCGGGCGAGGACGGCATCCAGGCGGAGACCACTCTGACCATCAGCGGCGGCACCGCCACCGTGACCACCGCGGGCGGCGCGGGTCAAAGCATCTCCGATGACACCAGCGCCAAGGGCCTCAAGGCCGGGACGCAGGTCACCGTTACCGGCGGTACCTTCCAGCTCAATTGCTGCGATGACGCCATCCACTCCAATGGCGATGTCACCATCTCCGGCGGCAGCTTCACCATCGCCACCGGCGATGACGGCATGCATGCCGATGATACCCTCTCCATCTCCAGCGGCACCATTGATATTACCCGCAGCTACGAGGGCCTGGAGGGTGCCAAGGTGCTTATCTCCGGCGGCAAGATCTCCATCGTCGCCAGCGATGACGGCATCAATGCCGCGGGCGGCAGCGATCAAAGCGGCTCTGGCGGCTTCGGCTTTGCGCCGGATGCCTTCGGCGGCTCCGGGGATTACCTCATCCGTATCTCCGGCGGCGTGGTCACTGTCAATGCCTCCGGCGACGGCATCGATTCCAACGGTGATATCGAAGTGACCGGTGGGGAGCTGTATATCAGCGGCCCCACCTCCAATGGCGATGGCACCATCGACTGCGACGGCAGCGCTACTATCACCGGCGGTATCGTGGTCGCGGCCGGCTCCACCGGCATGGCGGAAAACTTCGGCACCGCCTCCACCCAGGGCAGCATCCTGGTCAATCTCTCCGGCTCCGCCGGCCAGGCCATCACCCTAAAGGATTCCGACGGCGACATTCTTGCCAGCTTCACCCCCGCCAAGGCCTTCGGCTGCGTGGTCGTCAGCGCTCCCGGCGTGGCACAGGGCGGTACCTATACCATCGCCGCGGGCGGCGCCAGCACCACCGTCACCATGGAAAGCCTCATCTACGGCAGCGGTATGGGCGGCTTCGGCGGTATGGGCGGCGGTATGGGCGGCCCTGGCAATATAGGCGGCGGCCAGCAGCCCCCGCAGGGCGGTATGGGCGGCCCCGACAACCGCGGCTGATTTTCATTCTCCCAATAAAAGCACCTGTCACACGGCAGGTGCTTTTCCCGCTTTTGGGGAAACCTATTTGCGCCGGGAAAGTTCACGCTTTTCTCCTTGTACCGTGCACGGTTTCCTGCTATACTATGGTCAAAAGGGGCAGCGCCCCTAAAAATGTGTGACAGGAGGATTTTATAATGGGCTTGTTTGATAAAAGACCCCCTTGCGCCATCTGCGGCGGCAAGGTAAAGGGGCTGCTTCCGTGGAAGATCGAAGGGAACTACATCTGCGATGATTGCCACGGCGTCATTGATGCGCAGAACGGCAATGACTTTACTATGGAACAATTCCTGAAATACCGGGATTTCCGGGAGCAGAATCAGGCACTCCGGGAGCAGTTCCGGGTGGATGAGATCGTCGAATTCGGCTTCCTCAGCGAAAAATTCGTGTTCGATTATGAGCACAGCCTGTTCTGCATGGATAAGAACCTGAATAAGACCATCTTCCATGGCAGTGAGTTAAAGTCCTTCATGATCAGCGAGGACGGCGCCCCCCTGCTGGAGGGCAGCGCCAAGGGCTTTATTCACCACGAAAGCCGGGTCCCCCAGCGCATTGATGAGCTGCTGCCCCAGGTCAATCAGATGCTCATCCAGCGGCAGATGCAGGAATCGATGGAGCGTCTGGCCAACCGGGATAAGGAGGTCCGCCCCAGCTATACCAGCATCGATATCCCCGAGCCGTTCAAGAAATTCTACATCAAGCTGTACCTTCAGCATCCCTATTGGAGCCTCTACGAGTTTGAGCGCACCGGCCCCGTCATCATCGGCGATGTCCCGGATCTGAACCAGTACCGCATCGAGTACAATGAGAGCGTCCAGCACCTGGAGACCCTGGCCAATGCTTTGGCCAAAGTAGCGGGCTTCCCGCAGGAAAGCGCCGCTCCCGGCCAGACCGTTGCCACCGCGGCTGTTGCGGCCGCTGCGACCGCCCCCACCGATGCCGTCGCCGAGATCAAGAAGTACAAGGACCTCCTCGATTCCGGCATCATCACCGAAGAGGAATTCACCGCCAAGAAAAAGCAGCTCATGGGCATCTAAACAGCAAAAACCCGGGAAGCAATTCCCGGGTTTTGTTTGTGCTGTATTTCCGCTTCCCATAGGGGGACAAGAAAAAAGTGAGTTATAATGTGAGTTACAGGGGAAGAAAACCCCGGCATTTTCTGCGCAGACTTGCGCCCCCAACAGGGAGGAAAAAGCGTGAAAAGGGAACCTTCGCGATTTCCTCTTGAAGAATGATATGCAATAGATAAAATTGACAAATATGAGGTTTGCGATGATAGCTGTCAATCCCATAAAGCTGAAAAATGGGTGCAATAGAATTTTGCCATCTCTTCCCCTTCGTCCGTAAGATGATCTCTGATATAATTTGCGTGTTTCTTCTGCTCTGCCGGATCTATTTCAGCATATCTGTGGATGATGATATTGCCAAGGGATTCCTCCCGCAGAATTTCGCTGTATACATCGGCAATGCTTTCGCATTGAGATATGGGAACATCATGTTTGCTCTCCCATGAGTGCCCTTTACCGTGTGTCAGCCCGTCCGTCGAGTCAAGAAGATAAATATAACCCTGCCGGCCCTTGTAGAGGGCTTCCAGCTGATTTGGAAAACGCTCAATATAGTGCTGCTTGCCATCCGCACCGACGCCCATGGTGACAAAGTTTTCATCCCTGCTTCTACAGCAAACCAGCGCATAGCATCTGTCTTCGCTGAAATATGCAACAAAATTGCCGGTAGAATGGGATTTTGAATTTGCCTTGATTGTATGCAGTCCGGAAATACATGAACCGTGGTAGATCATAATTCCTCCAAAATTTTCCTTGTCTAACCCACATTGTATCATGTACGGACGCACCGTGCAACAAAAAGTCCACCGTAATTCTATCAAAATTACGGTGTATTTTTGTCCCCACCGGAGGGAAGGATAGTGTGAAAGGAAACCGTCAGGGTTTCCTTTCGCGTTTCATTAGGGCACAAACTAACCCCTTGTACAGGCTCTGCGTTCCCCTCGGCACCAAAAAGAAAAAGACGCCCATGGGGCGTCTTTTTCTTTTTGGTGCCGGTGGTGGGACTCGAACCCACACACCCTTGCGGATAACAGATTTTGAGTCTGTCTCGTCTGCCAATTCCGACACACCGGCATTTATATTTTTAAGTCGTCTCCCGATGTCCTGTCCGAGAAATCGGAGGGACATCGTGGAGGGACATTAAAAGCAAGTTACATATTCAGTTTTCAAAAACCCCCGTAAAATCAAGGGTTTACGCCAAAGTGGTATGAAACGGCGTTGTAGATTTTGAGTCCGTCACGTCTGCCATTCCATCACACCGGCCCATAACGAAACTATTATACCGAAAACCGCCGCCAATTGCAAGCACTAATGCCACAAACCTGCCGCAAATGGCCGAATTTCCTCTTCCCACAGCGCCCACAGCGCCGTGCCGCCCCACAGCAGCAGCCGCCCCGTCCCCGGCAGCGCCGTAAAATCCTTTGCCAGCTCCCGGCCCCACCGGGCGTAGGGCAGTTGTCCCGCCCGCCCTAGCAGCGTAAATTCCACCACACCGTCCCCCGGGGTAATGGCCGCGAAAGCCTGTCCGCACCGGGTCTCTGCCGCCATCACATCGGCCACCCGCCACAGGCCGGCCCCGCCGCCCAGCAGCACCAGCGCCACCAGTACCGCCGCCCATTTGCGCCGCCGCAGATACCGTTTTTGCACAGTCCGTTTTTTTCGTCCCATTTATCTTCCTCCCGCTTTCCTTCATTTTCCCGGCGCCGTTCCCCCTTTTATCCATGCGCAAAAAGGAACGCTCTCCCCGGCAAGAATTTACTCCGCCCTGCCGCTTATCACCTCGGCAATGACCGGCGCGATGAGCTCGGCAGTGTACTGCGCTTCCTCCATAGTATTCCCGTTCGTCCCGAATTCTAACAGCAGCGCCCCGTCGGAACAGGCATAATTGTAGGACCGGCTGCAAAAAAAGATGGGTCGGCACAGCCCGGGGTATTTTTCTTCGATCGCCGCCGCCAGCGCCGCCGCAAAGCGGAAATTCTCCCGCCAGCTTGGCAGGTCCAGCGTGCCGTCATCGTAGGGCGCTATGATCATCAGCTGCGCCGCCTTTTTGCCGTTTATCACCGCCACCGTTTTGGCAATACTGGTATCGCTGTAAAGAATGGCGTCCCGGTGAATATCCAGCAGCACCCGCAGCCCGGGGTAGTTCTTCTGGTAGCTCTTTATCGTCTCTGTACTGCGGATGTAGGCTCCCGTGTAGGCCGGGTTATCGTGTTGGGTGGCATCGTGCAGTACCGCCAGCCCCGCCTGCTCCAGCCCGGAGGCCAGCACATCCCCTACCGCTACCATGTTGTTTTGGTTATCGGTATCCCGCCAGGTGTTCCGGGTATCAAAGTAAGGGCTGTCATACAGCTCATAGCTTTCGGTCGCATGTGTGTGGAACAGCAGGAGCTGTGGTCCCTTTTCTTTGGGATTCAGCGTTACCCTGTTGGGGGTGGCCAGCACCTTCTGTACCTCGGCTGCCGTCAGCTTGGTGTAGTTCCTTATCCAGATGTTATCCCACCGCACATAGGCTGGGCTGTCCTCCCCTGTCATGGTCAGCTCGGTCACCGTGCCCCGGTATTCCTCCGGTACCTCTGGTATTTCAGCAGGAATTTCCGGTTCCTGCGGGTCTGGCTCGGCAGCCGGTTCCGGCGGTTCTTCCGGTATGGAGGCAGGCTCCAGCTCAGCCGCGTAGCGTTCCCGCAGCGTTTCCAGCGCCCCGGCCGGCATATCCAGCACCGTGGTAAAAAGCGCCGCCTTTTGCAGCAGCGCCACTGCCGCCGGCTCCAGCCGCGGCCACAGCAGGGTCACCGCGCCAATGGAAAGTATCATCAGGCCGCCGCGCAGCAGCGGGGAAGGTCTTCGCTTCTTCACAGGGCCTCGTCCTTTCCTTTTTTGACATACCCGGCAGCTCCTCCCCCATGGCGGGGCAGGCCATCCGCTTCCTGGGGCCGCCCGTTCCGGGCGCCCCCTCACCGCTCCGGCCCGCCCCGCCGCAGCAGGGGGACGGTCCGCTGCCCCGCCGGGGGGAGGGCTTTTCCTTCTACCCTCTATATCTATTCACCCCACCCGCAAAAAATAAGTGACATCCCGCATCAAGGTTGGTATAATAAACAGGAATGAACCGGAGCCGCTGGCTTTCCGGCCCGCTTCTCCGCCGCTTTCTGCAAACCGCAGGCCTAGGCCCGCAGGGCAAGCCGCCCCTCCGGGGCGGCTTCGGCGGCCTCCGGCCGCCTGCGCGGGGCTTCGCCCCGCGGCCCTGCGGGCCGCTTTCCCGCCGCAACCCCATCCCCAAAGGAGGTACTCCCCATGATGACCGATATCGAAATCGCCCAGTCCACCCCGCTTTGCCCAATAGCGGAAATCGCCGCCAAAGCCGGTATCCCCGCCACGGCTGCCGAACCCTACGGCAGCAATAAGGCCAAGATCACCGAGGACTTTCTGCGGCAGCGGGAGGGCAAGCCCCAGGGCAAGCTCATCCTTGTTACCGCCGTCAACCCCACCCCCGCCGGGGAGGGCAAAACCACTACCTCCATCGGGCTGGCGCAGGCCCTGTGCCGCTTAGGAAAAAACGCCATCGTCACCCTGCGGGAACCCTCCCTCGGCCCCGTGTTCGGTCTCAAGGGCGGCGCCGCGGGCGGCGGCTACTCCCAGGTGCTCCCCATGGAGGAGATCAACCTGCACTTTACCGGCGATATCCACGCCGTCACCGCCGCCAATAACCTCCTTTCCGCCCTCATCGATAACCACATCCATCAGGGCAATGCCCTGCGGCTCGATCCGGAACGCATCGTGTTCCGCCGCTGCATGGATATGAACGACCGCTCCCTGCGCAAAATCGAGATCGGTCTGGGCGGTAAAGCCAACGGCACCCCCCGCTTCGATGGCTTCCAGATCAGCGTCGCCAGCGAGGTCATGGCTATTCTGTGCCTTGCCAAAGACCTGAAAGACCTGCGAGAGCGGCTGGGCCGCATCCTTGTGGGCTACACCGTGGAGGGCAAACCGGTCTTTGCCCACGATCTCCAGGCCGAGGGCGCCATGGCTGCCCTGCTGCGGGAGGCCCTGCGGCCCAACCTGGTGCAGACGCTGGAGCACACCCCCTGCCTGATGCACGGCGGCCCCTTCGCCAATATCGCCCATGGCTGCAATTCGGTGCGGGCCACCCGGCTGGCGCTCACCCTGGCCGATTACACCGTGACCGAGGCCGGCTTCGGCAGCGATCTCGGCGCCGAAAAATTCTTCGATATCAAATGCCCCGCGGCGGGAATTACCCCGGCGATCGCCGTTTTGGTGGTCACCGTGCGGGCGCTGCGCTACAATGGCGGCTGCGATAAGGAAAGCTGCCGCACCCCCAATGCCCCGGCCGTCGCGGCGGGCCTGTGCAACCTGACCGCCCATGTGGAAAACCTGCGGCAGTACGGTGTGCCGGTGGTGGTCGCCATCAATCGCTTCCCGGATGACCTGCCGGAGGAGCTGGCCCTCATCCAGGCGGAATGTGACCGGCTGGGCGTGCGCGCGGCTCAAAGCGAGGTCTTTGCCAAAGGCGGTGCGGGCGGCCTGGAACTGGCGGAAGCGGTGCTGGCTGCCTGCCGGGAGCCGGGTCACTTTGCTCCCATTACCACCCCCGCCATGCCCCTGCGGGAGAAAATCGAAACCATCGCCCAAAAGGTTTACGGCGCCGCCGCCGTGGAATACAGCCCCGAAGCGGAAGAGCAGCTGGCGCAGATGGCCGCCCTCGGTCTGGAATACGCCCCCGTCTGCATCGCCAAAACCCAGTACTCCCTCAGCGATAACGCTAAGCTGCTGGGCCGTCCGCAGGGCCACGCCCTGCATATCCGGGGCCTTACCGCCAGCTGCGGCGCGGGCTTCGCGGTTGCGCTGGCCGGCAGCGTCCTCACCATGCCGGGCCTGCCCGCCCATCCCGCCGCCATGGATATCTCCCTGACCGACGACGGCCGCATCACCGGCCTGTTCTGATATCGGCTCCTGCAAGATTCGGGCCCAGGGCGCAGCCCAAACCGTCCTCCGGACGGTTCCAGCGGACTTCGTCCGCTGGCCCCGGCTTCGCCGGGGCGGGCTGCGCCCCGCCCTGTTCCCAAAGCCCGCCGCAGTCGGCAAATAGCAGGAATGCCCCTCGCCCTCTCTGCTTACCCCCAATTTTCGTTGACTTTTCCCCCGGGGTATGATAGACTATCGAAAGGCATAAAGCCCAAAAGAAGAACTAAAAATTAGGAGGACACTACAATGAAAAAATGGCTCGCGCTGCTGCTGGCCGCTATGATGGCTCTCGCCCTCGTGGCCTGCGGCGATACCCCCGCAAACAACGATAACGACAACAAGGATAACGATACCAAGACCGAGGAATTTGCCCGCGGCAGCTGGGATGGCAATGTCTATACCAATGATTCTCTCAATCTTACCGTCACCGTCCCCGATGGCTGGAAGATCGCTACCGATGAGGAGCTGGCGGCCATTATGGGCATCACCATCGATAGCCTGACTGAGCAGGGCGTCTCCGAGGAATTCCTCAAGGCCCAGAACACCTACGAAATGATGGCGCAGGACCCCACCAATGGCTCCAATGTCATCGTCATGGCGGAAAATCTTACTGTTTCTGTCGGCGGCACCTCCTACGATGAAGAGGCTTATTCCAATGTCATCATCAATACCCTGCCCGAGGAATCCGGCTATGAATTTGCCGATCCTAAGACTGTCACCATCGGCGGCCGGGATTACTATCTCCTGCAGTGCACCGCCGGGGAAGGCAACTTGGGTCAGGATTTCCTGTTCACCCGCATCGGCAACCACATGGTTTCCGTCATTCTTTCCTATTCCCCCGTGCTTGTCGATAACGCCGATATGCTGGCGATGCTCGGCATCAAATAAGCAATTTATCCAAAAGCTGTCCCGTTTCCGGGGCGGCTTTTTTGCGGGCCATCCGGCCATTTTTCCTGTCCCGGCCTTTTCAAAGGGACAGCAAAATGGTATAATATCATGAAAACATTTTAGAGGAATGCGCAGAGCTGGGAGACGGGCCCGCCGGGCAGGCCGCCCTGCGGGCGGCCTCGGCGCCTCCGGCGCCGGTTCCGGCTTCGCCGGAACGCCCTGCGGGCCCCGGCTCCGCGTTCCCACCCCCATCACCCGAAAGGAGGCCCCGCCATGCTTACCGTCCTTCGCCGCCTGTTCCGCCGCATCGATGCGGTGGTGCTTTGCTGCGCACTGGGGCTCTCCGCCTTCAGCGTGGTGCTGCTGCTCGGCATCCAGCAGATGGGCGTCATCGGCCGCCGGACCGTGCTGATGCAGGTCGTTGCCGCCGGGCTGGGCTTTATAGCTGCCATGGTGCTGGCCCACCTCGATTACGAGCAACTGGGCAGCTGGTGGAAATTCTATGTCCCCGTCGCGGTCGTTTTGATGCTGCTTACCTTTACCCCTCTGGGCCAAACCCGCACCGATTCCATCGAAACCAACCGCAGCTGGCTCAATCTTGGCTTCACCACCATCCAGCCCGCGGAATTCCTCAAGATCGCCTTCATTCTCTCACTGGCCTATCACCTGTCAAAGGTCGGCGCCTCCCTCAATGGCAGTAAGACGCTGCTGCGGGTGGGGGCCCACGCCATCTTCCCGGTGCTGCTCATCCTGCTGCAAAAGGACTGGGGCGTGGCTCTGGTCATGCTCTTCATCGTGGTGGTCATGCTCATCATGGCCGGGCTTTCCTGCCGGTGGATTTTGCTGGGATGCGCTGCCGCGGTGGTCTTTGCCCCACTGGCCTGGTTCTTCCTGCTGGATGACTATCAGAAAATTCGGTTCGTTCTGCTAAAGAACCCCGAAGCCTATGCCCTGGGACAGGCCTACCAGCAGCTACAGGGCCGCATCTCCTTCGGCTCGGGGCAGCTGTTCGGTATCGGCATTTTCAGCCCGGATCACCGCTATGTCCCCGATATGTACAATGATATGATCTTCACCTTCATCGGGGAATCGGTCGGCTTTTTGGGCGCATTGGCGGTGCTGCTGGTGTATGGCCTGCTGCTGGGGCGCATCCTCCGCATTGGATTGCGGTGCAGCAGCTGCATGGGCCGTTTGGTCTGCGCCGGGGTCTTTGCCATGCTCGCCGCCCAAATCATGATCAATGTCGCCATGTGCCTGATGGTCGGCCCCTCGGTGGGTGTTACCCTGCCGCTTTTGTCGGCAGGCGGCAGCTCGGTGCTCTCGGCCTATTTGGGGCTGGGCCTAGTGCTTTCGGTCCGCCACGGAGAGAAAACAACGATGTTCAGCTAAGGAGGCTTTTTATGGGTGAAAAACGCTTTGTCGTCCTCGCAAGTGAGGGCTCCGGCTTTTCCAACGCCATGCAGGAAATTGTGGATACCGAAACCGGCGCGCATTACCTCACCTGGCAGTCCGGCCACGCCGGCGGCATCACCCCGCTGCTGGGCGCCGATGGCAAGCCCGTTATCACCGCCCGGGGAATGGAGTACGATAAATGACCGTGACTATCACCACCCACAGCCCGGCCCAAACGCAGGCGCTGGCCGAGCGGCTGGCAAAGCTGCTGCGCCCCGGCGATGTGCTGGCCTATACCGGCCCCATGGGCGCCGGAAAAACCACCTTTACGGTGGGCCTGGCCCGGGGCCTGGGCAGCAGCGATTGGGTCTCCAGCCCCACCTTTGCGCTGGTGCAGGAATACCGCGGCCCGGTGCCGCTCTGCCACTTCGATTTTTACCGCATCACCGGGGTGGATGACCTGTATGCCACCGGCTTCTTCGACTACCTGGACGGCACCCGTGTGCTGGCCGTGGAATGGAGCGAGCGGATCCCCGATGCCCTGCCGGAGGGAGCCATCCACATCCGCTTTGAGCCGCTGGAAAACGATTGCCGCCGCATCACCATTTCCACCCCCGCCGGCGATGACCGGCTGGCCGCCCTGCCCACCTAACGGGGCTGCCCCCTGCCGCGCAAAAATCGGCCTGGGCGGCGTCGCGGCCCTCGACAGGCGCAAGCCCGGCTTCGCCGGGCGCAAGCCTGCCTTCGGGCGCTTCTGGCCCATTTCCGATTTTTCCGGGGCAGCGCGCAGCCCCTGTCCATTGAATCATGAAACCAAGCCGAAAGGGGAGACCCCGTAAAATGCTGTTGTTCTCACTGGAATGCTCCGCCGCGGCGGCTTCCGCTGCCATCTATCGGGATGAAAAGCTGTTGGGCGAGGAATTCCTCAATGTTCCCCAAACCCACAGCGTCACCCTGCTGCCCATGGCCAAAAGCCTGCTGGAGCATACCGGCATCTCCCCCGCCCAAATCGATTACTACGCCGTCAGCCGGGGGCCCGGCTCCTTTACCGGGCTGCGCATCGGCATCGCCGCCATCAAGGGGCTGGCCTTCCCCGATGATACCCCCTGCATCGGCGTTTCCACCCCGGAGGCCATTGCCTATGGCCTGCTGGGCTTTGAGGGGACTGTTATCCCCATGATGGACGCCCGCTGCGGGCAGGTGTATACCGCCCTGTTCCAGGGCAAAGACGGCCGCCTGACCCGCCTGAGCGAGGATGAGGCCCTGCCCCTGAGCGAACTGAAGGAGAAGCTGAAAAGCTGCACCGGCCCGCTGTGGCTGTGCGGCGATGGCGCCCACTTGGGGCTTGCCGCCTGGGGGGAGGAGCTGCCGGTGCGGATGGCCCCAGCACATCTCTGCTGCCAAAGGGCCTCCGCGGTGGGCCTGGCTGCCATGCAGCATTTAGGGGAGGCAGTTTCCCCGGCGGCCTTAGTGCCCTGCTATCTCCGCCCGGCCAATGCCATGACCCTGGCCGAACGGCAGCATAAGGCGGAATAAAGCCTTGCCCCGCAGGCCGGATAGAGGTGAGTGCCAAACCAAAACCGCCCCGCCAAGAGAGCAAAAGCCCGCTTGAAAAGCTGCCCGAACGGCAGAAAAACCAGGGATTTGCCCCAAGGCCCGCCCTCGGGCGCCCGCGCAAACCAAGTAAACTTTACACCAAAGGAGTGTTGTGATATGAAGATCGTCATAGGCTGCGACCACGCTGCCCTGACCCTGAAGGACGCCGTAAAGGCGCACCTGCTGGAGCTGGGCCATGAAGTCAAGGACTTCGGCATCTACCAGGCCGGCGAAAAGTGTGATTACCCCGAAAAGGCCGCCGAGGTGGCCCACTATCTGCGGGACGGAAACGCCGAGAGAGGAATTCTCATCTGCGGCACCGGCGTGGGCATGGCCATCGCCGCCAATAAGGTGAAGGGCATCCGGGCCTGCTGCTGCTCCGATACCTTCAGCGCCCGCATGACGCGCGCCCACAATGACGCCAATATTCTCACCTTCGGGGAGCGTGTGGTGGGGCAGGGCTTGGCCATGGAGCTGGTCGATGCCTTTTTGACCACCGAATTTGAGGGCGGCCGCCATCAGCGCCGGGTGGATCTCATCACCAAGCTGGAGCAAGAGGAAAACAGCTGATTTAACCTATTCAGTCACTACACAACCATTGCCGATAGAATCACAGGAGGAAAAAACATGTCTCAGACCTTTGAACCCCAGATCCTCAATCATCCCCTCATCCAGCACAAGATCTCCCTGATGCGCAAAAAGGAGACCGGCAGCAAGGACTTCCGGGAGCTGGCCAGCGAGGTAGCCACCCTGATGTGTTACGAAGCCACACGGGATCTTCCCCTCAAGGAAGTCACAGTGGAGACCCCCATCTGCCGCTGCAAGACCAAAATGATCGCCGGACGGAAGCTCGCCATCGTTCCCATCCTGCGGGCGGGCCTTGGCATGGTGGATGGTATGCTGACCCTGATCCCTGCCGCCAAGGTGGGCCACATCGGCCTGTACCGGGATGAGGAGACCGCCAAGCCCATCGAGTATTTCTGCAAGCTGCCCTGTGATATCAGCGAGCGGGAGGTCATTGTGGTGGACCCCATGCTGGCCACCGGCGGCAGCGCCATCGATGCCGTTTCCATGATCAAAAAGCACGGCGCCGCCAACATCAAGTTTATGTGCATCATCGCTGCCCCGGAGGGCCTTGCGGCCTTTGGAAAAGTACACCCCGATGTCAAGGTGTATGTTGGCGCGCTGGATGAAAAGCTGAACGATCGTAACTACATTGTGCCGGGTCTCGGCGATGCCGGCGACCGCATTTTCGGTACCAAGTAAAATCAATCGCAGGGGGAGGGGAAGCATACTTTCCCTCCCTTTTCGGGTTTTAGCAGGGGGCGGGGTCCGGGCCGCAGGCCGCCCCGGCTTCGCCGGGGCCGGCGGGCTTCGCCCGCTGAGGCCGTCCGGAGGACGGCCTGGCACCCTCGCCCCCGCTAAAGCCCATCCGAGGAGTAAACTATGCCAACAGAGCTGTACGAAAATTTAGAGGCCCCCAAGAAGGCGGTACTGGCCGCCGTGGATACCGGGGAGTATGATGTGGAAACCTCGCTGGAGGAGCTGCGAGAGCTGGCCAGAACGGCCGGCTACCCGGTGGTGGGTACCGCTACCCAAAAGCTGCAAAGTCCTGTGGCGGCCACCTTTATGGGCAGCGGCCGACTGCTGGAGCTGAAGGAGTACCTGGAAGCGGTGGAGGCCGACCTCATCATCTTCGATGAGGAGCTTTCCCCGGCGCAGCTGAGGAATATCGAGGAGCTGTGCGACTGCCCGGTGCTGGACCGCACCATGCTCATTCTGGATATCTTTGCGGCCCGGGCCGCCAGCGGCGAGGGTAAATTACAGGTGGAGTTGGCCCGGCTGCAATACCAGCTGCCCCGCTTGGCGGGCCGCGGGGTGCAGCTTTCCCGGCAGGGCGGCGGCGGGACCGGCGGGACCGGTGCCCGCAGAGGGGCCGGTGAATCCAAGCTGGAAGTGGACCGCCGCCACATCCGCCGCAGAATAGACGCCCTAAAAACCGAATTGGCCGCCCTGGCACGCCGCCGGGAACAGAGAAGAACCCGCCGTAAAAAAGACGGCGTGACCACGGTGGCCATTGTGGGCTACACCAATGTGGGGAAATCCACCCTGCTGAACACCCTGACCCAGGCCGGGGTGCTGGCGGAGGATAAGCTCTTTGCCACGCTGGACCCGACTGCCCGGGCGCTGGAGCTGCCGGACGGACGAAAGGTCATGCTCATTGATACCGTAGGTTTGGTGAGGCGGCTGCCCCACCAGCTGGTGGAGGCCTTCCATTCCACGCTGGAGGAGGCGGCCAGTGCCGATCTCATTCTCAGCGTCTGCGATATCACCAGCCCGGAGCTGCTGGAACAGCGTGCCGTGACGGAACGGCTGCTGGAGGAGCTGGGGGTGGAGGGCACACCGGTCATCACCGTGCTGAACAAGTGCGATGCCGCCCCTGATGCCCAAAATGAGCCCTATAAGGGCTGCGTCCGCATCTCGGCAAAGACGGGCTACGGCTTGCCGCGGCTGCTGCAAACCATCGCCGAAACCCTGCCGCCCCAAAGGATCCGCTGCCGGCTGTGCCTGCCCTATGCCGAAGGCGCCCTGCTGCACCGGCTGGAGGAGCAGGGACAGATCTTCAGCCGGGAATACACCGCCGAGGGCACCCTGCTGGATGCCGAGGTGGAACAGCGGGACTGGCGGCTTTATGAAACTTACCTGAAAACGGAGGACTGAACCATGGAAGAATTCAAGTTTGATACCCAGCTGCTGCTGGACGGCACCGACCTGGACGAGGATGAGATCCACGACTATATCCTGGAGCACTTTGCCGGGGACTGCCTGCTGGTGGTGGGGGACGAGGAGACCATCAAGCTGCATTTCCACACCAACCAGCCGTGGCAGGTGCTGGAATACATGGCTTCGCTGGGTGACATCTATGATGTGGTGGTGGAAAATATGGACCGCCAGGCCCGCGGGCTGCGTGGCTAACCGCAGAATTTCGGCCAAAAGTTCCTCCTGCGCGTGTGTGGTGCGCGCGGGGGGAGTTTTTTTATTCAATTTTCAAGGTACGGTGGGAGGCGGGTTCCCGCTGAGGCAGACCCCCTATTGCCCGATGAGGTCTGCTGAAAAGGTGAAACGATAGACCGGCGCCCCTGTTTGACCGGTGGGGCGAAAAGGCTCTCGATTTATTGTTCGGTGAGAGAGGCCGACGGGAAAAGATTTTTTGCCGGTGAGAAAAAGTCCTTTCACTAATACGGCAAAATGGAGCCTTTTTTGCAGTTGAAAGGTTAATAATTCACAATTTTTAATGGAAAGTTTACAAAGCTGGGGATTTATGGGTGATATTCATATAGGATATGGATTTTTTTTGGAGAAATATTGCTGGGAACATTATGATGCTTTGGAGATGGTTTGGAGTCGCCTTCGGCGTCGCGCAGCCTTTGCAAAAGGCTGCGCGACGCCGAAGGCGACCACAAACTGGCCCCGCAGGGCAGGCGAGATGAAACTAAGGCATAGTTTGTGTAGACAATCCCTCCGTCACGGCTGCGCCGTGCCACCTCCCTTTACACAAGGGAGGCTTTAGGCTGGTGCGCTGACAGCTCCCCTTACACAGGGGAGGCTTTGGGGTGGTGCGATGCCGAGGGCGAGATGAAATTTGGTATGAAAGGGGTCGCGGTGCGCGGGTGCGGGCCGCCGGTTGGCCGAGGAGGATGAGAAACCAGGGTCGCAGGGAGAGAGCGTGGGACTGCGATTGGCCGAGGAGAAAAGAAAAGAGTGACAAGCCGGCTAAAATGCGCTATTATAGTAGGACAGAGTGGCAGAACGCCGCCAAACCGATGAAAATGACCGCAGAGATGCGGACAGAAGGAGAAAAATATGCAGCCAATTCGTATTCAAAAAGCGCTGAGTGAAGCGGGAGTGGCCAGCCGCCGGGCGGCCGAGGAGCTGGTGCGCCAGGGCCGTGTGACCATCAATGGGCGGAAGGCCGAAATAGGCCAGAGTGTGAACCCCGACCGGGATGTGATAGCGGTGGACGGCAAGCGGGTGTACTTTGCCCGGAAGATGCAGTACCGCTATATCATGATGAACAAGCCCCGCGGCTATGTGACCACCCTAAGCGATGAGCTGGGGCGGCGCTGCGTTACCGACCTGCTGACCGGGGTGGAGGAACGGGTGTACCCCATCGGCCGCCTGGACCGCAACAGTGAGGGACTTTTGCTCTTTACCAATGACGGCGAGCTGGCCAACCGCATTATGCACCCGGCCAGCCACATCAATAAGGTGTACCGCGTGACGGTGCGCCCCGATATTACCGACGAGCAGGCCGCGGAGCTTTCCGCCGGGGTGAAGATAGGGGAGAACACCACCACCCTGCCCGCCACCGTCATTGTGCTGGAAAAACAGCCTGGCCGCGTGGTGCTGCAAATCACCATCAGCGAGGGGAAAAACCGGCAGATCCGCCGGATGTGCGAGGCCGTGGGGCTGGAGGTGGTGCGCCTGAAGCGCATTGCTGTGGGGCCCATTAAGCTGGGCATGCTGCAGCCCGGCCGCTGGCGTGACCTGAAGTCCAGTGAGCTGATCGCGCTGCGGGGCGCGATTACCAAGGCAGGCGGCAATGGCGCCGGGGAGGGACAGGAATGATCTCGATCCTACCCATCCAGCCGGATATTTTACAGATGATGGCCGAGGATACCGGCCTGACCGCCGAGGGGCCGGTGTGGGGCTACTTTGCGGCCGAGGGCACCAAAATGCTGGGCTATGTGGTGGTGGAAAAGGCCGAGCCGGTGCGCATCATAGCGCTGCAATGCGAGGACTTTGTGATTGCCGATGGGCTGCTGCGCCGGGCGCTGCATCCCTTTTACGAGGAGGGCAGCAAGGACTATGCCTTTGCGTGCGAAGTGCCCATGCCGCTGCCGATGGCCTATACCCGCCGGGGAGCGGGCAGCCTGGAGGCCCTTTTTGTGGGGAAATGCCCCGGAAATACAGGAGAAATCTAAAAAAACCTCTTGCGTTTTTCCGGTGGGAATGTTATCATAACAAAGTACCGTCTAATAGTATGTAAGGAGGTGTAACACATGCCCAATATCAAATCCGCTAAGAAGAGAGTAAAGGTCATTGCTACCAAAACTCTGCGCAATAAGGCCATCAAGTCCGAGCTGAAGACCTATGTCAAGAAGGCTCAGAACGCCGAGGAAAACAAGGCCGAGGCCGTCCGCGTCGCGATCAAGAAGATCGACCAGGCCGCTGCTAAGGGTATCCTGCACAAGAATACCGCTGCCAGAAAGAAATCCGCACTGGCCCGCAGCCTGAACGCGTAAAAATGGCCGCACCCGCCCGGACCGTGTCACCGGGCATTCGCTGGGCACGGATCGTTCCCGTACCCATGCGCGCAGCCGAAGAAAAGAAACTCGGAGATTGCAAGCACAATCTTCGGGTTTTTTGCTTTATATATCCATATGCAGGATTTGATGCAATTTCAATGGCAGAAATCAGCGCTGGTGTTGACATTGATGATTGCTGCCGGATAAGCGCGGCGGATTTTATGCAGATTCCGCAGGGAGCCGCAAACCGTGAAGGGCGGGCCGCAGGCCGCCCGCCGAAGGCGGGCCAGCGGGCGAAGCCCGCTGAAACCGTCCGCAGGACGGTTTGGCCTACGGCCCGAACCCCGCCGGGCGCTGTGACTGATCCTCTATTCGCTAACCCTTTTGCCCCACAGCAAAGAGAACCCCGTGACCCAAAGGAAGTATCCATATGACCCTGTTTATCAATGATTACAGCGAGGGCTGCCACGAAAGGATCCTGGAGGCCCTGATCCGTACTAACCGCGTTCAAACCACCGGCTACGGTACCGACCCCTACTGTGCCGAGGCCCGTGACATTCTGCGGCGGGAGATGGCCTGCCCGGATGCCGATATCTGGTTCCTATCCGGCGGCACCCAGACCAATCTCATTGCGCTGACGGCTGCCCTGCGCCCGCATGAGGCGGTGATAGGCGCTGCGACCTGCCATATCTTCGTCCATGAGACCGGCGCCATAGAGGCCACCGGGCACAAGGTGCTGGTCATCCCGGATGAGGAGGGCAAGGTGCGCCCGGAGGGGGTGCGCGCGGTGCTGGCGGAGCACAGCATGGCCCCGCATATGGTAAAGCCCCGGGTGGTGTATATTTCGCAATCCACTGAGGTGGGGACGGTATATACCAAGGCCGAGCTGCAGGCGCTGCATGAGGTGTGCCGGGAGAATAACCTGCTGCTGTACGCCGATGGCGCGCGGCTGGGGGTGGCGCTGACCGCCGAGGGGTGTGATGTGACGCTGGCCGATATGGCGCGGTACTGCGACTTTTTCTGCATCGGCGGCACAAAAAACGGCGCGCTCTTTGGGGAGGCGCTGGTGCTGGTGAATCCCTGCTTGAAGCCGGACTTTTTGTATATCGTAAAGCAGCGGGGCGGGCTGTTTGCCAAGGGGCGGCTGCTGGGAATTCAGTTTGCGGAGCTGTTCCGGGACGGGCTATATTATGAGCTGGCGCGCCACGCCAATGGAGAGGCCATGCGCATCAAGGCGGCGCTGACCGAGCTGGGGGTGGCCTTCCAGGTGGATTCGCCCACCAACCAGCAGTTTATTTATCTGAGCGAAGAGCAGGCCGATGCCCTGCGGACGCGCTGCACCTACGATGAGGAGTGGCGCCGGGAGGGCCGGGTGGCGCTGCGGCTGTGCACCAGCTGGGCCACCCAGCCGCAGGCGGTGGATGAGCTCATTGCCGCGCTGCGGGAGATAATAAGATAATGCGGAGGTCCCTGCCGGGTGGCAGGGACCTTTTTTACGGAACAGGGCTACCCATATAGCTTTTGCCACCAGGGACGGTGGGATTCGAGGGCGGGGATGCTCTCCCCGGCGGCGAGGACGGCGGTGCCAATGACATGGTCCCCGCGGCACCATACCACCTGGCCCAGCGGTTGGCCAGCTTCCACCGGGGCGTAGCAGAAGCCGCGGTTTAGGTAGACGGTGACGGTGATGCCCTCCTCCCGGCCGCGAATGGCGGTATAGGTGGGCTGGCCCACAAGGACGGTTTGCAGAGCGGCCTTCTGGCCGCCCACCACCGGCAGAATGGGGGCTTCCAGAGTAAGGGGACGGCTTTCGGTCAAGGCGAAATAGCGCTGGTACAGCGCCGCGTGGGTGTTCCAGTCATCGGGGCAATTTAAGGTGACGCAGATGAGCCGTACACCGTCCTTTTCCGCGGCGGAGACCAGGCACCGCCCGGCCTTTTTGGTAAAGCCGGTCTTGACGCCGATGGCATCACCATAGAGGGAGAGCAGGCGGTTGTGATTGAGCAGGCTGCGGGCGTAGGGCGGCTGGCCGTAGCTGACCGTCATGCGGCGGCTGGCGGCGATCCCGGCAAAGAGGGGATTCTGCAGGGCAGCGCGGGCCAGCAGGGCCATATCGTAGGCGGTGGAATAGTGCTCCTCGGCATCCAGGCCGCTGGGGGTGACAAAGTGGGTGTTGTTCATGCCCAGGGAGGCCGCCCTGCGGTTCATCTCCGCCACAAAGGCTTTCATACTGCCGGAAATGCGTACCGCGGCCGCCCCGGCGGCGTCATTGCCGCTGGCCAGCAGCATGCCCACCGCCAGCGCGTACAGGGTGACGGTATCGCCCTGCCGCAGGCCCATGCTGGAGCCCTCCACCCGGATGGCGGTTTCATCCACAGTAAATTCCTGCTGCAGATTGGGCTGCTCCAGGGTCAGCAGGGCGGTCATGATCTTGGTGGTGCTGGCCATGGGCAGCTGCCGGTGGATCTCCTGCGCGAATAGCACCTCGCCGCTTTCGGCCTCCATCACGATGGCGGCGGCCGCCCCCACCCCGTAGGCTTCCCCGGTGACCAGGCAGGCGGCTGCGGCCGGGTGCATCAGCAGCAGGATGGCCGCCAGCAGCAGAGCGGCTTTTTTCATGGGACGGACCCCCTTATTTTTGCGTCTTTGCTATGTGTATGCGGGGGCAGGGCGGCAAAATGCCGTGGGACGCAAAAACGGCAGGGCGCGCGCCCTGCCGTGATGTGGCTGATTTGCGGTTATTCGTCATCGGTCAGCTCGCGGCTGTACAGGTAGCGGCGGCCCTCATGCCCGCGGGAGAGCCACTGGGCCAGCAGAGAGAGGACAGCGAATACCGCTGCCAGCCGCGCGATGAGACAGATGATTTTCCACAGAGTTTTCATAATGGCCTCCTTTTGGGGTTTTTACCATTATACCATAGGGAGGGGACCTTTGTAAACGGGGGGAAGTTTAAGAGGGGTTTAAGGTTTAGAGGGGTGGGGCGGACGGACGCGGAATACAGCAAAAAAGCACCCCGATCGGGGTGCTTTTTTGTGGTGCGGATGAAGGGACTTGAACCCATACAGTATTGCTACCACTAGAACCTGAATCTAGCGCGTCTGCCAATTCCGCCACATCCGCAGGTCAGCTTAGTTATAATATCATTTCCCGGGGAAATTGTCAATAGGCAATCGGCAAAAAAATATCCTTTTGCCAAAAAACAAGCCCCCGGCCAAAACCGGGGGACTTGCGTATGGTGCAAAACGGTACAGGGTCGTATCAGCGCTTGCTGAACTGAGGCGCGCGACGAGCGGCTTTGAGACCGTATTTCTTGCGCTCCTTCATTCTGGGGTCGCGGGTCAGCAGACCGGCCTTCTTCAGAATGGGACGCATCTCATCGCCGTGCTGCAGCAGGGCGCGGGCGATGCCGTGACGGATAGCGCCGGCCTGGCCGGAAACGCCGCCGCCAGCGACGGTGCAAACGACATCAAACTGGCCCAGGGTATCGGTGAGGGCCATGGGCTGACGGACGATCAGCTTCAGAGTCTCAAGGCCGAAATAATCGTCGATGTCTCTGCCGTTAATGGTGATCTTGCCGGTGCCGGCGTACAGACGAACGCGGGCCACGGAGCTCTTTCTACGGCCGGTGCCATAGTAATAGGGATTCTTGCTCTCGTACATGGATTATTTCTCCTTTCGATCAAATTTCTTCGGGCTTCTGGGCAGCGTGGCCGTGGTTCGCATCGCGGTAGACGCGGCAGCGGGTCAGTGCCTTGCGGCCGAGGGTGTTATCGGGGATCATGCCCTTAACAGCGAGCATCATCGCCTTCTCGGGGTTTTCTGCCATCAGGGTCTTGTACTGTACTTCCTTCAAACCGCCTACATAGCCGGAATGATGACGATAATACTTCTGTTCCAGCTTGCGGCCGGTGAGGACTGCCTGGGCAGCGTTGATGATGATGACATGGTCACCGCAATCAACATGGGGGGTGAAGGTGGGCTTGTTCTTGCCGCGCAGCAGAACGGCGGCTTTTTCAGCGGTACGGCCCAGGGGCTTGCCGGCCGCATCGATGATGTACCATTTGCGTTCCATGCCGGGCTTTGCCATGGTAGTGGACATATCTTTTTCCTCCTGAATATTTGTTAGCTTTCTTTTAGCGCCCCCTGTATAACAGGCGCAGATACAAAGCGACAATGATTATTATAGCGGGGGGCTGTGCCGGTGTCAAGGCGTTTTTCTTATTTTTTAATTTATGATGTGCAGCTCTTTTATTTACTCTTGTTTTCTCGTGAATTCTACTGTTTTCTTACATGTCAATTTTCATTTTGTGTCCTTTACGGCCGGGGCTGTGCGGCCTTTTTGCAGAGGCATAAATTGCAGCGCCTGCCCTGTGGGAGTTTTTTCTGTGAAGAAAAGGATGCAAAAGAATTTTTAGGCCAAGATTGTAGTCGCCTGTCGGCGGGGTGGAGCCTTTTGCAAAGGCAAAACCTGCACGCCTACCCGGCGGGGGCCTACTTTTCTATGAAGAAAAGTAGGCAAAAGTCATTTAGGGCTCCGCCCTAAAAACCCAACGCGTCGGTACGCCCCGACCGGAAGGTCTGCGACCTCCCGGATCTAGGGCTAGACGACGCTTATAAGGTGTTATTTTAATTTGGTTTCTGCAAAATCCAAAATAAAATGCGCCGCAGGCACCTTGAGAGCGTATCCTGCCGCAGCTTAAGCGTTAAGGGGTCTTGGGGCACAGCCCCAAGCGTATTTTGGTTCCTTTTGTACGCACAAAAGGAACGCCACGGCGGCGAGCCGTACAGGCCGTTACCCTGCGGTGAATCCGCCCCGCCGCCAGGCGATTACAAATTCGGCCCTAAAATATCTTTTGCCCACTTTTCATCACAGAAAAGTACCCCCCGCCGGGTAGGTGTACAGGCCGTCACCCTCCGGTGACTCCGCCCCGCCGCTAGGCGAGATGAAACTTTATACCGGCAACCCCTCAGTCACGGCTGCGCCGTGCCAGCTCCCCTTACACAGGGGAGCCTCTAGGGCGGTGTGCCGCCGAAGGCGAAATGAAATTATGTCATAATTTGTGCTGACAATCCCTCCGGCTCATTTCATTCGCCACCTCCCTTTACACAAGGGAGGCTTTGGGTTGGCGTGGTGCCAGCTTTCCTTACACAGGGGAGGCTTTAGGAGGGCTGCCAGGTAAAATAAAATTTGATGAAAAAATCTCCCCCGCGGGTATCACCGCGAGGGAGGGGCTTCTTTTCTCAATAATTCCGGTCGGAGTACTTGCTCCGGTGTTTTTTGCGCTTTTTATTGTGCCGCACCGCATAGACAATATAACCCGCAATGGCCAGCACCACCACAATAAAGATCACCTTGGCCACTGTGCTGCTCAACAGGCTGCCGATGGTCCCCAATGCCTTACGGAACCAGGAAAGTGAGAAAGCCTGGGTGGCGACCAGCTCCACGGTGCCGATCTCCTCGCCCATCAGCATAATGTGCATTTTACCCACCGTGTCACCCGCCGCAATGGGCGCCTCCACGAATTCGGGCAGCTCGGCTTTATAGATGATGCTATCCAGTGAGATATCATCCCGCAGCAGCTGCACCACATCCTCCTTGATGGCGAGTTTAGCCACTTTGCCATCGCCGGAATATTTCACCGGTACCTCGGCCATCAGCTCGCCCTGCTCCAACAGTGTCCGCAGCGAGAAATTGCCGAAGGCCCAGCGGTACAGCTGCCGGGTCTCAATGAAGTTCTGGTATGGCTCCGCTGCGGTGACAGGGGAGCCCATCACGACGCAGAAATAGTGGTAGCCGCTATCCTCTGCCTGGCTGATGACACAGCGCCCGGCCTCATCGGTGCTGCCGGTCTTGATGCCCACCACGGGGGCGTAGTAGTAGGGACTGCTGGTCAGCAGCATCTTATTGGTGGAGTACTGCCACAGGTCGGCGTGCTTATTGGTCTGGCCCAGCTGCACGGCGTAGTTCTTTACGATGGAGGAAAACGCCGACTTCTGCATGGCATATTTCGCCATGATGGCCATATCCCGGGCCGTGGTGTAGGTGTTATCGCTGTGCAGGCCGGTGGGGTTGGTAAAATGGGTGCCGGTGCAGCCCAGTGCTTTGGCCTTGTCGTTCATCATCTCCACAAAGGTGGTGATATCCCGCGGCATAAAATCCGCCATACCGCCGCTGCCCACATATCCCGCCAGGATCATCGCGGATTCATTACCGCTTTGCACCAGCGCCGAGGTCAAAAGCTGCCGGATGGTCAGCTCCTCCCCCACGATAAGCCCGCCCAGCGAGGCATTGGTGCCGTACAGCATGTTCTGGATCCACATGGGGTATTCGGCCGTTTCGCCATCCAGGTCCTTTACATTCTCCAGCACCACTATCGCGGTCATTATTTTGGTGAGTGAGGCCGGATACATCTTCTCGTCGGCATTTTTCTCATACAGTATCAGGCCGGTATCCAGGTTCTCCAGGTACACCGCCTTGCTGGTGGGGGTAAAGTCCGGTTCGTAGGTAATGGCCCCTGCCGGGCACAGCAGCATTACCGCCGCCATAACCAGCGCCAGCAGTCCGCTTAAGATCCTGTTCCCTTTCCGCATGATAAAACACCTCCGCATTTTTTTGTTGATCCCATACCGGGAAGCTTATTCTTCCTCGGCGGGCTTTTCCTTTTTGCTCCCGCTGATAAGCCCTGAAACCTTATCCACCACATCGGGCACCATGCCCACCACGCGGTCGGCGGTATTATTGTAGCTTTGCACCTGTATCAGCTTCACATCCCCGTTTTTGACGATCAAAAACGCCAGGGGTGTGATGGTGACCCCGCCGCCGGTGCCGCCGCCAAAGAGTTCCTTTTGGCTGGAGGGCAGATCGCCGCCGCCGCTGCCAAAGCCGAAAGAGACCTTGCTCACCGGCAGGATGACGGTGCCATCGGGGGTGACGATCTCCCGCCCGATGACAGAATTGGAATCGATGAGAGCCTGCAGGTTTTTCATATTGCTTTCGGTCAACTCACCCAGATAATGTGCCATAGTAGTAACCTCCGTAAAGTGTATTGATATTGGTAAAAGGGATTTTAATCTATTTTTATTTCGCCTGTTCGGCGAGGAATAGTTTGTAGTCGCATGTCGGCATCGCGGAGTCTTTTGCAAAGGCATAGCCTGCACGCCTGCCCGGCGGGGGTTACTTTTCTATGAAGAAAAGTAACCAAAAGTCACTCGGGGAGGTCCCCGAGGCCCCCACGCGTCGGTACACCCCGTATAATCGGGGCCCCCGCAAGGTCGCAAGACCTTGTGGGGAAAGGAGGATGCACCGCAGCGGGGAGGGCTGC
>ENA-ORCN01000289-ORCN01000289.1-human-gut-metagenome-genome-assembly--contig:-NODE-289-length-44142-cov-23.073959_pt1 | contig 44142 bp, 53 predicted proteins | sample MGYA00242984_ERZ507984 | MGnify/ENA primary metagenome ERZ507984 (study PRJEB26167, sample SAMN06115395) | human gut metagenome | host: Homo sapiens | place: China:Hubei | collected 2016-05-19... | reverse complement strand
CCCGTGGCGCAGCTTGCGCCCTGATAGCCCGTGGCGCAGCTTGCGCCCTGATAGCCCGTGGCGCAGCTTGCGCCCTGAGCGCCCGTGGCGCATGCGGCGCCCCGAATGCCCGTGGCGCAGCTTGCGCCCTGATCGCCCGTGGCGCAGCTTGCGCCCTGATAGCCCGTGGCGCAGCTTGCGCCCTGACCGCCCGTGGCTGCCTTAGCCTTCTTGATTTTTTCCTCAAAAAGGCCAAAGCCGATCTGCTCTTTTACCCACTCGATCTGCGCCTTTACCAGACCGGCAATTCCGAGTTCCGCACCGATTCTGATCTTCTTCGCACAAGCCTTGCTATCGTTGCTTTGTTCTTCGGACACGTCATTCAGATCGACCTCGCGATAGATGCTGCCGAGTCCCGGCGCGTAGTAGCCGAGCACATCAAGCGGCATGGTGCAGGCGTGGAAGCCTTTTTCGCACAGCACTGCCTCCGGCGCCTCGTAGGCATGCCCCTCGGCGTACTGGAAGCCGCGACACTTCATATTTCTATCAAATGCCTTGTATGCTCTCATAATTTCTCCTTTCGTTCTCTTGCCGCGCGTTTTTCGGCCGCGCGGCGGCGGTTATATTCCTTCTGGCGGGCCATCAAGGCCTCCCGATCACCCGGCACCCGCTGCGCAGGCCGTCTCGGTCAAACTCCACGACGTACCGGTTGTTTTTGTCCGGCCCGCTGCGGATCACGCCGACGCCGTAGTGCCACGTCCCCGTGCACACCGCCAGCACCCGCTCGCCAGGCTCCCACTTGTGTCTCCTCTCCATTCTGCGCATCTCCTTTCTGATTCTCGCGGCCGGGCAGCGCCACATCGGCGTGCTCGGCCATTTTGCGCAGAGCGGCGCGTGCTCGATCACGCGCCCCGTCGCCCCGCAACGGAAAAATTTTGCATCGCGCCCGGCGTCCTCCTCCCGGAGATACCGGCACGCGCGGCAGACACACTCACCCCTCACGATGGATCCCCCTCACGCGGGATCCATCGTACCAGCAGCGCCGCCGCGCCCAGCAGACCGGCCCCGATCCACGCCGAGGCGCGCATCACGCATACCCCGAGGATCATGCAGGCCATCGCGGCCGTTGCCAGCACCAGCATCGCAACCTTGCGGTCCGCGTCCTGCTGCGCCTGTTTTGCCCGCTTCTCCGCCTCCCGGCATCTGCGGGCCTGCGCTCTGGCCTCCGCCTCCCGGCATCTGCGGGCCTGCGCTCTGGCCTCCGCCTTGCGGTTCAGCTCATCGAGCCGGGCCTGCTCGTGACGCTCCGCGCTGCTCATCCAGTTCATTTCGCTTCTTCCTCCAGCCATTCTTCTGCCCGCCTTGTGCAGGCCTCGGCAATCGTATCGTCCGCTCCGTCGTTGCGGCAGTAGAGGCAGGTGCCCCGCTGATTGTACTGGCAGCTCCTGCACCATGCCGCATCGACGAGCGCCTCCGCCATCGTCGACGTGCTCTGCACGATCCTTGCAAAATTCGTCATTATTTTACTTCCCTTCTACTATTATGGAGAGGGCGGCAGGTATCGAGCCTGCCCTCCGCGGCTTGTGCTCTCGCCGCGGCCGTCCCTTGCGCGCCCTCAGGTCGGGCGGATCACGCGCCGCCCACCGCGCCCTCCGGCTTGAGCCGGAGGGACTGCAGCCGTTTGTAGTTGCGCTCGAGGCGCTCGATGTCAATGCCCCACGCCTTGTAGGCCGCCTCGGTGTTTACATGGGTGGCGTTCCAGCATGGGAGGCCCATGGCATCCATCTCCTCCTTGGCGATCGCCTTGAGCCGGTATACCGTACCGTCGGATGTTTCAAACAGCTCCTTGATATCCTTGTTGCTAAGCTCCAGCCGCTCGTAGTAGAGCCGCAGCGCCGTTTCGATATCCCGCACCTGCGGGACTCGCACCCGCCCGGTCCTCATACCGTCCCGGCCTCGTTGGTCGTCCCGGCGTCCTGCCCGGTAACCATTTGCTTGGCCAGCTCCTCGAGTATTTGTTGTTGCGCGCGGAGCTGCTGCTCCTTGTGGTCGGCCAGCTTGGCCTCCCAGTCCCGCAGGACTCCCGCCTGCTGGTCCAGCTCATCGTGTTTTCTCCCGATCTCCTCCCAGTGGCGCATCTGCATGTCGCGCGCATTGCGCCACATGCGCTCCTGCGCCTCGGCCTGCCGCTGGAGCCTGCTGCGCTCCCGCGCTGCCAGAGCCTCCTGCAGCACCACCAGTGCCAGCCATGCGCCCAGCGCGCAGATCATTGCGATCCTCATGTCATCGTCCTCCGTTCATATTTGTCATTGCGAGGAGGCCGAAGGCCGACGTGGCAATCTCTGGCCCCCTCGCTCTCTCACTCATTCCGTTTATCTACGGCAACGATCATGCCGTAGATGCAGCCCTTGACGGCCGCCATCTCCGCCGCCGTCATCTGCCCGGCCAGCGTCAGCAGCTTGTCCGCCAGCTGCTTCAGGCTCTCGCTCATTTTCGTCCCCCTCTCACTCCGCGATGTACCCCATCGCGATCTTGGCCATCCGCCGGAGCTGGCTGCGCGTGCGGCGCATGCGCTCGTCGGCCGTGACCAGCCGCGCCCAGGCCTCCTTCTCGTCGTCGCTGTTGACCAGCTCCGGGATCAGGTTGCACCATTCGCATTCGGCGTCCTGCAGCTCTCTCCTGCACTTCCCCGATTCTGCATCCTTGGCCCGGAACTTCCGCATGCCCTCCCAGTCAATGCCCTCTGCCGGATTCGCGGTCGGGTCTGGCGTCTTCTCCGCGTCCTGCTCGGGCTTTTCGTCCCCCTGCTTTTTGGCTTCTTCTCTCAGCATCCCGGTGAGCAGCGCCAGGATCGCAACGCCGCCGCCCACGTCCTTGCCCATCAGCTCCTCGCTGTAGGCCTCGAGGATCGCCGATCGCAGCTTCCACCGCACGCCCTGATCCGCTTTGCTTCCCGCCGGTTCGTCCGGCAGCATCTCCAGCATTATCCGGTACTTCTCCGGCATCGCCGGGATCTCGATCTTCTTTTCGTTGTTCATTGCTTTTCTCCTTTCCGGCGCTCATCCGCGCGCCTGTCCGTAAACCTTGCCCCGGCCCTTGTGCCGGGGCCTCCCCGGTCGCCGAGGCCGCTTGACTGTTTTGCTCACCACGACCACCTGACCGCTCTTGTCACGGTAACAGTATCGGCGCATCCAGGTCTCCGGCATCCCTCTCTCCTCCTTTCTTCTTTGCGCTACGTTGTGGCACTATCGTGCCTCGCAGTGTCATCATATCATCCTGCTGCGCATTTGTCAATATGTTTTCGCTACATTGTGGCATATTTTTGTTGACTATTTCCACAGTGTGTGCTATTCTGTCCCTGAGAGGAGGTGAACTCATGGCCGAACCAATCAATGAGCGTATTGCTCTTATTCTTAAAACCTCCGGCCTGACTCAGGCTGAGTTCGGCGAGCGTATCCATATCAGCCGTTCTCTCGCGGGGTCACTCTGCACCGGCGCAAGGCAGCCCTCCGATCGGACGATCCTCGACATTTGTCGAGTCTACGGCGTCTCGGAGCTTTGGCTGCGGGAGGGGCAGGGCGAGATGTACGTCCAGCGGACCCTCCGGCAGGAGATCCTCGACCTCGCGCGCAGCCTTTCGGAGGCCCCGCCGGGCGACCTTCGCCGGGACTTCCTGCTCGCGCTGGCCGACCTCCCGCCGGAGTTCTGGCCCAAGCTGGCCGACTTTATGGAGGAGATCCTTGCCCGCCGCGCCGACGATCCCGGCACCTAGCGCAAAGCCCGCAGCACCCGCTGCGGGCTTTTGCTTTGCCCGATCCGATAGGGCATCTGTAGTGGCCGGGCTGTCCCCTCCCGGCTCTGCACCCGCGCCCCGCACCGACCCCCGTTAAAACGCGCACATCCCCCAAGTTTGTCATTGCGAGGAGCGAAGCGACGTGGCAATCTCGCGGTACAAGTCTTGACGGCCGACCGCCTCCGGCGAATTCGTCCCGGTGAAGGCCGCAGCCGCTCTGCCCGATGCTTCCGCAAATAAAACAAAGCAGCCACCGGTCTGCTAACGGTGACTGCCCTGTTTTGCAAAAAGAAAGGAGATTTTTGCTTGTGCACTGAAAACGAAAGAAAGGATCGATAAACGCTTACTACCCTGCGCCTCTGCCTATATTATAGCGCATCGTTTTCATATTCTAAACGCGAATTGCGCCGCAGCGCCCGAAGAAACTGCAGCAAACTGTAAAGCTCCGCCTCCGTCAGGTGCGCCAGCTCCCCGATCACCTCTGCCAAAATGTCCATCTTGTTTCCTCCTTCCCCGTCGTAAGGGTTGCCCCTCCCCCAGCATTCTAGCATTTTTGTGCATTTTACACTCTGTTATTTGTGCAATGTGCCGCTTGATATCCCCTGCCGCTTTATGGTATACTGCAAGTGTCAGCCACGTCCGCTCCCTGTAGGGGCATGCCCCTCCCGGCTCCGCACCCGCATCTCGCCCCGGCCCCCGTTAAAACACGCACATCCCCCAAGTTTGTCATTGCGAGGAGCGAAGCGACGTGGCAATCTCTGGAAGGAGTGTTGCTTATGCCTGATTATCCATCCCCCGCTGCAAAGCGCCGCCGCATAGTGCAAAACATTGTCACGGCCCTGTCCCTGATCCTGTCCGTCGTGCTCATCATCGTCCTCTCCACCGCCGAACCGGATAGCTCCGTCTATCAGCGCGGCTATGATTCCGGCCACGCCACCGGCTATGTCGAGGGCGGAAACGATGCCATAGGCCCCGCCTATGATCGCGGCTACGCCGCCGGGAAGGCTAAAGGCAAGGATATCGGGTATTCCGCTGGCCGGAACAAAGGCTACCTTGAGGGGAAACAGTACATGCAGCCCCGCATCAACGAGCTGGAGAAGGAGCTCAGTGCATATCGCGTCGCCGAGCGGCAGCCCGAAACTGGCCGGGACGCGATGGCAGAATGGCTTGCGGCTCGCGCTTCCGAGCCGACCAGCACATCATACATTGCCAATACCTCTACCGGCAAATTCCACCGCTCGACCTGCAGCTATCTCCCGGAGGAGCAGAATCGGGCCTATTTCTACTCCGCCGAAGCGGCCCGTGCTGCTGGTTACTCGCCATGCGGGCATTGCAATCCCTGACGCACACACATCTCCAGCACGTCCAGCACCTCTCGCCGCCCCTCCGGCGGCAGCCGCAGAAACTCCCGCACGATCTTCTCCTCCGAGGCTGGCCGTCCCCCACAGGCGGCCAGCCTCAACTCATCTCTGGCTCGCTCCACGCGCTTCCTCCCGTCCGGCCGCATCCGCCGGTACTCCCGCACAAACCGGTACTTGATCCATCGCTCCATCCGTCGCGCCCCCCTTTGCACCCGCATCGTACCACGCCCCGCCGCGGGAAACCATGGCCGAAACCGGGAACTGCACCCGCTTTTTGCAAAAATCCGTATCCAAAACTGCAATCGTCAGGAGGCGACACCATATGCCACAGATCTGTGACCGGCTCAATGCCGTAAAGCAAAAGTCCGGCCTCACCCTCACCGCGTGGGCGGATCGCTCCGGCGTCCCCGTCAGCACAATCTCCCGCATTCTCTCCGGCTGCACCGAAAACCCCGGCCTGCAGACAGTCGTCGACCTCGTCGCCGCTGCCGAGGTCCCGCTGTCCGACGTCCTCCCCGACCTGCTCCCGCCGCCCGAAGCCGCCCCCGCTGCGCAGCCCAGCGATGCCCTCCTCGCCGAAAAGGACGCCCGCATCGCCGCACTCGAGCGCCTCGCCCGTTACCGCTCCCACATCTGCTACGCCCTCGGCATTATCTGCCTTGCTCTGGTCGCCGTCCTTGCCTTTTTACTGGCCTTTGACCTGTGCAACCCCCACGTCGGCTGGTTCCGCAGCTGATGCCCCAAAGGAGTGCACGAACATGCCGATAACGAAATTACAAAAAAAGCGCGACGGCCTGCAGGGCTATCGCGTCCGCGTCAATTATACCGATCCCGACACCGGAGCCTACCGCCGGATCGAGCGCATCGTCTACGGCAAGGCCGAGGCCGCCGATATGGAGCGCCAGCTCAGCGCCGAGGCCAAATCCCCCGCCCCTACCGCCGACGACCGCCTCACCGTCGCCGAGTTTGCCCAGCAGTATCTGAAATACAAGTCCACTGAGGTCCGTCCAAATACGCTCGCGCTCATGGAGCGCCACCTCCGTAACCACGTGCTCGATTTTTTCGGTTCGCTGCGTCTCCGGGATGTTTCCCCCCGCCATGTCGCCGATTGGGTCGCATCCCTGCACGATTCCGGCTGCGCTCCGTCCAGCGTCTCAAGCTATTACGTCGCCGCAAAGTCGATGTTTGCAAGGGCGGTCGAGCTTCGTATCCTGCGTGAGTCTCCGTTCGGCCGCCTGCGCCTCCCGCGGGATACTTCTTCCGCCGCGCCAAGGCAGGACTTCCAGTTCTATACTCCGGATCAGTTCCGCCGCTTTTACGCGGCCGCAGAAGCCTCCGCCTCCTCTCTGCAGGACTGGCACTATGTTATGTTTTTTGTCGTCGCTTTTTTTACCGGCATGCGCCGGGGAGAGATCCTCGCTCTCCGCTGGACGGACATCGACTTCCCTGCCCGCCTGATCCGCGTCCGCCGCAGCTACTCCGCCGCCGGTCGCGCTGAGCAGCGCGTCGAAACCGCGCCGAAGACCCCGTCTTCCGTCCGCGATCTCGGCATCCCCGCCCCGCTTGTTGATGCTCTGCAGGCCCATCTTTCCCGCCAGAGCAGCATGCCCGGCTTCTCGCCCGGCCTCCTTGTCTGCGGCGGCCCATCTCACCTGATCGCAGCAACACTGCGCTCCCACTGCATCGCTTATGCGGATTCCGCGGGTCTCCCTCATATCCGCGTCCACGACTTCCGGCACTCCCACGCGACACTCCTCGCCAATAACGGGATCAATATACAAGAGATCGCCCGCCGCCTGGGCCACGCTAATACTCAGGTCACATGGGCTACCTACGCCCACCTTTATCCGCGCGAGATCGAGCGCGCGATCACCGTTTTGGACGCAGTTGCTCTCCCTCCGCAAGGGAAGCCATAATTTCGGTGCTTTTTCGGTGCGCGCACCATTTTCTTCCCATATGCGTACCCGCAAAGCCTTGTATTTCCAATGATTTCAAAAATATCTATGCGAGTCAATTCGTTTTAATGTATTACATTCACCCTTCCTTTTTCTCTCCCTCCTCCTCTCACTGCCTCTCAACGCATCTCATTTCCTCTCTTTACATTGCTCAAACTTCAACTTTCTCTTACCTCGATTTTCAAATCTGCAAAACTCTCGGTGCTCATTCGGTGCGCAAAATGCCCCGGCAGTCTCCTGCCGGGGCTGTTTTTGTGTCACTCCACGATGCACTCGTAGTACACGCGCGCCTTGTCCGGCACGGCGTCCTTGTCCTCGAGCCACGCCTTGGCGAGATCGAGGTAGAGGTCCGTCCCGGTGCAGCCGTAGTCCATGAGTACCTCGCAAAAATCGCTGTACACCGCATTCATCGCGCACCAGAATTCGATCGGATCGCAGTCGATTCCGCGCTCGTGCATCATCTTGAGCACATGGTCCGGTGCCCACTTCGCGCCGACCGTGCCGTCGGCGTTTTTCATGCCGCCGACCCACTTCTCGGCCTCCTCCCACGACAGACGCTCGTCATCGTCCTGCTGCTCGAATCCGATATGCCCCATCTCTCGGCGCCCCGGCTCGCGGCTTCGGCCGCCGCCTCTCGGCTCGATGTCGTACCGGCGGCCCATCGGCTCGTCGCGGTATCGGCGATCATAGTCTCCGTCGCTGCGCGGCGCATAGCGGCCGTCATTGTAGCGCTCGCGTCCGCGCCCGTCGCGGAATCGGCCCTCCGGCCGGTCTCTGCGTTCCTCCTCGCCGCTCCCGCGGCGGTAGAACATCATTTTTGTTCTGGCGTCCATATCGTCCCTCCTTATGCCGTCGGCGCCGTTCCGTTGACGCTCGCCAGATTGCTGCTCGGCGCGCAGGCAGCGCGACCCAGCAGCCGAAAACTGCCGCCCGTCGCGGTGGTGTTGAGCACCGTGCTGTACTTTGTCCGCGTGCGGATCGCACAGGCGGTCAACTGTGCGCAGCCGCAGCTTGTCAGCGGATACTGTACTGTCCCGCTGCCGATCGTCACCACGACCGGAGCCGTGATGGTCGCCGTCGTCGGGATCGTCTGCGCCACGACGAGACAGTATTTCTCGCCGTCGTTGTAGCTCCCGGCCGGCAGGTTGATCGTCAGCACGCCGTCCGCAAACGTCACGGCCTGCGAGATCACAAGGCGGCGGCACAGCTTACACACGTTGTTGCATGCCATGGTATATCCTCCTTTGCTCAGGGGCGGCATCTGCCGCCCCGATCTCTCATCCCGTCAGCAGCAGCCGTAGCCCTGCTGGCAGCCTGCGCCGCAGTAAGCAGCGTGCGGGTTCTGGACGAGGTACGTCGGCTGCGGCGTGGAGTTGCCGGTCCGGCGGATCAGCTCTGCCGTGTTGGCGTCCATCGCGGCCTTGAGCACGGCGTTCTGCTCGCTCTGCGAGGCGGCCAGACGGAGCGTCTGGTTTTCCTGCTGCAGGGTCGAGATCTTGTCGTTGACCATAAAGTCCAGGATGCTGCGCGTGTTGGCGTTGGCGTTGTCGATCACGTCGCGGGCCGTGCTCTGGATGGTGTTGCGGATGTCGCAGCTCTGCGTCGCGAGGTTGTAGTTGGTGTCGGCAAAGCCGCGCTCCATCAGGCGCTGCGTCTCGCAGCAGCACTGCTGCTGTCTCGCACCGAGGTCGCAGATCTGTCCCTGTACCCCGTTAAAGCCCTGCATCATGCCCATCTGCGTGGCGTTAAAGCCCTGCTGCATCGCGATCTGCCCGTTGAGCATGCCGGTGTTCATGGCGTAAAAGCCGTCGCACAGGCCGTTCTGGAGCCCGCGGATGCCGCTCTGGATCTCTGCCGTCGCAAAGCCGTCGTTGACTGCCTGCCGCGTGTCGATGCCGCTGAGATACGGCACCGCCATACCGGCCCCGTTGTTGCCGTTGTTGCCCCAGTTGTTTCCAAAAATCAGGGCGAACAGGATGATCACGATCCACCAAGATCCGCCGCCAAACATATCGTTGTTGTTGCGGTTGCCGGAGTCAGCGCCCAGCGCATACCCCATGCCAAAATCATCTGCCATTGTTGTATCCTCCTCAGTTTTTATGATCCCACGGGCCGCGCGCGCCCGGTGAGTCCTTGCTGCGCGGCTTTTGTCAGGATCCGCAAACCGAGTTGATATGCTTACCGACGGAAAGGCAGCCCCAGCTGCTGTGCCATCTGCTCTACCGTCGTACCGCGCTCCCGCGCGGCGTTGTCCGCCATCTGGAGGAGCTGGTTATAATTTTTGCCCGCCAGCATCTGCTGCATCTGTTGGAGCTGAGGCCCCGCGCCCATCTGCTGCAGGGCACCCAGCGGGTTCCGGCCCCGCTGCGCCATCTGGATCATCATCATGAGCGGATTCATTCTGCCGGTTCCTCCTTCTTTTCTGCGGCAGTGAGCCGCTCGCTGATGCCGTTAAGCTGCGCCTGCATCTGCTGCAGCATCGTCAGCACCGGGTCTGTCGCGGTCTGTGTGCCGTTCTGCGCGGGCTGCGGAGGCGGCGCTGGAATATACTCCCCGAAGCGTGCAGCGCCCGCCGCAGCGTCCCAGCGCTTGGTGTAGATGCGGTTGTTTTGGATGTCCGCAAACACCATCAGGCTGCCGGAAAAGTCCACCGGCGTCGAGCTTGCCTCCTCGCGGCTCGATACCATCCTGCACATCGGCCCCTGCGGCTGCAGCGGCTGCTGCCCGTACCCGCCGTATACCGGCGGCATCACCTGATTGTACCCGGTCTGATAGGGATATGCCATTGTCTCCGCCTCCTGTCTTTGATGGCTATATCATACCGTCTCAGCCTCTGCGCTGTGCCCGTTTCCGTCGCGTCTGTGCCCGCAATGTGTGCAGCCGCCGCTCGATCCCCTGCATCCGGCGGGACACCGTGCTCCGCGTCATCCCCTGCCCGAATTTGTCCTCCATTTCAAACGCAATGTCGAGCTGCGCCACCTGATCGATCAGGCACCGCCGCGCGATGTAGCTGTCCTCCTCCCCGAGGTTCGCCGCCCGGATCAGTGCCTCGACCTCCTCACGCCGCATCCCGGCCGTGCAGCTCCCCGCCTGCATCCTGCCCTTTGACATAGTTCCCCCTCCTGTGCATAAAAATGGGAGAGGGCTTTCGCCCTCCCCCGCTGTGCGGTATTTTGTTAATGCCACGGAGCCCTGTACAGGTCCCGCTCTGCATAGCCCTCCGCCCGGTATAGCAGGTCTTTCTGCTCCGCCGTCAGCTGCAGGCTGTTGATGAGTGCAAGGATCTTCGCCTTTTTCGATCCGCTGATCGACTTGCCGTTCGCGTCCTTGTCCGCGCTCAGCTCGGCCTTTTTCCGCCAGTACTGCATCCAGATCTTTGCGCCGATGCCGCCGCTTCTGGCCTCTGTCAGCTTGTCGTAGGTCTCCTCGCTCAGCACGGTACTCAGCGCCTTGTAGAGGCTGGTATCCGTCAGGTTCTGCTTGAGCAGCACGTCCACCTTGTCGTTGGTCGTTAGCTGCCCGTTCTCGCCTGTCCCCTTTGCGCTGGCCAGCTTGTCGCTGACCTTTTTGGCGTCGGTCGCGCTCAGCCCGGCCTCCGTCAGGTTGGTGTAGCGCTCCGCCTCCTGCGCAAACATCTGGTAATACTTGAGGCCGTTCTGGATCGCCTCCCGCTTTTTGCCCTTGATGTTGTGCTGGTCGAGCCAGTATGCAAACTCGGAGGCCTGCTGGCTGCTGCTGAGGCTCTCGTCCTCGTACAGCGTCCGGTACTCCTCGTACACGTCCATCACGTCGTCCCAGCTCATCCCGGCGTCCATCATGTTGGCGAAAGCCTCGTCCTTCGAGGTCGACTTCGCGCCGGTCTCCTTGTCGGTCACGCCGAACACCTCGGCATAGGTGTATGCCTTAACGCTGTCCCGCACGTCAAGCTCCCGGATCGCGGTGCGCTTCTGCCGGTTTTTGTCGTTGGTGGATAGATTCTCGTCCCCGTCCGCCTGCATGAGCTTGTTGTAAAACTGCGTTACGCCGTCCCAGCTCACGCCCTCGTCCATCAGTGCCTCAAACATGGCGTCCGTTGCGTGCTCATACTCGCCGGTCTCCTTGTTCCTCCGGCCGAACTCCTGCCGGAACAGGTAAGCCTTTTGCTCGTCGGTCAGGCCGGAGTTGTTGATGGCGTCCCGGATATCCCGCTGCGCCTGATCGGACGTCAGGGTGTCGTCTGCGTTGATCTTGATAAACTCATGCAGCAGGTTGTAGGTCTCGATCGGGTCCGCCCCGTCCTTGGATAACGTCTGCCACGTCTGCGTGTCCTTGGCCGACAGGCTGGATAGGCCGGATGCCCAGTAGGCATTTGCCTGCGGCGTCGCGTTTGGCCCGAAGAGGATGTTCTGCAGCGCCGTCCCAACGTTCCGCTCGACCGGATACTGCAGGCGCTCCTTGTCCCCGAAGCCCTTTGTCCGTCCTCCCTCGACGATCGTTTTGATGCCGGAGTACGTCTTGTTGATCTGCCGCCCGCCGGGGATCGCCTGCGTCACAAGCCCAAGCAGTGCCTCTCCGCTCTCCGGCGAGAGCAGCCCGTGCTCCGTTGCCGCCTCCCACAGATCTTTCCCCTTGCCGAACAGGTCCGGCATCATCAAAGTTCTGTCTCCCACGCCGACCATGCCGGAGAGGTTGGAGAGGAACGGGACCTCATTGCTGATGTTATACAGCGTGTCCTCCACAGCGTTGCCCCAGTCAAAGCCCTCCTGCGGCGTCGGAACGTCGTCGAACAGGTCGACGCCGAACATGGCATTGCTCGCCTTGTTGAACATGTATCGGATCCAGTCGTTGGTAGTCAGTCCCTCGCCGGATGCGATGAAATTCATGCTCATGCCGATAATGTCGAACGGGGCCGGAGTCCCTCCGTAAAGCTCCTCCGTCACGCGGTTGACCACAAAGGCCGCAAGCACGGTCTTCAGGATCACGCTGCTGAGCACGCGCGCTGCCTTGGCCTTTCCGCTCTCCGCCGCGATCTGCCGGAACTGCCGCGGGAGATCCTGCGACACATGCTCCCAGCTGTTGAGCGCCTCGATCTGGAACATGTTGACCATCTGCATGACTGGTGTCTTGGAATGGAACATCAGCGGTTTTGCGCCCTTGGTACGGTCGCCCATGATGGAGCGTGCGTAGGCGTCTGCCGACCTCATGGCCTCCTCGTGCGTCTTGCCGTCACGGATCGCGTCGAGGTATGCCGCTCTGGCCGCGATCGTCGACATCGTCGTGTCGACGAATTCGGCCGGCTTGAACATGCCGGACATAAACGAGTCCGCGAAGGTGTTGGAGATATAATCCACGCCCTTTTTGCCCGTAATAAAATCGCTGTCCATCTGGAACTGCCGCAGCTTCCCGGTTGCAAACTCCGCCGTCGCCTGTGCGATGGATCGCTTGCTCCGCTCTCCGAGGATCGTCGGCAGCTGCGCGATCTGGTTGACGGCCGACGAGACGTTGCCCGCGACGTTGGCCCTAGCAAAAGCCTGCGTGAGCTGCGTGCCGAGCTTCAGGATTCCGCGTCCGCCTCTGTGTTCCGCCCCGCGGTCTCCGCCGAACTGCTTCCCTGCCAGCACGTCGCCGTAGTTTTTCAGCCATACGGCAAGATCGGAATACCGCGTATTGTTTTTCTCTGCGGCGAACAGCTCGGCGATATACTGGTCAAGCTGTTTGTTGATCTCCGCCGTTGTCGGCTCTGCGAAATCATCGACTCGCTTCAGCTCCCGCAAAAAGTCCAGCTTCTCGTCTCGCTGCCCGCTGCGGGAAAGCTCGATCGCCTCCGCCAGCGAATTCTTGAAGTCGTTTTTCCCGCCGAGACGTGTATAATTTTCCAGCGCGCGGATCTTCTGGATGTCGTCCGTGTGGAAAAGCACGTCGGACAGGTACGTCACATAGCTCTCAAACCCGTGCACGATGTCGTACTCTGTCTGCGTCCCCTCGCGGCTCTGGAAGAACGGCGTCCAGCGCTTGTTCGGCCGGAAGTCCTCCGTCCTGCCCGCGATCTCTGCCGGGAGCCTCGTTGCGCTGGCGTTAAAGCCCAGCGCCTCGAACGCCTGATTGAGCAGGTTGACCTTGTCTGCCGTGCTCAGGTGCGGCGCGTAGTAGTCGATCTTGCCGATCGGCTCGTCGCCGTGCGACACGAGAAAGTCTGCAATGGCGTTGTAGTAGTCGTCAAAGAGCTGCCGGTACTGCTTCACGGCCGCCGCACATTTCTTCTCGTCGATCTCGCCCCTGATCCCGTCCTTCTGCGTCAGGAACTGTGCGTACTGCTGCGCCCACTTGCTTTCGGCGGCGTTCAGGTCGAGGTCCGTCGCCACGCGCTGGATCTCCGCCTCTCTGGCCTCCGCGTCCGGGCTGGCCTTCTGCGCGGTCTCCATCTTTGTCAGCTCCGTCACGGCCTTCTGGATCGCGGCCTTGTTCGGCGACTGGTTGATCCGCTGCACGGTCGCCTCGATGTCAAGTGCCATGTGAACGTAGGCGCTTTCTGCCTTGTTCAGGCCCTTGACCTTGTCGCCCTCGCCCTGGAACTCGCGCACCGCGTCGAGCTGCCGGTTCATCCAGCGCAGCCGCTCCGCCTCGTTTCTCGTTACCGGGTCGAAGTAGTACCGGTTGATCTCCTCACCGCGCTTGTCGCCGAACATCTTGAGCATCGAGCGCTGCGGCGTCCGGTAGTTGAGTACGAGCAGGGCCTCCTTGTCAAAGCCGCCCGGATCGCTCATCAGCTCCAGCTCGTCCGGCAGCAGCTCCATGGCCTTGTAGAGCAGCGCATCGCGGATCGCGTACTTGCGCTGCAGCCGCAGGTCCTCGCCGAGCATGCGCTTGTCGATGTACAGGTTGGCGAGGTCCGTCACCGTGTCCCACCTTGCCGTGTCCGGGATGTCGGCGTAGGAGTATCGCCCGGCCGCGATGTCGCGCGCGAAGTTCTTTTCGAGCGCCGTCGCGCCCCACCGGCGCTCCGCCTTGGAGATCAGCTTGTCGGTCTGGTATTCCGCCTCGGCCCTCTGCCGCATCTCCTTGGTCGTCCGGTAGTCCGTCACGCCCATGTCGATCTTGACGCCGATCTTGTCGATCGCCGGTGTCGCGCGAAAGCGGTCCTTTGCCACGCCCTCGGCCGCCACGGTCGTCGCCCTCGCCGGTGCTTCTCCGTTCCGGTATGCCGCTGCGTCCGCGTCCGCTCTGGCCTTCTTGGCTGCGTTCAGGCGGTTCGCCGCCTCCTGCGGGGTGTACATGCCCTGCTTTGCCGCAAAGTCCGTCTCCACGGCGCGCCAGCCGCCGTTCTTTCGTGGCTCCACGCGCCAGCGCTTCCCAGTCACGGCCTCCAGCAGCTCCACAGCCTGCTTGGGCGACAGATCTGTTGTCTGCGAGTAAAACGGCACATCTTTGCCCCATACAAACCCCTGCGGCATGGCGTTCGTCTGCTGCTGCACCCAGTCCCGGAAATAGCTCTCCGGCGGCGTCTGCTGCACGGTCCTTCTCTGTTCTGCCGCAACTGTACGCCCGACTCCCTGCACCATCTCCCACGCATGCCGGAGGAAACTTTCCGCACGGGAGCTGTCTCCCATCACTCGGTCTGCATACTCGTTTACCCGCTTCTCCTTGAGATTCGGCTTTTGGTCGAGCTTCTCGCCGAAGCGTTCGGCATAGTCCTCTTTAACTACTTGCCGGATGTTTTGCAGCTCCGTTGCAGCCACGCTTCGCGCATCCCCCATGTCCATCTGCGCAGCGATCCACGCAAGCCGTTCCACGCCGACAGAGTCCGTATACTTCTGCAGCACAGCATTCCCGAGATTGTCATACACCTTCTCCCTGGCAAACTGGGCATACAGCGTCCCAGTATCGTCCGCATACCCGAGCACGTCCTCCGGCTGCGTCTCCTCCCGGTCGCTTGCCAGTTCCTTCCCGCGGATGCCGTTCTCGCGGATGTCCTGCAGCTCCTCCTGCACGGAGAATTTCTGCAGCGTCCCAATCACGCTTGTAAATTTTTCTCCGGATATCTTGACACCGTCGGCGTCATATGCTATACTTCCAATATAGCCGCCCTTGTGCGAACCGTCTGGGCTACCGCTTTGGTAGCCCAGCGACCGAAGCACCTGGGCGGCTCTTTTTGCGTCTGTGTACAGCACATCGCTGTCCTCCAACGAGAGTCTTCCCCCATCCTTCGTGTATGCACTGTTTACCTTCTGCATCCCCTCAAACCTGTATCCGCCTTCCGTCGGAAGCAGGTCCAGCACGACCTGCACGGCTTTCCCATTCTCTGCCCGGACATCGCCGAACATGACGAGCCGGGTGTTTGCGTTTTCTGTGTCTACCGCTCGGCTCGCCAGCACGATTGCGGGGTTTTCCAGCACCTGCGGGAGCGCCTCAATGGTCTGCAGGCTCATCTCCTTATGGGTTCGCATGATCTTGGATATCTTCCACCCGTTCAGGTAGATGTTCCCGTCTTCTGCTCCCAGATTCTGCAAAACGGGGCCTGTCGTTCCTAATATCAGCCGTTCGTTCCCGTTGCGGCCTCCCCGGTCCCATCTCTCCAGGTCACTCTTGTACTGCTCGTTGATCTCTGCAGAGATGCCTCCTGCCCCACGGTACAGCGTGTTTTCATTCGCGCCCTTCGGCGCGGTTTTTCTTCGCTCCTCCTGCGCCATGCGGTATCGCTCGGACACATTGCGCGCCTCGATCTCTCCCGCCGTGTTGAGGTACATCTCGTAATACGCGGACTGCGGGTTCTCCATCTTCCGCTGGAGGTCAAGCAACCGCCGGAACCACTCGTTTTTGTAGAGCTCCTCGTACAGCTTGTCCTGCTCTTCCTCGTATTTCGCGTACCGCTTCCCCGCCTCACTCTCCGGGTCTGCCGAGAATGTGGCCTCCATCTCGCGGTCAAGCTCGTTGTAGCGGATCACCTTGTTTTGGTCTGCCTTGTCGAGGCTGTTCAGGATGCGGCTGTAAAGCTCCTGCGCTCGGTCGCTTGCTGTGTCGCCGCTCTCATACTCGCGTGCCGCCCAGTACTCCGGGCTTGCTCCGCTCTCCCAGCCCTCGATCTGCTGGATCGCGTGCTGGATCTCGTGCAGCATGGTCCCGACTTTCGCGCTGTCTCCCGGCTTGTCCTCGGAGATCGTGATGGTGTTGGTGCTCGGGTCATAGCTTCCGTTCTTGCTTCCCGTGTCGCTCTCCAGCCGGACCTTGACGTCCCGCAGCTCCGGGTACGCCTCATAGAGCGAGTCATGCTGCAGCACGTCCGCAAGCGTTGCGTTCCCGCGTTCGACCCGCTCTCGCAGCCGCGCATACTCTCCGCTCCAGATATCATCCAGCTGCTCCATGCGCTGCATTTCGCTTTCGCTGATCGTTCCCTCGAACATCTTCTGCAGCAGGTCCTGATATTCCGCATAGTCTGCATGATCCTCCCGGAACTGCGCATCTGCGCCGCCGCGGTATTCCGCCTCGCTGTTATCGATTTCAAAGCGCCAGTTCTTGCCGTCCATGGTACGCGTCCATCCGGTTTCCTGCCAGATTTCTTCGCGGCTCTCGCCCTCCTGCTCCATCTGCTCGGCAATCTGCAGCGTCTGCGAGTTTGCCGTCCTTGCCTTCTGCCCGGCAAGCGAAAATCTCCCCTCCGGGCTTCCCCTCGTCTCCTGCGAGGTCTGCGCCGGTTCGGATGCCCGCTCGCTCTGCTGCACTTCTCCCTGCACGGTCTCCGTGAACTGCGTCGCGCCCGCGCGGAACCGGTTCATGCCGGCGTAGGCGTCTGCGAGGACCTCCTCGTAAACGTCCTCCATGCTCTGGTAGGCCCCGCTGTAGCTCTGCACATACTCGCGCGCCACCTGCTCAAATGCTTCCTCGCCGAACGTCTCCCGGACCTTTTGCAGCGCCTGCTGCACGAGCGCCGGGTCTTTGTTTGCCCGGACGTGAAACAGCTCATGCTGCGCCAGCTGCCCGCCGTCATACTGGATGTCCGTCGCGCTGACGACGGCGCGCTTCGCCGCCGCGTCATACACGCCGTTGATGCGCATCAGCTGATCTCCCCGCTGCATGGCCATCGATCCACGCACAAAGACGACGTCCACGCCGAGCTCCGCCCCGGCCTGCTTTGCCGCCCGCATCCCGTCGTCATACATGCTCTCCGGTACCACGGCCATCGTCACGGCATCCGATCCGCCCCGCACGAGCTGCGCAAGGCTGGTGTCGCTCTGCAGGCTGGCGTAACGGTTCAGCCGTTCCGCTCTTGCTGCGTCTTCGGGCCGTAGATTCGCTCGACGATTTGCCGGACCATTTTCTCCTGCTCCGGTGTAAGTGTTCCGCCGCTCTCCTTCTGCCGCTGCTGCTCCTGCTGCCATGCCTCCAGCCTGCTCTCCGGTACCCAGACCTGCATCCCGTTGGCTGCCTCCATCAAAAATCTCCGTTCTGCCATTGTCGATTCCTCCGGTTTCTGCCGCATTCACGGCGGCGTTGTTCTCCGCTTCCGCGCGGATGGTGTTGACGCCCTGCGCATCCTCCTGCACGGTCTCCTGCTGTGTCTCGACCTGCGGTGTCCCCTCTCCGTATCTCGCGTTGAGATACGCCTGCAGGTTCGCCGTCGCGCCCTCGTTGATCATGCTCAGCTCGTTGCGGAGGTTCAGGGCCGTCATTGCGTCCATTGTACCATCCTGCACGGCCTTGTCAAGATAGCTTTCGGCCGTCCGGGCCATTTTCGCGATCTCTGCATCCATGCGGCCGGTCATCGCAAAATTCGCTGCGTTCTCCTCTGCACTGTCCCATGCCTGCCGGATCTGCCGCACGTTCTCCTCCAGCGTCTCCGCCGAGAAGGTCTTGGAGTCTACGCCTTCAATGCTCCCTCTGGCGTCGGCAATCACGCGTTCGGCATCCGTCCCCCGGTATGCCTTCCCCTCTCCGGTCTTGGCCCAATATGCCTCGGCATCCACGAGATTCCGATACACCGTGTTGTACTCGTTCACGGCCTGCGCCCAGCTTTTTTTTGCCTCGCTGCGCTGCAAGTGGTCCCAGCCGTTGGCGAGCATCAGATCCTCGTCGCCCGCAAGGAATTCCACGGCGTATTTCTCCATCTGGAGGTTCAGCTCGCCGCGGTCGCTTTGTGCTGCTGCATCAAACATGGTGATGCGCTTGGCGTTTCCCTCGTGGTCGTTTTTGGCCAGCACCTCGGCCGTGTCCGGTCCGATGCTCAGGATCATCGCCAGCGCAAAGCCGGAGATAAACTCATCCCGCAGCTCGTCCCAGCTCAGGTCTGCCTCGCCGGTCAGTGCATAGTCCAGCGCGGCCGAACCGATCGCAGAGGCCACCTCTTCGAGGCCCTCGCCGATGCGATCGAATGCCGCGGATGAAACGATCTTTCGGATCGTCTCGTTGTTGGTCATCTTGTAGACAAGCTCCGTCACCTTTCCGGTGTCCCCGGCGTCGATCAGCGGGTTTCCGCCGAAAAGCATGTTTGTCCCGTATTCCAGCAGACCGCCCGCGGCGAAGCGGATAAACTGCTCGCCTCTCGCATCCCCGTTGCTCTCTGCCTCGCCGTAGGAGTTGATCGCCGCGAAGCTGCTCGTCACGATGTTGCTGCCCTGCTTGGCCATCTGCGCAAACTTCTCAGCCTTTGTAGCCGCGTTCGTCACAAGCGGTGATACCTGTCGGCTGCCCCCCGCAAAATTAGCCATCGTCCCCGTCGCCGCTCCGGCAATTGTGGAGGCGGCCGCCATTTCCAGCGCGGCCGTTGTCAGGCCGGAGATCTGCTCTGCCGCCCATCGCTCAAATTTGCCGCCGTTCTGCAGCAGGTCGGACGTCTCGCGTCCGCGCACCCAGTCCTGATATTTGGCCTCCTGCCATTCCGGGTTCTGGTAGTTGATGTTTTTCTCGCCGCCCTCGGCGAAGTAATCGCCCAGATCGTTTTCAAACGCGCCGAAGCCATTGAGCAGGCTGCCCAGTGCCTTCCCGGCGTAGCCCCCTCCGTGGACGAGCAGCTGCTCCAGTCCGGCCGGGTACTTCTGGAAAAGGTTGTCGCGCGCCCGCTCCGATCCGCTCGCCACCTGGTCGAGGAAGGAACCCGCCGACATCTCGGGGTAACTGTTGAGCGCATCCTCCGCAGCCTGTTCGTTTGCGCGCAGGCCGTTGTCCTCGCGCTGCTGTCGATACGTCTCCAGCTGGCCGACCACGTCGCTCGTCCCGTATCCGCTGACGGCCCGTGTCGCCGGAGCGTTTTTGGCGTAGCGGTCGAGGGCCTGCATGTATCGGTCGTACTGCTCCTGCGTCATGGCCACGTTTGCCAGATACCCAAAGATCGCGGCGTCCGTCGCCGCCCCCTGCGACTGGCTTGTCACGTCCGCCTGCGGGTCTACATGCTTGCCCGCTGCATCGAGCAGCTGGTCGACGCTCTTGTACTGGATGTTTTCGCGCGTCGTGCCCTGGTTGTAGCGCAGCTCATAGCCAAAGGTGTTTCGATCCTCCGGGATGCCTCCCGCTGCGGCAAGCATGGCATCCTGCTGCGCCTTTCCCGCTGCAGTGTAGTTTTCGTCACCAATCACCGGCCCGCGCAGCGCATCCGTCCACTTCTGCTCACGCTGGCCGAAGCTCCGGCCCTTGACCCCGCTGCGGTATGCGTTGTAGGCGTCATATACCTCGCTCACGAGCTTGTTGTACTCGTCTGCGCTCATGCTCTGGCTGTATGCCAGATAATACAGGCGGCTGGCCACGTCGTCCCACTTTTCCTTCGCGGCCGCAGCGTCCGTTCCGCTTTCCCCGGCAGTCCGCAGCTCCTGCAGCTCCTGCCGGATGGTCTGGCCGTGCTGCTCCGCCGTCTGGTTCTGGTTCAGGCTGTCCGTGAACAGCTTTTCAAGCGATTCCCCGCGGCTCCTCGTCAGCCTCTGGCGGTACGGCCCTGTCTTGTCCATCTGCAAAGCGTTCTCCGCCTGCTGCTGCAGCTGGCTCCCGCCCCGCACCGGCACGCGTGCCTGATACCCCTGACGGATCCCGGCGTCCACGCCCAGCCCCTGCCATTCGTTCGCCTTTCGCAGCTCGCCCCACATGCCGGTCGCAGCCTTGTACAGCGACCCCACATTGCGCACAGCGTACTTCCCCTGCTCCGCGATCTGCTGCACTTTGGACTCTTTGCGCGCCGCGAGCCATTCGGCCATTGCGTCGCGCCCCTCCTCCTGCCGCACCGGCGTAGAGGACTTTTCCGTTTTCCCCGTCTTTACCCCGGTCAGCGCCGTCGTCGTTTTCCTGGCCTGCTCCAGAATCTGGTCTACCTTGATCTGCGCCTGACGCACGGCCCCGTGTCCCGGGGTCGCGCGCTGTGCAGCTTTCTCTGCATTCCGTTTCGCCAGCCATTCGGCCATTGCGTCCCTCGGCATAGGCTCCTCCTTAGTTCACGCCCCAAAGCGAGGCGAGATAGTTTTTCTCCGCCAGCGTCAGATGCCCGGCGTTATAGTCCTGCGTGATCTTGTTAAAGATCGATTCCATCGCCGCGTACTGATCCTCTGCGCTGCGCGGATATCTCGACGAGCTTACGATGTCCCGGTAATACTGCTGCCCCAGCGCGCTGAGCTGGCTTCTGTCTGCAATCGTCGGCGTATTCCCGTCTGTGCCTCCCGTTGTCCCGCCCCCGCTTCCCGATCCGCTCCCGCCCCCGCTTCCGGAGCTGTACGAGCCGCCGCCGGATCTTCCGCCGGAGCCGCCGCTGTACCCGCCGCTCTGCGCCTGCACGCCCGCGAGGATGCGCTTCGCGTCCTCACCGCTGATCCCGGCCTGTGCCAGCATCTCCGCGCTCGGCATCTGGCCCAGCTGCAGCATCGTCATGGCGAGGTTATAGGCGTTCTGGCGCTGCTGCTCGTTCTGGCTGTACTTGTCCAGCTCCTGCTGGTAGCGCCACTGCTCCCGCTGCCAGTCGGCGTCCTGCTGCGCCCGCATCTTCTGCCAGTTCTGATACGACTGGTCCGTCGTCGGCGTCCCCACGCCAACGCCAAGCACGCTGGATACCTGATCGTCCGCATATCCGAGCTGCTGCCAGCGGTTGAGCGCCTCGTTGATGCGCAGGCTGTAGTCGCTCTGCGCGGCGCTGCCCGCGTTCATCAGGGCCGAGAGGTAGTTGTACTGATCCTGCCGGGCCGTCTGCTTGGCGTTGTACCAGCGGTTGTATGCCTGCTGCTCCAGCTCCGGGACCTTGTCGGCCAGCTGCGCCTTGTAGTTGTCAGCCGCCTGACTGGCCGCCGCAATGGCCTGCGTGGAGGCAAGGCCGCCCGTCTGCTTGGCGTAGGCTCCCAGCGTGTCGCGCATCGTCCGGTCGCCCTCGCGCAGGTAGGTCTTGCGGTACTCCTGCATGGCCGTGTCGTTTTCGGGGTCCCACTTATAGGCCCCGCCGCTGTTCTCCTGCAGGCGCTTGATCGCGGCGTCCAGCTCCTCCTGATAGGGGTTCTTCCAGCCGGTGTTTGCTCCGGCCCCCTGCAGGTAATTTGCGTACTGGTTGGTCTTCGCCCACTGGTTCAGGCCCTCGCCCGCGATCTTTTCGTTTCGCATCTGCTCATAGATCGCGGCCTGTGCATAATTGCCCTTCGATGCCGCGTCATCCATCAGCTTTTTGTAGTCCGTGTCCTTGTTGTATCCGTACTGCATGGCCCCTCCTTACTGCATGCCCTGCTGCATACCCATCTGCTGCTGCATGGCCTGCTGCGACTGCATCGCCATCGCCTGTGCCTGCTGCTGTGCAGCCTGCTCCTCCAGCAGCTTTTTGATCGTCCCCGCGCCGGGGTAATTCTGCATTTCCATCTGCGCCCAGTAGCGGATCAGCGTCTGCGGCTCGCTCGGGTTGCCGTAAGCGCCGCTCTGCAGGTGCTGCGTGATCTCCTGCCACATGGCCTCGCGGTTTGCGGCCAGGCCGGACGCGTTGTCGCACGAAAAACGGAACTGATCGTTCCAGTAGAGCTCCCCCGCCTCGTCGCACTCCAGAAATGCCCACGAGTTCCATTCCGTGTCCATCTCATTTTTCCCGTGCATCTTTCGCCGCTCCTCGCAGTATGCGAGCTTGTTGCGGAAGAGGCGCTCGAAGATCTCGGCCCACGCGGCCTTCTTCATAATCTTCTTCGATTCGATTCGGCCGGCAGCCTGCGCGGCGGAGAACTCCTTGGCCTTGCCGGACGTTGCCGTCGTGTCCGTTCGTCCCTGGAACGAGTCCGTGATGCCGAGGATCCGGCGGCTCTCCTCGTAGACGTGATTGAGGTACGCATACGGCCACTCGAGGTCGCCGGTAAAATCAAACTGCTTGACCTGCGCCAGATCGGACTGCGGCATGTACCACAGCTCCTGATCCTGCCCGTCCATGCGCAGGCCGGGATTGTCCGGCATCGCGATCTTCGTGCCCCACTTGCTGATGCGCGTGATCATCTTCCGGCTCAGGTGATTCACCGTGTTCTGCTGATCTTTGATCTTGTCGCAGTCGCTCTCGCCCAGGAACGTTCCCCATGCGGTCACATTCCGCTGCAGCACGACAGGGTAGATGTTCGGGCGATAGTACGGCACCCAGTATTCCGTGTCTGCCTGCGTCTGCGTGTTGTACGGAGGCAGCGTCTCAGGCCCCAGAATCGTCTCTGCGCCGCTTTCTGCCTCCGGCGTCAAACTACCCGCTGCGCCCGCGACTGTCTCGTCCGGCGTAAACTCCGGCTCTGCCGCAGCCGGTTCCGGTGCAGCCATCCCCTGCAGGCGGTTCAGCACGTCCTCGCGGACGCCCTTCTCGCGCAGGTCGGCGATGGTCATCCAGCGTCCTTCCTCGTCCGTCTCCTCCCAGCTGCGCGCGCCGCAGTAGGCGCAGGCGTCCTTTCTCCGCCGCTCCGGCGGCAGCCCCTGCGGATACTCACCGTTTACGGTCGGGCCGACCATCTTCCAGTTTGCCGAGTCCGCCTCGGTCTGTCCGCACTTTTTGCAGCGGCGCAGGCGGCGGCTCTGGCAGTCCTCCAGCTCCTCGCAGACCGTGTCGCCCACCCAGACGATGCGTCCGACGCCGCCGTGCTCGTTGCGGTAGTAGGCTGTCTCCAGCGTGACGAGGTCCTCGGCCGTGCTGGCCTCCTCGCCGCGCAGGCTGGCGTCCTCCTCCGTCTCGTCCGAGACGTCCACGCCGTACCGGCGCTTGACATAGCCCTTGGTCTGCGGCGTGCGGATAAACATGTAGTCCATGTCCTCCGGCTCCTCTACGCCGTCCTGCGGGATGTAGCGCTTGGGATGCAGCACCGTGATGCTGTTCTCGCCGACGGTCGTGTGCGTCCGCTGTGCGCTGTCCCACTCCACGAGATACAGCACGCCGCCCTGCACCTTGCAGGTGCGCTCTGCGCGGTCGTTGATGCGCTCCGCCGGCAGCCGGTCGAGCTCGTCCAGGAGCATAGCCTCGATCATCTTGCCGAGCAGGTTGTCCTGCTGTCGGCTCGGCGTTACCTTCCCGGTCGGCATACTGTTGTCGATCTCCGATTCGATGTTTTCGCTTGTGATGTTCCAAACGTGCGGCGTTTCCGTCGGCTCGTCGATCCCGTTTTCTACCAGCGGCCGCAGCGCGTGGCCGCCCTTGTACTGCACCTCGCGCGCGTCCATCTTGTCAAGCTCCCCGGCGTAGGCCTGCAGGTTGCGGTCCAGCTTGTCCTGCCACTTGTGCAGGACCTTTTTTGCGTTGTCCATGTGTCCTCCTTAATGCAGCGCGCTTCCGGCGTAGTATTCGATGGCGAGGCTGTGCAGCGCCCACTCTCCCGTCGCCTCGATGCGGAGCCGGAAATGGTCGCACCGGTGCGGCACGACCGGCAGGTAATAGCTCCGCTTTCCCGCTGCGGTCAGCGTCGCCACGCTTTTCCACGTCCCGCTGCTGTCGTACTGGATCTTGACGGTCACGCTCGTGCCCATCAGACTCAGCCGCAGCAGCAGCTTGCTCACGGCTTTCCGGTTTGGCGACTCCATCGTAAAGTCCGCAAACTCCACAAAGCTCGCCACGGCCTCCGTGTTTTCGGCCCACGGTCCGCCCGGCCCCTTGAGCGTCGTCAGCTCCTTGCCTGTCGTCATTGCGATGATGGACGGCAGCAGCGTCTCCGCGCCCTCCGTCAGCGCCATGCTGTCGATGTTAGGGCTGTCCTCCACGGTCCAGATGCCGCGCAGCCCATCATAGTGATAGATCCTCGGCCCGTCCTGATTTGGCGTGAGCTGGATATAATAGTCCGTTCCGTCGCTCTGCGCGAGTCCTCCGCTGTACTCACCCGGCCCAAAAACCTGCTGCAGGTCCTGCGGGTAATCTCCGTCGTAGGCCATCATGCCCTGCGGCGAGTAGTAAAACAGCAGTCCGCCCGCTGCGCCGAGGCTGTGCTGCATGCCGTGCGCCACGCCCGGTGCGAGGATCTCGCTCGTCTGGAATGTCGTGGCGTCCGCCCCGTAGATCCGCAGGATATAGCCCTCGCGGAAAAACGTGGGGTAATGCCAGCCGATGCCGCCCGTGATCTCGCCGCGGGTCTGCAGCTCCACGTACCAGCTGTCCGTGCTCAGCCCGTCAAAGACGTAAAAGTTCGTCGGGTCTCCGAGTGCGCTGGCAAAGATCTCCTTCTTGTCCGCGCCCCACAGGCGGTTTTCGAACTCAAAGCACACGTCCATGTCCGGCACGCTGCGCCGCAGCGTGATCGTCCCCGTCTCGCTGTACGAGGTCTGCTTCTCGCCGCTGGCGCTTAGCGGGATCTTAAAGCAATAATCGGAAAAGGCAATGCTCTTTGAACCGATCTCGCGGATGATCGCGATCTTGTTGTTGTCCGGCTCCGTGGTCAGTCCGTCGATCTCCACGGCGTCCCCGACCTGGAATCCCGCCTTTGCAAGATCGGCCGAGGCCGGGAGATTGATCGTCAGCGTATTGGCCGTGGCGGCGGCTCCGTAGATCGTCCCGTCCGAGATCGTGATCTTGGTCGCCGTCAGCTCCGCCTCCATGCTCACGACCCACGCGCCCATGCTGTCCCACTCATCCCCGGTCCAGACAAAGAGCGACCATTTCGGGGCCTGCGGATCGTTATTGGTGTTGATGACGTATGCCGTTCCCTTTTCGGCGCTCGTCGGCAGGGCTGCCGGATTGGCCGCCGTCCCTGCGACGGTGTATTTTGCCTGCACCAGCTTTTTCGCGGGCATCAGCACGATGCGGTCCCCAAAGCGTATGAATTTCGTCTCTCCCGCCCCGATGTATGCGACACTGAGGTTGAGCAGCGCCCGCTTGTACCACAGCCAGCCGTCCGCATCGACGTACCACATGGCGTGGTTATCGAAAAACATTTCCGTTGCGCGGACCAGCTCCCCGCCGTTCCGCCGCTTATCTCGAGAGCGCAGCAGGGGATAGTCCCGCGCGCTCATATTCTCCATATCATAGATCTCGCCGTTCCCGGCGTTCGGGTGATGCCGCAGGCCGCCGAACTGCACCTGCTGCGACCGCGTGATCCCGGAGCTGTAGGCCATGCCCGGCAGTCTACCCATTCTGTCTCCCCCGTTCCAGCCGCTTTTTCGCGGCCTGCATCTTTCGCTCCGCCATGGCTGCCCGGTCGCCGGTGATCGCGTCCATTTCGTTTTCAACCTGCCAAAATAGATGTTCGAGGCCCGCCATCAGTTTGCGGTGCCAGCGGTTGAGCGCGGCCGTGTCAGCCGCGGCGTTGCCGGTCAGCTCCGGCGGCTCTCCCGCCAGCTGTCGGATATTTTGCAGCATATTTCCCTCCTATCTCAGAATGGGTTGCCCCATTTGCCGATCAGATAGGCCCGCTCCGTGGCGTCGGCCGATCTGTAGTCCTCCCATTGATCCTTGTCCCATTTGACGCGCTTGTGCCTCGTCTCTACGGTCGCCCGCTGCTGCTGGCGCACATAGTAGGTGATCGCCAGCGCCATCACGCAGTCGTCGTGCGCGCCCTCGACCGCCTCCGGCCGTCCCTTGCTGTTGCGGGCAAAGGTCAACATCTCGTTGAGGCAATCCTCATCGTCGATCAGCTCCGGATGCTCACGCATGATTCCCTGCAGCTCCGCGATGATGACCGGCCGCGTCAGACGGTCCGTCTTAAAGCCGAGCGCCTCGCGCACCACATGCGTCAGGCTGTCCTCGACCTGCCGCACGAACTGCCGCGGATACCGCAGCCGGGAAAGCTCCTTGATCGGATGCGTCGAAAAGTTGGCCTCGATGCCAACGAGGGCCTGATTGTACCACATGCCGAGGCACCATACCTCACGGGCAAACAGATCCTCGTCGGTCCTCGTGCGGTACTTTGCCACGAGCCGCCCCGTGCTGTTATCGATGACGCAGGCGACAAACCAGTCCGAGCCTTCTCCCGCCGTGTCTGCGCCGATGACGTAGGGATGCCCTGCCTGCGGCTCCTCCCAGACGAGCGTCTCGCCGTCTTCCGCGTCCGTAAACGCTGCGTCTGTGATCGCGGTCTCGTCGTAGCGGTAGGCAAATCTCCCGCGCCGGATCGGCTTTTTGCAGTGCAGCAGCCGATCCATCAGGATGGCGCGCCAGAAGATCGTCTGGCTCAGCACGCCCCACTGCCCGAGGCAGTAGACCTGATAGTAATAGGGATCTGTCTCGCGGAATGCCTCCAGCGTAAGGCGGTCCTCCTCCGGCAGAAAGCGATTGTCCTTGTACGTCGTCCGGCTCGTCACCACGCGGGCGTCCTTGCGATCGAAAAACCGCTTTTTGAGCCAATGCGTGATGGAGATCGGGTTAAACGAGATGATGATCTGCTTGTAATACTTTCTCTCGCCGCGGAGGCGGATGTCCAGCTGATTAAAGTCTCCCTCCAGCAGCTCGCTCGCCTCCTCGATCCAGATGCCCGAGATATCGTGGATGGACTTGAGCTTTTCGACGTCGTCCAGTCCGGCAAACAAAATTTCGCTGCCGTTGGTAAACGTGATGTACATGTCGCCGCTCTTGCCTCGCGGGATCATTCTGATCGCTGGGCCGTAGTACTGCATGGCCTGCGCCTTGAGCTGGTCAAAGCAGCTCTCGCGCAGCGTCTTGGCGACCTTGCGGACCACGAGCATTCTGTGCCCCGGCTCCGTCGCGCAGCGCTCCAGCACCTTGCGGCCTGCAAAAATCGACTTGCCGCTGCCGCCGCCGCCCATCAGGATCAGGTGCCGGTGATGGTCAAAAAATAGGGGCAGGAAAACGGCGTTGTTGGTCTCGCACAGCTGCTTGTACCACAGCGCAGCCTGCAGCGCCTTGTCGTCCATTTCCCTGCCCCCTTTTTACTTACTCATGCTCCCTCAGGTGAGCGAGCTGCCAAAGCTCACGCCCGCGGCCGCGAAGGCGCGGTAATCGTAGAAGCCGCCCGTGAATCGGGCGTTGCCCTTCCATACGTTCGCGTCGTTCTCGGCAATCTCGCTGCGCACGGTCAGCGGCTTGCGGTCGACATCCACGGCGCCGTAGTAGCGCTTGTTGTACGCCAGATCGGCGAGGATCCACGGGTAGCCGCTCGTCCCCATGTAGGCGTTGAGGTACGGCGCGATGATCACGTTCCAGTTGCCGAACTGGTAATTGAACTTGTTGCTCGCGGCCGTGCCGGTGTCGTGGAACGCACCCAGCACGCCGAAGACGTCGTCCTTTGCCTTGGCGTCGTTCGGGATGATGATGGTGTTCGGCTCAAGGCCCGCTGGCTCGCCGCTGTCGGTTTTGAGATTCTGCATGGCGGTCGCCACGAGGCCGAGGTTCGCCTCGGAGAACGCGTTGGAGAATGCGTTGCTCTGCGTCTTGCCGGTGCGCTTGATCTTGTGGGACTGCGAAAACAGCTTCACGTCGTCCTTGGTCTTCGTCGAGAAGGTCTCGACGCCGAGCTTCATCGTGTCGTTGTTCTGCAGCGCCGTACCGAGCAGACCCCAGAAGAACTTGGATCGTGCTCGCCAGTAGTCGTCCAGGAACTGGATCGGCTGGCCCTTGAGCACGCTGTCGAGCTTGTCCTCCATCATCTCCATGGAGATCGAGAAACTGCCCTTCCACGTCACCGGCCGGAAGGTCTTAAAATAGCCCTCCTCGATGCCGCCCTGCGGATACGCGCCGTTCTCGCCGACCGGCTCAAAGCTGTTGCTGCCGGTCAATCCGCCGAGCGTGGTGCTCGCCGTCGTGATCGGCATGTTGACAAAGAGATCCTGCAGTGCGTTGCCCTCCTTCTGCATCCACGCCTCATACTCTCTCTCCAAGAGCATGCGCAGCGGAGACTGCAGCTCGCCAAAGAGCGAGTTGGTCACGTTGCTGGATTCCGAAACGATAATTCCTGCCAAATACTTCCCCTCCTGTCTGTTAGCCCGTGCTCGTCACCGTGCCCGGGCGAATAAATCTGCCGCGGACCGTGTCGCCGATCGCCGTGCCCTTGTAGCTCACGACCTCAAAGACGCCGTTTGTCGTGGTCGCCGTGGCCTTGGAGCCGGTCGTGTCGATCGTCACCATCTGGCCGACGGCCGCGCCGGTGTTGGCCGCGCTCCACTCCGTCTCATAGATCGTCTCCTCGTGCACGCGGATGCAGGGGATCACGTCCCCGGCAGCCACCGTGCCGCCGTACATGCTGATATAGTCCGGTCTCGTTGCGCCGGTGCACTTTGCAAGCTTGCCGCTCGTGAGCGTCAGCGCCATGCCGACGGTGCATGCCCCGATGGCGGATGCCTCGAGGTATTCCCACGGCTCAGGCTGACCGTCGCGGTAGCTCTGCGGTAAAAATGCCATTTGTCCTCCTTCCGGCCGTTATCCGGCCTTGTGTGTCTTGTTGTAATGTGCGGAGATCTCCGCATCCGTCGCATTGGGGTTGAGTGCCTTGTAAAAGGCCTTGACCCCTGCCGGTACGGGTGCCGGGGTGTCTCCGGTCGTCTGCCGTGTCCGCTGCTGATGCTGCAGCCCGGCCGCAGCGTTTCTCGCCGCCTGTTCTCCCGCCGCGCGCTGGCCGCGCTGCAGGGCATCAAAGTTTGCCAGCCGGTATGCATCGACGTAGTTGTTGCCTCGGCGTACCGCATCGGCAAATTTGGAGCCGGTCTCCATCGCCATGATGTCGTCCAGCGACTTGATGGCGGGATTCATCCGGCGGATCTCCGCCAGCTCCGTCTCGCGGCGCTGCGAAAACTCCTGCGCTCCGGCTCTCTGCTCGGCTGCCTCGGCGCGCTGCTGCGCCTCCTTGGCTCCGCTGAGGATCTGCTGGATCTCCGGCGACTGCATCAGGGCCTGCTGCAGCCCCTCCGGTGTCAGCCGTCCTGCCTTGAGGTCGTTTGCCAGCTTGGCGTTGGCCGTGGCGGCCTGGAATGCTCTCCAGTCCTCCATGTTTTCCACGGTCTTGCCCGTAAACGGGTCCTTGATCCCGGCCTTGCCAAAGACCTCTTTCTCCCACTTTTCCCGCTCGGACGCCAGTGCGGCGTCGATCGCCTCCCTCTGCTCCCGCTCTCTGCGGGCCGCAGCCTGCTGGCGGCGGGTCTCCTTGTCCTGCGGCTGCTGCGCCTCCCCCTGCGGAGCGTCCTCCGCGTCCGGCTGCGTCTCTGCCGCGTGATCTTCCGCTTCTTCGGTTTCCGCAGGGGCGGCGACCTCCTGCCCGTTTTCGCCTGCCGGAGTCTCGTCAGCGTCAGGGGCGGCGGCTCCCTGCTCGTTTGCGCCTTCTTCGGGCTGCGGCAGCCCAAACTTCTGATACCAATCCATTGTGTCCCCTCCTGCCCCTCAGGGCGTCACTTGTTGCTGCCCGCGTTGCCGCTGAGCTTCTTGCCTGCCGTCATGCGCAGGTCCGTGCCGGTGTGGATCCGGCTCTGATCCGCCGTCGGCTTTTTTGCAAAAGGTGCCTTGATGTACTGCTGTCCGCCGTGGCCGATCTTGCCCGCGTAGCCGTCTCTGCTGTCTGCCATGCTGTCCCCTCCTCTCACCGGTTTTGGCCATTTTACCCCAAAAGCCGTGTTAGTTACCGTCAACTTGTACTGCCGTGTAAGCGCGCAAAAAGAGCGCCCCGCGGTCTCCCGCAGGGCGCTCTCTTTCCGGCCTTATTCGTTTTTTTCTTCCGGCAGGCCCGCCACGCTGGTCAGCAGGCTGAGCACGCCCGCCAGCGCGGAAGCGCTGGCCACAACGGCCCAGTTTACCTCGCCGAGCACGGCGCTCGTGCCGATTGTCGCCACGGCCGTCTGCGCCACCGTCTTTACGGCGCGGATCGCGGCCGCCTTGAGCCACTTTTTCCAGTTCCTCATGGTTTTCCCCTCCTCATTTGATGCCCATCCTTGCCAGCAGCCACGCGACGACCGCGCCGACTGCCACGAGGATGATCTTTTCCACGACCTTTTCCCAGCGCTTTCCGGGCGCTGCCTGCAGCATCTCGATGCTCTTGCGCACCGCCTTGATATCCTCGCCGCTCTTGGCCACGTCCCTCCGGATCGTCTGCTGCTCCTGCGCCATTACGGCCACGCTCGTGGCCAGCTTGTTTAACGCCTTTTGATCCTGCTCCAGTTCGTCGATCCGGTGCGTGTTGCTCTTGCTGCGCTGCTCCGTTTCCGTCAGCTTTTGGATCAGCTCATCCTGCGTCACCGCCTCACCGCCTCTCCAGATACTTGAGCTTTGCGTACCCGGTCGCGCCCGCTGCGTCTATAACGTACAGCCACTCCCCGGTGTGGTACCCGTAGCAGCTGCACTTGCTGCCGTCCGGCATCACGCGGATGCTGGTGTACTGCGTGCCCGGTCCCTTGCGCAGGTTGAGCCCGCCGTTTGCCCGGACGGCGTAGCTTCGCCGGTATCCGGCCGTGTACTGCTTGGGCGGCTGCACCTTGTTGTCCGGCACGACCGTCGTGCCGCCGGAATACACTGCCTTTCCGCCGGGACCGTATACGCTGTAGCCCGTCGGGCAGGCCGCAATGGCGTTGCTGAGATCGCTGTACGCCCCGATCTGGCTGGCTGCGTCGCCCCAGCTCTTGCGGATGCGGTAAATTTCCTTTGCGCTCGGCTCCGGCGCGGGCTGCGGCTTGCCCGCCAGCAGCTCCGCCACGCGCCGCCGCAGCATCCCCATCGTGTAGCCGTGCCGCGGCCACCAGTTATCCGGGTCGTTGTGATCGGAGCCGTAGCCCCGCTGCCCGGCCTCGTTGTGGCTTACGATCTCCGTGATCGTTGGATAGGCCCGCATCAGGTGGGCGCACAGCTCGGCTGCAAGCTCAAACGTTTCGCGGCAATAGTCCGCGTCTCTGTGGTCGTCCTCGCAGATTTCAAACTGGATCGCGCAGTCGTTGTAACTGCCCTTTCTGCCGGAGCCGACGCCCCAGCACCGCCTCTTCCACGGCAGCGTCTGACATACCGCAAGGCTGCCGTCTGCCAGCTTGCCGAGAAAGGCGTGCACGCAGACGTACAGGCCTTCCCGGTTCCAGTCGTTCCCGTACCGGTTTGCACCGAGGACGGCTTTCATCTCGCTCGCCGTCAGCTTGCGCTCCTGCGGCTGATACTGCATCAGCCCGGCCGTCTGCCCCGGCGCGGGCTGCACGTACCGGCTTATACTCGTGTTGTTGGCCGCCGTGCTGTGCACCACGATCTTGGTCGGCGTCATAAGCCTCCCGCGCTGGTAGCACTCGTTTGCCACCAACAGGCACTGATACTGCTGCATCTTGTCCTCCTCTCGCGCTTACAGCGCCTCAAAAAATTCCTCGTCCGTAAGGCTCTCCGCCTGCCCGGACCGGATCGCGATATACCGCCGTATCCCGTCGGTGTACCGCATTCCCTCCTCAATCTCCATACCGGGTACAAAGTAGATCATGCTGCTACCTCCACATAAATTCCCACCAGCTCCGCCAGCGTGTTATACACCGGGTTGCCGGTATCGCGGGTGCACTTGTACAGCACGCCGCCCTGCGTGTAATACTTGCCGTTTTCGAGGGCCATGTTGCCCTTGTAGGGGATCGGATCGTACTGCGTCCCGTCGTGCTCCTCGTCGATGCGGGCGTACAGGCTTTCCGTGCCCGCTGCGCCCGGCACCCACGTTGACTGCGACGTGTGCGCCTGCAGCACCTTATACAGCTTGCCACCAGATACCAGCTTATCTCCAGCCGCATAAGCCTTGCCATTCTCCCAATCTGGATAAAACGCAATCATCCGCAGTGCTGTCTGATCATCCACTGCCAGCGTGTTGATCTGTTGTTTAATAAGCATCGCACTTACCTCATCAACTGTAAGCGGTCTATGCTTCTCCGCTGCTTCATGCCGGTGCTTTGCTTCTTCCATTTCCGCGATTTCTTCCGCCGTCATGTCGCGGATCACGCCGTTTTCGTAAATTTTCATCGTTTGATCCTCGCTTCACTTCAGATACCAGATTTTTACCGTTGTCCCGGCCGATACCACATTCCCGGTTTGCGGCCCATACCCAAATAACGTGATAGATGTCGGATCGACTTGTTCCAAAGCACTCGTTTTTGACGCAGCAGCACTTGCATAATAGCCGGAGTTTCCCACTTTGGCATAACTCGATACTACGGAGAAAAAATGTTTATCCCCCGGCCTGCTAACATGTGCCCATTTACGCCCTTTGGCTGAGTATATATAAAAGCTGCTACTACCCATGTTGTAACTTGCCGCTTTACCCGCCATAACATTGTAATTCTGTTCCGAATCATCCGCAGTTTTACGGTATACAGGTTTGCTCCCTTCCTCGATCAGGATGCATAATTCTCGCCAATCCTCCGGCAGCCCGTCCAGTTGGACGTATGCAACGTCCTCCGGTATAGTCGTACTCGTGTGCACCGTCCAGCTCGATCCGCCTCCCCCGCCACTCGGCATATCCACCGGCTCCCACTTGGTCGGCTTGCCGTTTTCGTCCACGGCGGAGATTTTGGCGATCTGCCCGACCGTCGCGCCGGTTACGCCGAGGGAGAGGTCCGTGCCGGAGTCGCCCTTCTGCGCCATCAGCTGCCACTCTCCATCAACGCCGGGGATAGCCCCTATGGCGTGGGTATCGGAGGCAAAGATATAACTGCTCCCCTCGTAGGATACCGCATCCAGCTTGCTGTACTTCGTAGCCTCCGCCCATTCTCCGCGCCAGTTGATGGCTGCGCTACCTGCCCCAACCTGCTGCCACACGCCGACGTAATCCGTCGCAGACATCCCGTATATGACAAAGCCAGCGCCGATAGTCGTTGCCTGATTGAGCTGGATGACGGAGCCGCTGCTCACGGCGATCAGGTTGTTTGCCGTGAGGCTTCCGCCCTCGATGGTGACGGTACCGGAGTATAGCTCTGCGCCGTCTCCTTTGGAGATGCACATCCAAACTGTGCCGTCCTGCGGCAGCTCGGCCGCTGGGATGCCGATATAGCCGTATACGGCGCTCATCTTCCGCAGCCCACCGCCGGAGCTTCCGCCGGAGCCGCCCTCGGGGATCGTGATCGTCAGCGCTTCTGAGCCGTCATACGTCCCGGTTACCGCGCCTGCAAACGTCAGCGCAGCCGGGTTTTTCAGCGCCGTCGGCAGTTTGTCGCCCCACTTTGCTTTTCCGTCCGCGCCGACCTGCAGCAGTTTCCCGGCATCTGCTGCCGCGCTATCGGGTAGCAGATTGAGCAGCGCCTTTTGCGCTTCCATATACGCCGCCACCCACGCCGTATCCGGGATGTACCCGCTCAGGGGCGTATTTTCGTTGTATTCCATGATGAGCTTTTCGATCTCCCACGCCTCGTCTCCGGCGTAGACTGGGATAGACCCGGCTGCTGCATCCTGCATCGCCGCGTTAAAGTTGCCCAGCACCGGCGGCAGCTCCGCGCTGCCCCCGGACGGTCCCTGCGGTCCCTGCGGTCCGGTGTCGCCCTTATCGCCCTTTTCGCCCTGCGGACCCTGCGGCCCGGTATCTCCCTTATCGCCCTTTTCGCCCTGCGGACCCTGCGGTCCCTGCGGTCCGGTGTCGCCGGTGTCGCCTTTTGCGCCGGGCGCCCCATTTGCGCCCGCTGCGCCTGCGGCCGCGCACAGCTCCCACAGCTCGTCCACGCCCGGCTCGTCTCCGGCCGTGCTGGCCTCCTCGGCCGCCCAGACGTAGCAGCTCCCGCCGTGCTCCACGGCATCAAGATGCGCATAAGTCGCGGCTGCATCCCACGCCCCGCGCCAGTTAAATGGCTTGCCGTCCTTGCCCGGAGCGCCCGCTGCGCCCTTGAGGCTGGCCAGCCACTCCGTCTCCGTGCCGGTGTAGCCGTGCGCCTTGGCGATCCCGTAGGCGCTCAGGTAATAGCCCTGCTCCACGGCCCTGCCGTAGACCGGCCGGATGCACTTGGCAATGTGCCGCGCCAGATCGTTCCACGCGGTGTTGTACCGCTGCATCGTGTTGGTGTAGCGCTCGTACTCGCCGTTTGCAAAGTCGACCTGCGCCTCCATCCACAGCAGATAGATCCCGTCGTATGGATACGGCGCGGCCAGCGCCTCGGTCGGCGTCGTCGCATACGGCGTGATCTCGCTCAACGCCAGCAAAAAGATCTCGTGGAGGATCTGCCCCTCAAGCTGATTGAGCCAGTCCAGCAGGATCGTGTCGTCGATCTCCGCCGGGACCGGCTTGAGCTTGCGCAGCCGCTCAAACAGTACCGTCGCTGTCATGTGTCCCCTCCGTCCCCGGCAGCTGCATGCCCTGGATCTCGCGCAGCAGCGCCAGCTTGTCGTCCATCGTCATCTCGCCGCCCGCGATCGCGGCTCTTGTCGGCGCGTCCGTGCTGATCTCCCGCCGCTCGCGCCAGTCATAGTTGGCCTGCAGCGCAAATTTTGCGCCCGCTGCGGAGTTTTTGTCCTCGAGCCGCTCCTGCAGGTACGTCTCGATCACCCGCTTGGCCTCGTCGCAGATGTCGTGCGTCTCCTCAGCTGCCAGATACTTGCTCCACGTCTGCCGACTGATGCCCAGTCGCCCGCACAGCCCCGTGATCGTCGGCGGGCTGACCCAGCTCGTCCTGCTGGCTGGCGTCCCGTCCTCTGTTACCACGCGCACAAAGCGCGTCGCCGGGTGTCCGTACCGATCCAGCTCCGGCTGCCCGTCGTCGTCCAGCACCGGCTCCTCGCGGTATACCGGCTCCCGGTAGCGCAGCGCTGCAAAGTATTCCTGTACCGCGCGCCGTAGCGCTGCGGGCTTGTAAGCCTTTTTCCGGCCCATGTGCATCCCTCCCTGTTTGCCGTTAGGATACCACGGTAGCCGTGTTAGTTGCCGTCAACTTTTTTGCCGCGTTACCATGCCTCATACAGCCGTTTGCGCGCCCGGTAGAGCGTGCTCTCGCTGACGCCGTGCGCGATCGCCGCCGCCTGCACCGTCATCCTGCCGCAGCACCAATCCCGCAGCGCAGCGGCGAAGGCCTCCTCGCCGTAGGCCGCCTCGAGCAGCTTGGCGTCGATCCGTTTTTTGCCCGCCTTGCCCATATCCTCGTAGCTGAGCAGCGTAAAGTAGATCAGGCCCTGCCGCCGGTACGGCAGCCGGATCCCGCTCATCCGCCGGAAACTCATCCCCTCGCCCTCCTGTGTATGCACGATATCCGCTATACCGTGTCGGCATAGCGGTCCCATCCCCGCCCGAGCGCCGCTCAGGCAGAGTCCTCCCGTATTAAGCTGGATATCCCATCCGCGCGCGCGTTTGTTTGGTCCGCGCCTACGCATGCCCCCGCGCGGACCGCGAGTCAACTTTCTTTTTCTCGATTTTCGCCGTTTTCGAGCAGCTCGCGGGCCGTTAGTTTGTGCCCTCCGAGCTTTTTGCCGCGCTTGCGGGGCACGTAGCGCAGATATGCCCCGGCCTCGCCCTCGACGTAGCGCTCCTCCAGCACCCTCGCGCCCTTCGGCGCGCGCATCTTGGTGCACAGCACGACCTCGCGCTCCTCCGTCGTCGGCAGAGCGGCCCCGCGGCTGACTTTGTATTTTTTGCGATCCGGCACGCGCCGCACCTGCTTGAGCATGTAGTAGGCGATCGGGCTGTAGTCGTCCTGGCCTCGGAGGCTGCGGATGTTGACGCTCCCGAGCGTCCAGGCGTCCCGCAGCGTATCCCAGCTGAGGCTCCCGTCCGTCTCCATGCAGATATGCACGTGCAGACGCACCAGCTCGCCGGTGTCGCCGTCCATGTCGCTCGCCGAAAGCGTGTAAAACGGGATCACGCCCTTGTCCTTGCGGCGCAGGCGGCGCAGCCAGAGCATCGCCTGATGCTCTGCGGCATCGCGCAGCTTGTCGGGATCGTCTCCGGCTGTCTCGCGCAGCTTGTCGATCCCCTCGTCCGCAAAGCGGAGCGTCACGAGCAGGCCCTTGTCTGCCGTGCAGTTGCAGTTGAGCAGGCGTGCCAGGCGGCGGACTGCCGTGTTAAAATTCTGCTCCTGCTGCCGCGGCGTCGTCACGCCCGTCTTGCGCCCGCGCGGACGAGCGTTGTCTCCGACGTGATACCGCGTTTTTTCTACTACTCCGTTTTTGCAACGATAGGTCCGCTCCATGATTTTCACCCTGGTCTCCCTTCTCCCGCCACTGCGGGGCTATACATAAGCTTTTAGCAAGCCGATAAATACGCGCGTGCGCGCGTATTATATATGGTATAACGCACGCGTGTGTTTCAAAAAATCGCACGCATGCGTTTCCCGTGTGTTCGGCTGTCAAGGTTCCCGTTTGTCGCCCTTCCGGCGGTTCCGGCGAGGCCCGATCCCCCGATCGGCCCCCGCCGCAGCCTCTGACTTGCGTTCATTTTCTGCATTTTGTGCATTCTGCACAAAATTTAATTATGTTTTTGTTCATGTTTTTTCTCGCGCCCTCTTGACATACCACTCAATGGGTGGTATAATAAAACCATCAAGAGGAGCTAAGCTCCAAACCACAAGGCCCGCGGCCACCGGCCGCACGAAAGGAGATCATCAAAATGAAAAAGAATTGGTATGCCGTGCTTGATGACGGCAGCGATAACGACTGGGGCTTCGGCAGCTTTGACTGGAACGAGGCCGTAAAAATGGCCAAGGAGTGTGGCTGCGAGCAGATCGCTGAGATCGACGGCGGCTATGATGAGGATGGCAACGAGACGGAAGACCCGATCTGCGTCGCGGAGTACATCTCCGGAGAGGACTTTTAAGGCATCCGCGCCGAGCCGCCAACCCCACCTGCTCAAATTTTGGAAAGGAGCTAACTACTATGGCAGACATTGAATCCCCCATCCTAAATCCTGATGCCCCCAATACCCGCAATGTCTACACCAAACATTTTGCGTATCTTGGCCCAATGCGGCCTAGCCACCCCGACAGCCTCTACGTCTACACCTGCGCGTGTGGTCGTGGCGCAGTCTCCGCCACAGGCAAGTACGGCGCGGCCGTGTCCACCATCCATTGGGGTGCGGCTGATGCCGATGGCGATCAGGGTGTTGCTGCCGCCACGGATGACCATGGCACGGCCGGTTCCACCGGCTGGCGCGGGGTTGCCGTCTCTACAGGGGCGCAGGCTGCTGCATCCTCCCGCGGCGAGCGGGGCGCTGCCGTCTCTACGGGCAGCGAGAGCGACGCTTTCGCTTGGGGAAATCATTCCGTTGCCGCCGTAACTGGTCATCGTGGGTCCGCATCCGCCATGGGCGAGCAGGCCGTAGCTGTCGCCACGGGATCGTATGGCTCTGCTGACGCCACGAGCGGCCATGGCGTTGCCCTGGCGACCGGATGGGGCGGCATGGTAATGGGTATGCTCGGTTGTGCGCTGTTTGCCGTCGAGCGGATTGACGGTAACATTGTGAGTGTCGCTGCCGGGATCGTCGATGGTGTAACCATCATGCCTAACACATGGTATGAGTGCCATCGCGGCAAACTCTACAAGGTAATTGGAGGCCCCAACGATCAATAATCAAGGAGGTAATCATCATGACCATCACCCAGTACCGAGCCTCCATCAAGGAGGTATTTTCCTACGCCGAGCGCGATTTCTTCGTCTCCGATCTCGCGCTCTCCGAGATCTGGGGCGACGCCCCGGAGGACCCCATCCCCGATGCCCGTCTGGCCGCTCTCGGCCTGATCTGGGATGCCGCGCATCGTACCGTCCCAGAGATTGCAGCCGCCGCCGGTTTCAGTTGCCGCAAACTGGCGGAACGGTTTGGCATCCCGTACCGCACTGTCGAGCAGTGGTCGGCAGGGCATCGCGAGAGCGCCCTGTATCTCCGCCTTATGATGCAGGAGTGTCTCGGCCTGCTGCCCAGCCCGGATGCCCTCGCCCCGGCTGAGTCCGACCCCCCCGAGGAGGATTGATCTATGGACAAATATCCCATATCCCATTCGCCTGGTCGGCGAGCCGTATGTCCCCCGCGAGTTGGATCTTGACATGGAGCCGCCGGAGTGGCACACATTTTACCGCCACGGAGGACGACCGCGTCATCTCCGTTATGTCGGAGGCGCAGGCCAAGGAGTGGGCACGCAACCAGCTCTATCCCAGGGATTACGATGCCCTATGCGAGGGCCTCTGGTGGTGTCCCGTCTAATCTTGCCGTATCCTACCACCGATCTCGTGTAAGTTTCCGTCAACTTTTCGGCTCGGCCGTTCCGCTCGGCCCCGCATCCCTTCGGCGCTGAGCGCAGCGCCCGTCCGGGAGCCTCCTGTGAGGCTCCCGGCTTTTTGTTTTTTAGGGCTTGGGGAGATACCCCGCCGCCCGCATCGCCTCCGTGGAGATCGCGACCTTGGCGTCCATCACATCCTCCCACCCGGCCTCTCCGTGCGCCGCCACGGCCAGCCGCGCGTCTGTCGGGCAGTAGGCCCGCTCCTCGTATACGCGCCCGTCCCGCAGGATCACCTGCATCGGCACCGGCTCCGTAAAAAAATACTTGTCCCGCGCCATCTCACAGCCCCTCCGGCAGCGGCGGCAGCCTTCCGACGTTATCGCACCATCCTCGTAGCTTGCCGTATGAGCCGTAGGCCTTGGCCCCGTTATCCCAGAGGTACCTCGCCAGCGCCTCGATCTCGTCGAGGCCCCATCCCTCGAGGATCGGCTCCTCAGCCGCCTCTCGCGCCCGTGCGATCGCCAGCAGCTCCGCCCCGCTCTGTACGCCTCTTGCCCGCGGGATCGTCCGTCCCGCCGCCTCGCACGAGGCGCAGATCCATACCTGCGTTGGCTCCATCTCCCGCCCGCAGCACCGGCACAGGCGCGGCTTGTGCCGCCTCGGCCGGCCGCGCAGCCGCTTTGCGGCCGAGCTGCTCTTTCCCGTCTTTGCCATGCCGTCATCTCCTCTTTTTGTAATCGATCTCCCGGATGTAGGGATGCCGCACGGCAAACGGCACCAGATCATCTCCAAAAATTTCCCGCAGCGCGCCATCCAGCTGCGCCTGCATGTAGTCCTGCTCTGGATCCGGGTGGAAGGCCGGGCCGAACTCCTCCTTGAGCTCGTTGAGCCTCGTCAGCAGACGCACGATGCGCTCCTTGCCCCATACGTCGTCTCCCATCGCCTGCTTTTCCCGCAGCGCCACGCACAGCATGTCGTGCACGATCTGCGCCCCGGAGTCCAGCCCGATGTCCAGATACCGCTGCCGGTCCCGCTGCACCCGCTCCGCATAGCTATTCCCCATCATTGGCCTCCTGTCCGCAGTTGTATGCCATCGTCCGCGACGTCTCGTCCCATGCCCTGCGATCGGCGATCTGCCTTGTTTCCTCGTATAATCTCTCCAGTCTTTCGCGCTCCGCCAGCTCCTCGGCCGTCATGGCCCGGATGCGGTCGCCGTTTGTCATGGGCTTCGGCGCGGCCGCCTCCTGCGCGGCCCGCCGCTGCCCGGCCTCTGTCATAGGCCAGCGGTCCGGCACTGTGACTGTGACTTTGACCACCCCGTCGTCCGGCTTATCCGGCTTTGCCGCAGCCTGGATCAGCCCCTCGCGCTTCCAGCACTCTTCCAGCGCGGCTGCCGCTTGAATCAGCAGCGGCCCTACCAGCATGTCCTGATATCTGACCCCGTTGACCTTCAGGCCGGTTTGCACCAGCGCGTGCCCGGCATCGGCCAGCATGCCGATCAGGTCATTCCTCGCCCACGCGGCCATCTGGCCGTCGACAAACTTGTTAATATCCATCGTTGATCCTCCTAAAAAAGTCGCTCCTGCTCCATGCGCTGCCGCTTGTACTCGTTAATTGTCCCCAAATCCTTTTCCTTTGTTCCTTTGCTTAACGCAGCCACAATCTCGCGTTCTCGCGGCGAAAGGCCCCATTCCTCGGCGGCGGCTCTCTCGGCGGCGGCTCTCTCGGCGGCGGCTCTCTCGGCGGCGGCTCTCTCGGCGGCGGCTCTCTCAGAAAGCAACAATCCTCCGCCATAAATCTGTTTCCCCTTTTCCCTTTGCTCGTCGAGCGCTGAGATTGCTTCGCACTCGCCACGATACACTTTCATCTTTATGCCGTACTTGCTGTACTTTTGCAGCATTGCCGCTGTAAGCACATGATCCGGATAACTGTATTTTCCTTTTTCCCGTCTCCGTTCGGATTTAATTTTCTCCATTGCCGCCGAAATCGCTTCCCCTAGTTTTGGCGCCGTCTGAGCCACGGTATCCGCACCATAGCTTGTCACAAATGCCGTTCGGACAATGGCACCATTTTCATATGTAATATCTGCATCGCAGAAGATGTGATTCATCCTCATCACGGTACTCCTCCCGCTAAACGCCGTCAGCGATGGCGCAAACAGGAAAAACTTGATTTTTCTATCGAGATAGAACCTGCAGATCTCCGTTAGAATTGAAAACGGCGGATTGTCAAGCACGGTACACCCTTCTGGGTATTCTGCATTTTTATAATCTCTTCCCGGATAAAATGGCCGGACAATCGTTTTGGGGCAAATCCCATATTCGGCGCAAGCCCAATCTCTGACTGCATCGTACACCAGCGGCGGTGTATAGCAATCATCTGTTGTTTTTTTTGGTTTGAATTTCTCTACAAATTTCTCGTATTCTGCATTATCTTGGAAAATTTCTATTTGTTCGATGTTTCACACCCCCTATCTTTGGGATTCGCCCGCTTTAGCCTGCCTCACCTCCTAAAAAAGCCGCTCCTGCGCCGTGTAGTCCTCCCATGCGGCCTCCTGGCAAAATATTCCGGGTCCCTTCTTGCATGGAGAACAAAGCAGCCTATCAATCCAAGACACTTTTCCATTGCCCCCAGTAGCGCATTTCTTCGACTGGCAGGTCTTGTTCTCTTTGTGGTAATAGATGCAGTCCTTACACGGATTTCGCATTGTCAACACCTCCGTCCATCTTTGCGCCGCAGTTGGGGCAATAGTGCATGGGTTCACTAATCCTTTTTACGGCAGCTATGCCAGCAACTTCGAATATATCGTCCCATCCGCATTTTTGGCATTTTACATCAAATTCGTCGTCGCCAGTTCCAATGATCCATTTCCCATGCACCACCGGCACAACATCGGCGGCAGGCATCTCCGCGATTTCCCGCTTTGCATCCGTCATTGTGGCCAGCCTGTTGGTCACTTCCACCTTGGTCAGGCGTGCTATCGCCATGTCTCGGCTTATGTAATCACACATTGTCTACCTCCATTTTCGCACCGCACACATCGCAGTATGCGGCCCTGTACTCGTCCCACTCGTGTTCTTCGCCGCACTCCGAGCAGATTTGACAGCCATTTCCCTCAATCCAGTGTCCGCGCCGCACGGGCGCGACATCGGCGACCGGCAATCGGTGTACTGCTTCTTCTGCCTCAAAAACGCGTTCTCTCGCCTTGTACCCGGCAGTTCTGACGTACACCTTCATTATTGCGTCAATCGCAGCTTCTCGCTCAATGTATTCAGCCATTGTTGTCCCTCCTGTTCAGTTCTTCCGCGAGCGCGCGGAAGATCGGGTATGCCTGCTGCGGCACAACTGCATTGCCGAGGGCTCTAATGCGCTCCACCCGGCAGGGAATCCCATCAGCCACTCTACCCACTCCGGGTTCAGCTGCCCAGAGACGTCCGTCCGCAAGCTCCTGTGATTCGCACCGCCGGTTGTTCCGGTCGAATCTGCCGCACACGGTGTTGTGAATAGCCGTTCCAATGCTATATACTGCGTCAGGTTGCATTTCCCGTGGCTTTTCATCCTGCTCGGCGGTACGTGCTGAAGGCTGTCCTTCACTTCGTTCGCTCTCGGCGTCGGATATAGCTTCCCGTTCGCCTCCGCACCGGCTTCGGCACATGCCCGGATCATTTCCGGGTTTACTTGTTCCCGCAGATTCTCCGGCCGTTTTCGGACGTGGCCCTTCGCATGCCTCGCATGCCGCTTCATTGCCTCGAAACTGCGGCACGGCAGTGCATCCATTTTGTTCGGCGTACCCCACAAAGAAAACGCGCGATCTTCGGTGCCAAGCGCCGACAGCCGCAGCCTCAAATTGCAGCACGACGACGTGATAGCCTGCATGCTCCAGATCCTCGATCACCTGCCGGGCGGCAATCTTGAGGATTCCAGGTACATTCTCACCGACGACGCAATGCGGCTTAAGCTCCCGGATAACGCGGAGCATTTCAGGCCACAGAAACCGCTCGTCTTCCTTCCCGCGCTGCTTTCCGGCCACGGAAAACGGCTGGCAGGGGAATCCTCCGGATATAACGTCAACTGTTCCCAGTCCTGTCCGCTCATAAAAACTCTCCTTTGTCAGGGTACGGATATCCCGCCAGCGCGGGACGTCCGGCCAGTGCTTTTCGAGCACCGCCGTCGGATAATCTGCCATCTCGCACTGCCCGATGGTAGCAAATTCGGCCCACTCTGCCGCAAGATCAAGCCCGCCGATCCCCGAAAACAGGCTGAGATGTGTCAATCCTCCATCCACCCCTCCAGCTCCTCCTGCTCGATCTTGTACACCGGCTTTATCTGATACCGGCAGTACTGCATCTCGAGGCTTGCACCGCGGCTCTGCTCCCAGCCGGGCAGAAACGCCACGAGATCGGCTGCGCGGATCATCGCAAGGCACACGTCCATGTATACCTTGCCCGGCCATCCCTCCGGCAGCTCCGCAGGGTTCAGTACCTTGTCTGCCCTTGGCGTACCGTAATAGCGCTCCATGCTGATCGGCCGGTCCTCTCCCTCCCGCAGCAGCATCCGCTGCGCGGCCGCAAACCGCGCTTTGTAATCCTCTACGCCGGTGATCCCACCGGCAATGTATATCGTCATCTTTTTACCCCCACGAGTTTCCCGCCCCTGCAGGCGTACCATGTGTTTGGCTTTATGTTCACGCCGTCGACGATGCCAGCGGCGACGCTCGTGATCTTGCCGCTATCTGCCCGCTCGACGGCGAACAGCGCGCAGCCGAGCGCGCCCATCACTCTGCCGCCAGCATTGGTTGTCGTAGCCACGCCGTCAGCGCCTTCGGCTCTGGCTTCTCCGATCATCCCCGTAGCCACGGCTGATCCCCACTCTCCCACAGCTTTGGCTTCCCCTTGCGTCCTCGTGGCCAGCGCCACACCAAGATACCCCCTAGCTGTTGCTCTCCCGTTGTATCCCATGGCGACCGCTACGCCCCCGAAGTCTGATACACTGGCCCATTGGGCGTTTTCCATCACGGCAACAATTCCGGTTTTCCCATTACCGGCGCAGATGTTTCCCGCGGGAGATTCTTCCCGCTTTTTTCTCCTCCACATCACTCCACCTCCACCTCCACGAGTTTCCCGCCCTTGCAGGTGTACCATGCGCCTGCTTTGATGTTTACCCCGTCAACGATGGCGGCGGCGACGCTCAGAATCTCGCCGCAATCCGCACGCTCGACGGCAAACAAAGCACAGCCCCGCGCTCCCATTACCATGCCACCGGCACCGGATGCCAAGGCAGCGCCCTGATCGCCCGTGGCGCAGCTTGCACCCTGATCGCCCGTGGCGCAGCTTGCGCCCTGATAGCCCGTGGCGCAGCTTGCGCCCTGAGCGCCCGTGGCGCAGCTTGCGCCCTGAGCGCCCGTGGCGCAGCTTGCACCCCGATTGCCCGTGGCGCAGCTTGCACCCCGATAGCCCGTGGTGCAGCTTGCCCCCTGATCTCCCGTGGCGCAGCTTACACCCAGATTGCCCGTGGCGCAGCTTGCACCCTGATCGCCCGTGGCGCAGCTTGCACCCTGAGCTCCCGTGGCGCAGCTTGCGCCCTGATAGCCCGTGGCGCAGCTTGCGCCCTGATAGCCCGTGGCGCAGCTTGCGCCCTG
>ENA-ORCN01000285-ORCN01000285.1-human-gut-metagenome-genome-assembly--contig:-NODE-285-length-44281-cov-13.303344_pt1 | contig 44281 bp, 30 predicted proteins | sample MGYA00242984_ERZ507984 | MGnify/ENA primary metagenome ERZ507984 (study PRJEB26167, sample SAMN06115395) | human gut metagenome | host: Homo sapiens | place: China:Hubei | collected 2016-05-19... | reverse complement strand
CATGGGATGGTATTACTACATCTGTACATTCGGGTTTTCTCAGGACCTATAACTTAAGAAATGGCATTGCAGTTCCGTGCTTCGTGGTTTAATAACAGCTTTCTAGGGACTGGGAAGGCACAAAAGAAGTAATGATGATAAAGTCGGTCCATGAGAAAAGAGCATTACTTTCCAAACTGCTCATTGTACAGTTATGTTGTTTATGCACTATTGGAATAACGGCAAAAACATACGCCAATAATGAACCTGCATTCACCGCCTCTGTTCCGAATAATATTGAAGTTGGTACACAGTTCCGGCTAACATTTACCGTTACCACGACCAAAGAGTTAGATGATGCAGACCTCACAGGGCTTTCCGTATCCATACCCACAGGTCTTACCATACTGGCGGGACCTATCCGCGGTAAGGTTTCCCAATCGCGGAACATCGGTAGCAAGATAGTCTTAAGTCATCAGAAAACCTATACCTATATATTGTCCGCTCCGCAGGCAGGCATGTTCACGATACCCGCTGCAAGTATCACTGTCAAGGGAAAGACGCTCCGTTCGCAGTCATTTACTATAACGGTCGTTCCCGCAGGGCAAGCTACGTCTAAACAAGCCCATCAGCCCGATGTCGATGCCTTTGCGGTTATGACCGTCTCCGAGCGTTCCCCGCGTGTAAACACTCCCGTAGTGCTGGAGTGCAAACTATATACCACAGTCCCTGCCGACAGCCTTGCGAATATGGAACATTTTATTTCATCAAAAGATTTCAAGGTGGAACCAATAGATTTGCGGGGCAGCCAATGGCAAACGGAGCATCGGGACGGAAAGAATTATTATACAGCGGTTTTCCGGAAGTTACTGCTCTATCCACTTCGCACTGGAGAACTCCATATCGGCAACCTGCGCATGGATATTTACATACGACAAGCTGACGCAACCATAGATCCATTTGACAGATTCTTCAATGGTGGTAACACTGAATGTGTAAAGAAACACATCGATTGTCCGGGGGTCACCTTTCATGTACACGAATAACACTTTACGATTATGAGAATAACAAAACTTATGTGTGGGCTTGTTTTTGGACTTGTGCTGTCGTTCACTCTCTCGTCCTATTCCGGTATCAAAATCGGAACATGTACGCCTGTACATGTATATTATGATCCATTATTCACCCTCCTTTCAAGTGGCGATCTCTCGCCTGCCGTAAATTGGCCCAATTTCTTGAACTACCCTGACGATTTGGCAAAATACGGACTGCGGGGAAATGTGTCGGTAGTCCGGTATATAGCGAGAACTTTTGAAAAAGACACGACAGGAGTAGGACTTGCGTTCGACGAAGCAGGAAAACTCATTATGACTCATGTTGGTTCTTTTGTCCACATTGGGGATGCGGAGATACGGGAACTGCGGTACGACCGTTCAGGAAAACTCACGGGAATAGTTGAGAATCCTCACCGAGACAGGCAGGCTTCTAACAAAGAGTGTTTCGAGTATGATGCTTCGAATCGGCTGGTAAAACGCAGTAGTCCCTTCATCCTCGGAGAATGGCAGACCTATACCTATTATCCGAATGGAAGCCAAAAGCGTATGATTCCAGTACAAAATCTCACAAACTTTTCCTCCTTGGGTCAGGTGGGAACGATGGAGTTCAACGAAACGGGAGAAATGATACGGATGGAATCTCAAATAACGGCCAATCCGTTCGTGTTTCCTGCCAAGAACTACCGAAACGAGCTGCACTCCGTCTGCACGTTCATTCACTCCGAAGGTTTGTGTACAGAAAAGCAGGAAACGATTTTCTTCAAAGACGAAGGTATGGAGCCGGACACTATTCCCTGTCTCAGTCGTTACGCATACAACGGCAAAGGAGACATTGCAAGCTGGGAATACGATGGAGGATACTTCCATGCAAAGTTTACTAACAGCTTCGACTACACTATTTCCCGTACTTCTTTTACCATCCGTTTCGATTATGACTACGACTGTCAAGGCAACTGGACAACCATGCGCATCATACTTCCCGACAATTATGCCGACATCACGGCGTTACGCAATCTCTATTCTTCTCTTGCCAAGGAGAGGGAAAGCCGTTCGGGTGTAAAGCCTGTTGTCATTATAGAGCGGAACATCGATTATTATTAACTATTCAAACGAACTGATTATGAAAATGACGAAACTTTTAGTAGGATTGGTTTGCTTACTGGCTCTCTCGGCTTGCGGACCCGAACACAAATCCGTACTTGAACCACTTACGCCGGAAGAAGCCGACGAACTTGCCGGGAAGTACGAATACTTCATCAATATTTATGAGCGCGTGATTTTTCCCAAAGTGGATAAGTTGTCGGAAAATTCGCTGTTCAGGCAGAGACTGGAGGAACTGACTTACGGGGACTTTATGGAATTTTATAAACAAGTTCATGACAATGATTATGAAGAACGAGCGAGTGAAGAATGGGATAAGAAATATGATTTGGAAAAACTTACCCGACAACTTGACTCCATGGCCGATTCCATAGATGCCTATTGGAACAATTATAAAGAAACAGAATCTCCTGAATCATATATTTCCGTAGAGTTTTTGGATATGGAGAAAAAGTCGCGGGTAGATAATTCTTGGGGATTTGCCGTAAACTATTTGGATGTTTCCCTTAAACTGAAAGTTACTCCATTGAAAGGAAAAATAGACAAGCTTTCTGTCAGTTATGTCTTATATAAAGGAAACGAGCCTACCGTAGGAGCACTTGTCGGGAGTGGAAAAATTGAGATAGACTCTCCGTTTGATTCTCCGAAAATTGTTAGTAGCAAACTGTCAATAGGGGATTATAAACCTTGGGTAAACTATGAGGATTACGAGGCATATATCCGCAACAATTCAATCGAAACGATAAAGAGACAATGCCACATATCTTTAAGCTCACCGACTCTTACTATTGACGGAAAACTGTTCAATAATAGGGTATTTTATGATAAGATACCCTATTATGCAAATAGATATAAAGAGCTTCGGAAAGACACAGCTTCTTCTGACTACAAACTTTGCCGGGATATTTTCATAAAGGAAGAAATAGACAAAACTTACGATGAGAAAGACATGTGGGTATTTCGTCGTGAATGTCAAATGGAATATGAGTTCAACCCTGTGGCATACGCTTTATTCTATGGAGAGGATAAAGTAAAAGAGATACAAGAGCAATTGAAAGATGAATAAATATTGGGTAGTATGAGAATCATATATCTATGTTTAATTTCTGCCCTACTTGCAGCATGTTCGGGCGATAGGTTATTCAAGAAAGAAAAGAAGTACACGCCACTGTATGTGTATTACAATCCACTGAACTACAATCAAAACTATGATTTTGCTGAATTATTTTATCCTGACTATATCAACTATCCCGATGACAGGATCAAATACGGTTTGCGGGGTAACGTGTCCTTAGTGCTATACGGATCTGCTGATGCCGGTATTGAATACATTTTCGATGATGAAGGAAAATTGCGTACTGTAAGTTCTTTTTTGGACAGAGCTCGCAGATATATTGAATTGCGGGAGTTCCGTTACACTGATGGGCGATTGGCAGGCGTGTACAGGAACCCGCAAAATGACAAATGGGCCACCAGTGAACAAAAGTTCGAGTATGATGCAGCCGGACGTTTGGTCAGACGTGAGGGGGGGATGCAGTGGGCGCATCAGGTTTACAGCTATTATGAAGACGGAACTTTGAAGTCAATAACTCCGGAATATTACAACACATTCCGTGCCGGCAACAAAGGAAAGATGGAGTTCGACCAATCCGGCAATCTGGTGAGAGCCGAAGCCGATGTTACTCCTAACCCGTTTATGGCCAAAAGCGGATTGCCCAGCATCAGCACTTTCACCTACAACAATGACGGCCTGTGCACCGAAAAACTGGAAAAAATCTACCACAAGGAAGATACAATCACCTGCCGCCACATCTATACATATAATGATAAGGGCGACTTGGCGTCTTGGGAATACTTGGGAGACATCTATCAGATGAATCTCGAGAACCACAGCCAAAACGTTCACATCAGTAACGTAGATATTAAAATCCTGTTTGAGTATGAATACGACAAGCATGACAACTGGACAACCATACGCGTCACTCTTCCGGATAACGTTATGGAGATTGAGTGTCTGATATGGAAGTTGGGCATGTATATGAATTCTATTGGTCGAAGACATGATTTGGAGCCAGGCGAAAAGCCCATCATAACCTATCAGCGCCACATCGAATACTATGCCTTTTCGGCTGAAGAAAAAAGGGAATTGAAGAAGAAAGAAGCTCCGAAGTTTACTGCCGTGCAAGGGTATGGACTGTATGGCAATGTGAAAAGCGTGACGTATGGCGACTTTACCCGGACTTTCGACGAATACGGCAATCTCTCTCGTGACGGGAGTGATACTTACTCTTATCAGAACCCTACGCGATTTGTAATCAACAACGCTATCGGTCCATTCCGCATTGTCTGTGAAGATAACATCCGCAAGGAGGAAGATGAAAAGGGTATCGAGGGGACGACCGAGTATGAGTTCGACAAGTATGGACGTATTATCCGTTTTCGCTACTTCGATGGCATGATGCCTGTAGTGGAGCGATACACCTACAATGGTCGGGACAAACATCCCGAAACGATGGTGCGCACAGCTTCTTATGAGGATGGAGAGGATATCTCCACTTGCAAGTACACTTACATCGAAACAGATCAGCAAGGGAACTGGACGAAACGAAAAGTGGTTCGCACATGGGAATATGAAGAATATTTCTTTGATGGAGAAAAAGATACATCAAGGACAACGACCAAAACTGACCCTGAATTTACGGAAACCCGGGTAATCACTTATTACTAAGATTTTTATTTCAGAATAACGAGGTATGAATGCTGGCAGAAAGTTGTTTTTCTCTTTCTGCCAGCATATTTTTACACGCACGCGAATTAAGAAAAAACTTATCTTCTTATTGGAAATCCCCTTTTCTGCTGTTGATCATAATTCCCTTCCACCACATTGTCAACTTCCCGTCTGGCTTTGACCTGCTCACGATTGTCAAATTCGCCCTTTTGCTTGACGGTGAAATACAGGAAATCCCCGGCTACCCGATGTGACTGCTTGTCCTTGATACGGGATATGAATCCTGGTTCAAGGCTAGGATGACGGTGGCAGAGTTTGGACGGATTTGATTGAATGTTTCATCCGAAACTGTTTCAATTTTAGTCATTGAAGATCTTTCGATTGATGGAAATTACACAATTCGATTGTGGATGTGCATTTTTATTGTACCTTTGCAGCCGAAATCAATAAAAGAAATGAACGAATGAGAAAAAGTATCCTAATCAGTGCCTTGCTGCTGATTGTTTCAATCCCAACTTTTGCGGGAGGCTATTTGACGAATACAAACCAACATGTCTCTTTTCTTCGGATGTTGGCACGTGGAGCTTCCATTGATATTGATGGTGTTTACTCCAATCCGGCTGGTTTGTCTTTTTTGCCGGAAGATGGTCTTTATTTGTCATTGAATGGGCAGAGCGCTTATCAAACGCGTACCATTGATGCTACTTTTCCGCTTTTCCCGGAGGAAGGCCATCGCAGATATTACGAAGGTAAAGCATCTGCGCCTTTCATTCCCAGTTTTCAAGGTGCATATAAAAAAGGTGCATGGACGGTGTCCGGTAGTTTTGCTGTAGTTGGCGGCGGTGGTAAGGCTTCATTTGACAACGGCCTTCCGATGTTCGATTCAATGGTCATGAGCACCATTTCTACAGCAACGAACGGTGTGGTAACTCCTGATATGTATACGATTAATAGTGCTATGGATGGTAGCCAGTTCATCTATGGTGTGCAGTTGGGTGTTTCTTATCGTGTTAACAAATGGTTAGGATTGTTTGCCGGAGGGCGTATGAATTATTTTACTGGTGGATATGAAGGCTTCCTGATGGCAAAAGTAAAGGATGGCATACCTGGACTTGCAGGGCAGGGGTTGGCTTCAATAGAGCTGGATTGCGATCAAACGGGGTGGGGATTGACCCCCATTTTAGGTGCTGATGTAAAATTGGGAAAATGGAATATCGGTTTGAAATATGAATTCATGACCAACCTGAATATTGAGAATAAAACCCGTAAGAACTCTGTAAACGGGCAGGAGGATGCTCTTGAAGATTATAAGGATGGTGTGAACACGCCGAACGACATTCCAGCGCTGTTGACTGCCGCTGTCGGATATGAAATCCTTCCCACTGTACGTGCTTCGGTCGAATACCATCATTTCTTTGATAAAGCTGCTGGCATGGCAGGTGGGAAAGAAAAATATTTGGATCATGGTACGCATGAATTTCTGGTCGGAGCGGAATGGGATGTTATAAAATACTTGACGGTTAGTGGAGGCTATCAGTTGACCAATTATGGGCAAACAGATCAGTTTCAGTCAGATACCAGTTTTTCTTGCGACTCTTATTCGTTAGGATTTGGAGCAGCTGTGCACATGACGAAACATTTGACATTGAACGTCGCTTATTTCTGGACAAATTATACAGATTATACCAAGAATATTGCTGAAGGTGCGCAAAACGTATATGGGCGCACGAACAAGGTGTTTGGTGTGGGTATCGACTATAAGTTCTGATACTCGTTTTTCCCTTTGAAATATTTACTTGGGAGGTTGTCGGCAGCATTGCCGGCAGCTTCTTTTTGTTTTCTCCTGTTGGCCATTTACGCAGAAAAGTTTATCTTTGCAGCCGATTTTTGAAATGAGATGCCGTGAATAGCGGCCGTGTATTCTAGGACAACCACGTAAAAAACAGGAGTATGAAGCAGAAAGTATCCGTATCTTTTATGCTGATGGGCATCGTGTTCAACGTGTGCCTCATCGCAGCTAATCTTCTCGAGACCAAGGTCATCCAGCTGGGCGGCCTCACCGTTACTGCCGGACTGCTGGTCTTCCCCATTTCCTACATCATCAACGACTGTATTGCTGAAGTCTGGGGCTTCCGTAAGGCTCGTCTCATCATCTGGAGCGGCTTTGTGATGAACTTCTTCGTCGTCACGTTGGGGCTGATAGCCGTGTCGCTGCCTGCCGCTCCGTTTTGGGAGGGCGAGGAACACTTTAACTTTGTCTTCGGTATGGCGCTGCGCATTGTGGCAGCCAGTCTGATGGCCTTTCTGGTAGGCTCTTTTCTCAATGCTTACGTCATGAGTCGCATGAAGATAGCCAGCCGCGGACGCAACTTCTCGGCGCGTGCCATCTGGTCCACCGTGGTGGGCGAGACGGCCGATTCGCTCATCTTCTTCCCTGTAGCCTTTGGTGGTGTCATCGCCTGGCGCGAACTGGCGGTGATGATGGGTTTGCAGATTCTGTTGAAGTCGGCCTACGAGGTCGTTATCCTGCCCGTCACGATCCGCGTGGTGAAGGCCGTGAAACGTATCGACGGCAGCGATGTTTACGACGAAGGCATCTCCTACAAGGTGTGGAAGGTGAAGGATATCTGAGTGTACCCATCTGCGTCCATCTGCGCAATCTGTGGTCGTTTATCTTAACAGTATACCTAAATTATTATTGTATATGAACCGTGATACAGCTTTGGTTGTGTTCAGCGGAGGGCAAGACTCAACTACTTGCCTTTTCTGGGCCAAACGTGAATTCAAGAAAGTAGTAGCCCTGAGTTTCCTCTACGGGCAGAAACATCAGAAAGAAGTGGAACTGGCACGGCAGATTGCCGCAAAGGCCGGTGTCGATTTTGATGTCATGGATGTGTCGTTCATTGGTCGGCTGGGCCACAATTCGCTGACCGATACCTCGATGGTGATGGATCAGGAAAAGCCCAAGGACGGTGTACCCAACACTTTTGTGCCGGGCCGCAACCTGTTCTTCCTGAGCATTGCCGCCGTCTACGCCCGTGAGCGGGGCATCAACCATCTGGTGACGGGGGTGTCGCAGACCGACTTCAGCGGTTATCCTGACTGCCGTGACGCTTTTATCAAGTCGCTCAACGTGACACTCAACTTGGCTATGGACGAGCAGTTCGTCATCCACACCCCGCTGATGTGGATTGACAAGGCCGAGACTTGGGCGCTGGCCGACGAACTGGGTGTGCTCGACCTGGTACGCCACGAGACGCTGACCTGCTATAACGGTATCCCCGGTGACGGATGCGGACACTGTCCTGCCTGCAAGCTGCGCCGTGAAGGGCTGGAAAAATACCTGGCGAACAAAAACATGTACCTCAAAAAGAAATCTCTTTAAACCATCCGAACAATGACAGAACTGAAAGACCAACTGACCCTGTTGGGCGGCAAGACCGAGTATAAGCAGGACTATGCTCCCGAAGTACTCGAAGCTTTCAACAACAAACATCCCGAGAACGATTACTGGGTGCGTTTCAACTGCCCCGAATTCACCAGTCTGTGCCCCATCACCGGGCAGCCCGACTTTGCCGAGATACGCATCTCCTACATCCCTGATGTGAAGATGGTAGAGAGCAAGAGTCTCAAGCTTTATCTCTTCAGCTTCCGTAACCACGGCGCTTTCCACGAAGACTGCGTGAATATCATCATGAAGGATCTCATCCGTCTGATGAATCCCAAATACATCGAAGTGACCGGTTTGTTCACTCCTCGTGGCGGTATCTCCATTTATCCGTATGCCAATTACGGCCGTCCTGGTACCAAATACGAGCGCATGGCCGAGCAGCGGCTGATGAACCGGGAATAATACGAAAAATGCCCTCCGTTGTCGGAGGGCATTCCCAAGTAAATTCTATGGTCGTTGCAGGTTACCTGATGCGTCGGTAGCCATATACGGCCAGGTCGCCGAGCTCCTCCTCGATGCGGAGCAGTTGGTTGTACTTGGCCATGCGGTCCGATCGGCTCAGGGAGCCGGTCTTTATCTGCCCGCTGTTTGTGGCCACGGCAATGTCGGCGATGGTAGCATCCTCTGTCTCGCCCGAGCGGTGGGAGGTGACGGTGGTGTAGCCGTGGCGGTGGGCCATCTCGATGGCATCGAGCGTTTCGCTCAAAGTACCTATCTGGTTTACCTTGATGAGGATGGAGTTGGCACAACCCATTTCAATACCTTTGCGCAAGAATTCCACGTTGGTAACAAAGAGGTCGTCGCCCACTAGCTGGCAGCGATGACCGATGCGCTCGGTCAGCTGTTTCCAGCCTTCCCAGTCGTTCTCGCTCATACCGTCCTCAATGGAGTCGATGGGATACTTGTTGATAAGTTCCTCTAGGTAGGCAATCTGTTCGTCGGTGGTGCGCTTCTTGCCTTTCGCGCCTTCGAAGAGGGTGTAGTCGTACACGCCGTCTTTATAGAATTCGCTGGAAGCACAATCCATACCAATCTTTACATCACGTCCCGGTTCGTATCCGGCAGCACGGATGGCAGCCATGATGCTGTCCAGTGCATCCTCTGTCCCATTCAGGGCAGGAGCGAAACCTCCTTCATCGCCCACGGCTGTACTGAGGCCTCGGTCGTGGAGCACTTTCTTCAAGGCGTGGAATACCTCGGTACCCATGCGCAGTCCTTCGCGGAACGACGGAGCCCCGACGGGACGTATCATGAATTCCTGGAAGGCGATGGGCGTATCGCTGTGCGAGCCGCCGTTGATGATGTTCATCATGGGGACGGGCAACACATAGGTATTCACGCCGCCGATATACCGATATAAAGGAATGTCGAGCGCGCAGGCTGCAGCCTTGGCCACGGCGAGCGACACGCCGAGGATGGCATTGGCACCCAGTCTCGACTTGGTGGGTGTTCCGTCCAGTTCCAGCATGCGGTGGTCGATGGTGCGTTGGTTCAGGGCAGACAGGCCGATGAGCGCGGGAGCTATTATTTTATTCACGTTTTCTACAGCCTTTAGCGTGCCCTTGCCGTTGTAGCGCTGCTTGTCGCCGTCGCGCAGTTCCAGGGCCTCATGTTCGCCGGTCGATGCACCCGAGGGTACGGCAGCGCGACCCATGGCGCCGCATTCCAGTGTTACGTCTACTTCTACTGTGGGATTGCCGCGTGAATCGAGTATCTCGCGGGCGATGATCTTTTCTATCTTCATACGTTTTTTGTTTTGATGGTTACTATCTTTTTATTTTACTGTCTATGATAACATTTTTCAGCGGCACAAAGTTCGGGGAAACTCCTGTTTCATTCAATACCCAGATGTGGGGTAAATGTAGAAGCGAATACAAGGAAGTAGGTATGCACCGGAGTATTTTACCTAAAAATGGCGATTGACAGGTTACCGTGCTTGGAATGTTGGGCAAAAGGGCAGACGAAATACCGAAAACTGGCGATTGCGGGAAAGATGATTTCTGTGGAACTTTGCAGCCGTAAATCAAGAGCAGAAGAAGATTGAAAACAACTACATTTACATTATGGATCGCAGGCTTGTTGTGCCTGCTGGGAACAATGACGCTCCGTGCACAGGGCGGACATCATGGAGGAAAATATTGCCTTGTGTCGGGGAAAGTTACGTCGACAGAACAGGAGACTGTCGACTTTGCCACAGTCTATCTGAAGGGTACTGCTTTCGGTGGAACTACCGACGGCGAAGGACGCTTCCGCATTAAAGCCCCTGCGGGACGGTACACGCTGGTTGTTTCGGCCGTAGGCTACAAGACGATAGAACGCCCCGTGACGTTGGAACGGAGCAGTCACGAGGTTGTGGACCTGACCATCACGCCCGACGTGCAGCAGCTGGACGAAGTGACCGTCGTATCGACCGGTGTAAGCCGCGTCAAGCGTTCGGCTTTCAATGCAGTGGCAGTAGATACCAAAGAATTGCAGAATACCACCAAGAACCTGAGCGAGGCGCTGGCCAAGGTACCGGGCATGAAGCTGCGCGAATCGGGTGGTGTAGGCTCGGACATGCAAGTGATGATGGACGGCTTCAGTGGCAAGCACGTCAAGGTGTTCATCGACGGTATTCCGCAGGAGGGCACCGGCAGTTCGTTCGGTTTGAACAACATACCTGTTGGTTTTGCCGAGCGTATTGAAATATATAAAGGTGTGGTGCCTGTGGGCTTCGGGACGGATGCCATCGGCGGCGTCATCAATATCGTTACGGGCAAGCAACGTCGCCGATGGTTCATCGACGCGTCCTACTCCTATGGCTCGTTTAACACGCACAAGTCTAACGTCCATTTCGGACAGTCGTTCAAAAACGGTTTTACCTATGAGGTGAACGCTTTCCAGAACTACTCGGACAATGATTATTACGTCGACGCTCCCGTACTGAACTTCGAGACGGGCAGCTTCAACGAGAAGGAGCTGGTACGCGTGAAGCGCTTCAATGACACGTATCATAACGAGGCCGTCGTCGCTAAGGCGGGCTTTGTGGACAAGCCGTGGGCCGACCGCCTGATGCTGGGCTTCATTTGGTCGCACATGTACAAGGACATCCAGACCGGCGTCCGGCAGAAGACCGTCTTCGGGGAGAAGCATCGTTTCGGACATTCGCTCATCCCCTCGGTGGAGTACAGCAAACGGGACCTCCTGCTGAAGGGACTTGACCTGATGCTTTCTGCCAACTACAACCGCAACGCCACTACGAACGTGGACACTGCCCACTACAAGTATAACTGGCTGGGCGAGCGCTACCCACTGAACACGCCCGGCGAACAGTCGCGCCAGTACAGCCGCGCCGACAACGACAACTGGAATGCTACGGCCACGCTGAACTACCGTCTGAACCGTATCCATCAGTTTACATTGAACCATGTACTCAGCGCCTTCAGTCGAGATAACACTTCGCTGCTGGCTGCCGAGGCACAGACCGACCCCATTGCCAAACAGACGCGCAAGAACATCACAGGCCTTTCTTACCGCCTGATGCCGTCAGAGCGATGGAACCTTTCCGTCTTCGGCAAACACTACCGGCAATATGTGGCAGGACCTATGGCCGAAGATGACACGGGCAGTAACTATGTGCGTACCAGCCGCACAGTCAGTTCCTGGGGATACGGCGCGGCCGGTACTTACTTCATCTTGTCCGGCCTGCAGGCCAAGCTCTCCTACGAGCGTGCCTACCGCCTCCCCACCATCGAAGAAATGTTCGGTGACGAGGACCTGGAGAGTGGGCAGATTAGCCTTCGACCCGAGAACAGCCACAACCTGAACTTCAGCCTCAGCTATGCCCGCACGTTGGGTCGCCATTCTTTCTACTTGGAAGGCGGGCTGGTTTACCGCGACACGCACGACTACATCCAACGCAACGTGCAGGACCTGAGCGGTGGCAAAGAGAATGCCACTTACATCAATTACGGCAACGTCCTCACCAAAGGCTATAACCTTTCCGCCCGCTACAGCTTGGGACGCTGGTTCAGCCTGGGCGGCAATTTCACGCAGATGGACGTGCGCGACAATGAACGCTATCAGATAGGCAGCACGGGCAATTCGGTCGAAAACCTGGGATACGGCTCGCGTATGCCCAACGTACCCTACCGTTTTGCCGACTTCGACGCCAACTTTTATTGGCACGATTTGGGAAGAAAAGGAAACTTGCTGACGTTGACTTACGACAATCAGTGGACGCACTCGTTTTCCTATTACTCCGAGGTCATCGGCAGTAGCAGCGACTACATAGTCCCCGACCAGTTTGCCCATAACTTCTCGCTGAGCTATAGCTTGAAGGGCGGCCGTTACAACTTCTCCGTCGAGTGCCGCAACCTGACCGATGCCGACCTCTACGATAACTTCAGCCTCCAGAAGGCCGGACGCTCCTTCTACGGTAAGGTACGCGTCTGCTTCGGCGATTGATTGTCTCGCCGACTTATGTCGGCTGACAGAAGTACAAGACAATTCATAAACATAAAAGAAGAAAAAATGAAAAAGACCAAGAATCACTTACTGACAGGCCTCTTTGCCGCCGTATTGGCCGGTGTGGCCTTAGTTTCCTGCTCGGAAGACGAACTGAACAACGGAGGAAACAATAACGAAGACATGACCTCCACCGGCAACTATGTGATAGCTGCCACCGTGACCAGCAGCAGCACCGACACTTACGTGTTGCTGGCGGCAGAATCTTTGGACGAAGGCGAAGTGACCACGCAAGGCAACGGTCTGGTGAACGAAGGTGCCACCTACTGGGTGTTCTACGGTAACCAGTATCTCTATGCCCTGAACTATAACCAGGGTGAGGCCGGTACCACTCAGTCGTTCATCCTGAACACTGCGGGTGCGTTGGAGAAGCGTTCGCAGGAGTACTATGTCAACCGCTTTACCACTTACGGTTATTATGACAAGTATATCATGACCACTTCCACGGGCGACGGCCCCACCGACCTGAAGGATGAGAACGGCTACGTGCCCCAGTCGTTCCTTGCTTCCTACCTCGACGTCGAGAACCAGACCTATACCAGTAATTCTGTTACCGCTTCGACGCCTTTCCTCTCCGAGAACTTCTTGGGTAACGGTGAGTACGTCACCCTGGCTGGACTCGAACAAGTGGGCTCGAAGCTCTACGCTGCCGCCGTTCCCATGGGCCTCAGCCAGTACGGTTGTATGCAGCGTGCCGAGGACGGCAGTTACAAGTGGGTGCGCTCCGGCTATGAAGATCTCATCAAGACCGAATCCGGCGGTAGCGGTAGCGGTGCTTACGACAAGGACGAACTCCAGTGGACCCAGTACCCCGACGAATGCTGGATAGCTATCTTTACTGACCAGACATTGACCGACTACAAGCTGCTGAAGACCGACAAAATCAGCTATGCCTGTGGGCGCAACCGTTCACAGTACTATCAGATGAACTGGTTGGCTGACGACGGATACATGTATGTGTTTTCCCCCTCATATGCCAAGACGATGAGCGATGCCCGTCAGCAGACCACCTTGCCTGCCGGTGTGGTACGTATCAATACTACGACCGAGACTTTCGACGATGCTTACTATTACAACTTGGAGGAGAAAGCCAATGGTGCTTCTTTCTTGCGCAGCTGGTATATAGGAGGCAACTATTTCCTGTTGCTGATGTATGACAAAGAAATCACTGCTTCGGACAAAGTGGCGAACCGTTTGGCCGTGTTTAACGTTACTAATGGCAACCTTTCCTTTGTCAGCGGTTTGCCCTCGGACGTCAGCGGTTTCGGCAATACCCCCTACATGGAAGACGGCAATGCTTATGTTGCCGTGACGACCGAATCGGGCTATCCTACGATTTATCGTGTGGAACCTTCGACGGCCACAGCTATGAAAGGCCTCGTCGTGAAAGCTACTTCACTCAATGGTGTGGGCCGTTTGGAGAGTGAGTGATGATTCTAAATAAGAAATGAACAATGAGAAAATTATTCCGTAACATTCATTTGTGGTTGTCCGTTCCGTTCGGACTGATTATCATGTTGACCTGCTTCTCCGGCGCCATGCTCGTGTTTGAGAAGGAAATGACGGAATGGGCACGTCCCGAAGTGTTCCGTGTCGACCCACAGGGACGTCAGCCACTGCCGGTTGCCGAGGTTGTCCGCCGTGTATCCACTACCTTGCCCGAAGACATCACGGTGACGGGCGTTACCGTCTTCTCCGACCCTGCAAAGGCCTGGCAGCTTCCCCTGTCCCAGCCCTCGCGCATGTCCGTCTATGCCGACCCCTATACGGGCGATGTCATCGGCTGTTCGGAGCGTCTGCCCTTTTTTGCTGCCATGTTCCGTCTGCACCGCTGGCTGCTCGACAGCCGTCCCTCGGGCGACGGCATCTTTTGGGGTAAGCTGGTCGTGGGTGTCAGCACCCTGCTGTTCGTCTTCGTGCTTCTGTCAGGCATCGTTATCTGGTGGCCGCGGACGCGGAAAGCGTTGCGCAATAGTTTGCAGATACATTTCCGCAAAGGTTGGCGTCTATTCTGGTATGGCTTACACGTAGCAGGCGGCATGTATGCCTTCTTGCTGCTACTCGTCATGGCATTGACGGGACTGACATGGTCCTTCAATTGGTACCGCACAGGCTTCTACCGCCTCTTCGGTGTGGAGGCACAGTCATCAGGCATGGGGCATGGCAACGCAGCTGCAGGGCAAAAGAAAGGTCCTAAAGATAGCCACGGACAGAAATTCTCCCATGGCAAGAAAAAAGGTGATAAAACCGCCCACTGGCAGGAGGTATACGATTGCTTGCGAGCTGAAAATCCCGGTGCCACTCAAATCACTCTCGCCGATGGTACGGCTAACATTCCTGCTAATCGTTTCGGTAACATCCGCGCTATTGACCGCTACACTTTTGATTCTCGTACCGGCGAACTGACCGGTCGCACTCTCTACCGCGACCTGGACAACTCAAGTAAAATACGTGGTTGGATTTACTCTGTCCACGTGGGTAGTTGGGGTGGAGTATTGACCCGATTCCTTTGGTTTTTGGCTGCCCTGTTGGGGGCCACCCTCCCGCTAACGGGTTACTACCTGTGGTTGAAGCGTATCTGCCGCAAGAAACCGTAAGTAAGCTTGGGCCTTTATACAAAGAAACGCGGGCAGTTGGGGAATTCTTTCTCCTCCGGTGGCCCGCGTCCTTTTATTCTTAATACTTCACACTTAATGTTTCATGCTCGATATAATTGCATTTACCGCCTCTTCTGTTCCGCTGAACGGTCCGTGCGATTGGAGCTTGATGGTACACATAGCGGCGGCAAAACATCCGGCTTCCTGATAAGAAGCGCCTTGGCTACGCTTGTACAGGTAGCCTGCCATGTATGTGTCGCCACATCCGGTAGCGTCTACAACTTGTAGGGTGGGGTAAGCAGGGATATCATAGAACTGTCCGTTGCTATAGATGAGTGAACCTTTATCACCTAATGTCAGCAATACCGTTTTTACCCCCCAGTCGGCGATGAGTAGTGCTGCTTCGTGCGGCTCGCTGCATCCGGTCAGCACTTCCATCTCGCTTTCGTTGGCCTTCAGCGTGTGGATGTACTTCAAGGCCTCACGCTTCTCTGCCCAGTCCACGGGGAATACCTTTTCGTTTTCCACTTTACGCAGGAAACCTTGTACGTCGGCAGCCAGTGTACTTCGGCTTGCAAGGTGCTTGATGACTTCCAATGAGAAATCATCGGCCAGTAGGGTACCCAAGTGGATAATTTCGGCCTGCACTTCTGTCAGGTCTTCGATGCGGAACGGGTCTGCCTGTGCGGTGACTCGCTGGCGGCGTTCGTTGGGATTGTTTCCGTAGATGTTCTCGAAACTATGGGAATGTGTGGTGGGCACCAACTTTACTTCGATACCTTCGCGGATGATTTCTTCTGCCGCCGCCTTGTCCTCTTCGGCCAGCGCACTGACTAGCAGGAAATCATCGGCTTGAAGACGACTGACCGCTTTAGCGAAATAGAAGGCTGTGCCTCCAGGCATATAGACTGTGTTGTCTGGGGTTACAATTTTGTCGCGGGTGATATACCCGATGCAGCATAACTTATGATTCATCTTTCTTTTCTCTGGTTTTCGGGCTGCAAAGGTACACATTTATTTGGTTTAAGCTTCGAAAACTCGATAACTTTGTTTTAGTTTTCTGTCAAATCGTTTGGAAGTGCTTTGTAAGGCGAGGTGATGCGTGCGGTCTTTACCTTGTCTGCAACGGAATTCTTCACGATGAGCATACGGGGTGATGCCAAGGTGCGGGTAGTCGTTTCGGTGCTGGGGAAACTGCCTGTTGCCATGCGGACCAGGATGGGTTGTATCAGTGGATCCGTTTCTGTGCCCAACTCACCTAAACTTCCTCCGTACGATTCTGATTGAGTATAGTCGGCGGGCAACCCTTCTGCATCGTAGTCTTTGTAGCCTTCTGAATTACTCAGGTAGTAGGTTGTCAGCCACAGTTCGAGTTGGGGATATTGGTCGTTGGTGTAGAGTGCCTGTGCTACGTTCTTGCCAAAAGTTGCTTGGCCTACTTGATAAAGATTGCCGGTCATGTAGGGGCGCAGGCAGTTGATGATAATTTCCGAAGCCGAGGCTGTATTGCCGGAAGTAATAACATAGAGATTCTGATAACTCAGTGCACTTCCACCAGGCAACAGGTTGGCATCGAATGTATAGGTTTCGGCTTTGCCCAGTTTATCATTGCCTGTCATGGTGAGCATCGTTTGTCCGAGGGCATTCTGAGGTGCCAGCAAGGTACCGACAGCTTGTGCTGTGGATACGTATCCGCCCGGATTGTAGCGCAGATCCAAAATAATGTCGTTGGGCTGGGTGGCGGCCAGTTGGCCGTATAGTGCCTGCCATTGCGCGATATCATCTTGTCCGAATTCGTTGTACAGGATGTAGGCAGCTTTGCGCGTTCCTGTATCAAGAAGTGTTGTCTTGAGCAGATTTTGTATTTCAATAATACGCGGGGCAGGCATTTCTACAGTGCCTGTCGTGTCTATCAGGCCTGTTTCGGCATTATAATTTCCCAGTATGAAAGAATGTGCAGTCGTTGGGTTGGTGACATATTTGGAGTAGTCGCCTGAACTGATTTCCGTATTGTCGGCTCCGATAATAAGATCGCCACGCTTTAATCCAGCTTCTTCAGCAGGTGATTGGGGCTGAGTATAAAGTACTTGCATGGCATAGGAACCTTGTTGTGTTTGGAGCATAACAGCTTCGAAACCGAAGGTCGGTGATTCGCTCAACGAACGGGTATCGGCGGTCTTTATTGAGTCTATATGTGAATAGGTTACGCCGTTCTTTCCATCTTTCTCTGATACTACACTACTCAGAAACTCAGCCGGCTTCTGGAAAAAATCTAGTTCGTTTTCTTCCGGCAGGTCCTGATAGTATAAGTAATATTCCTGCATGGTAGTATAAATCCAGTTTTTAGATCCCACCAAAGCGTAATATTCACCGCTGCGATCTTGCCAACATGAAGTTGTAATGACCAACAACATCAGGTATGAGGTTATCAGGTAGAAAAGATTTATTCGTTTCATAAGTTTCCATTTTGTATTGGTCGCAAAGATAATGTAAACCGAGAGAAGTACAAAAGCGCAAACAAGGTTTTCACTTTTTTGTACTTTTCTCGGTGCAGTCTATTTTATTGAGAGATAGGTTCTAGGGCTAAGTTTATTCTTTCCTTTTCCTGATCTTCAGCCATCTTAAAAGAGAAGCAGGAATGGTGTGGCTAAGTGAATTGAGCTGGTCGCTGCGTTCGTCTACACTTTCATACAAACGTTCAGCATCTTTGTCCGATAGGATACCGTCATTCTGCATCTGCCGGATGGTACGCCGTTCGTTACAGAGCAACATGCGTATGGCTTTCTGCGTCAAAGCATGTTTGTAGGCTTTCGGGAAGTTGCTCGAAAGTTTGCCCAGTACGCTATCCATCGCGTTGATATTATGTAAGATTTCTTCTCTTAATGGTTTTAGAACAGGGGCTTGTTCGACATTTAGCATGTTAGAGGTTTCTAGATCATCCAATAGCTTGAGATCTTCCTTTTGCAAGATGATAAAACCTCGTCCCAGGTCGTAGACCACTCCAATGCGTTCTTTGAAATAAAAGCTTATCCAAGAGCCTATACCTGGTATCTTCTGCATGTTGTCAAGGATAAAAGTACGATTACAGAAATTGAAGATAGACTTCCGGTTGTCTAACGGGCTGTTCCCGTCATGGTCGTAAAGTTCGTCCAGCGAGTTGCTGAGTAACATGAAAGAAGTTTTTGCAATAATGCCTTCGTCGTAAATTTGACGTGTGAGCATTTTTTCCTTATCCAACACGCGTAGTCTGATTTCGTTCATCACGTCGTTATCTATTGGCATATTCTGTTGTTCATCGGGGCGATTGGCTATGTATCGGGTTACTTTTTTCCAGTTCGCACCATTGAGGGCATCACGTGTTTGTAGACGTTCAAAATATTTTTCGGAATTCTCGTGCAGATGGTTCTGTATTTTGTTTTCCATCATGGTGCGTGCCGTTGGAGTATATATCAGTCCCAGTTTATTCAGTAGCCAGCGCATGGTGGTAGCATTGACACACAGGGTGAGGGTTACGATGCCTGCGGTGAAGAATAGCACTTGGCTACGTATTTCTTCTGGAATAGCTGGAGTATAGGAAACCATTAATGCTAGGGTCATTCCCAATGCGCCACGTAGTCCGCCCCAGGTTAGAATGATGGATTCTTTTTTATTCAATCCGTATCCTAACCGTTTCATGATAGGGTAGAGTATCATGATCGTTGTATAGCGGAAGAGATTCAGGAAAGCATAGACGAGTAACAGAATACCGAAATGTGCCCATGAGAAATCGACTTTCTCAGCGATTACAACACCTACAATAATAAAAATGAGCGTGTTGGCAATGTAAGTAAGTAATTCCCAAAAACGGCCCATAAAAACGTTTACCTGTGGTTTAAGTCGAGGCTTTCCTACATAGGAAATGGTTAGTCCGAAGGCAACTAAGGCAATGACGCCTGAAATACCCAGATAAAATTGTGAGAGAATAAATACTAAATAAGCCGAAAGAATGATAACACTGTTTTGTATCATCTCTTCTGAATTGATGCGAGTTATGAACCAGATGACAAGGCGTGCTGCTAGGAAACCTAAAATAGCTCCTCCTGCTACAACTTGGAAGAATTCCATAACTGGAGTCATGTCGTTACTCATACCTGAAGTGGTGATGCCAAAGAACAGCATAAAACAGACGATACCGGTACCATCATTAAGCAGTGATTCTGCGTCAACCAGAGTAGAAAAACGTTTACTTGTTTTCAGTTCGTGCAGTAAAGCTACAACAGCGACGGGATCGGTAGCACTGATGAGGGCACCAAACATTAAGGCGGCAGTCCAGGTCCATTGTTCATATTCTGGAACAAATAGACTTAGTGCCATTAATAGGACGGCTGTCAGTAACATGCAGATGATCAGGCCGGGAACAGCCAACAAAGTGGCGTTTGCCAACGTTTTTTTAAAGATATGCAGATTCAATTCATAGGCTGCATCGAAAATCAGTATGGGCAGGAAGATATATAGGATAAGATCTGGGTTGATATTGGCTACACTGTCTAATGCTTGGCTGAGTTGAGAAGTATTTTGAAAAACTCCGGCTCTGTTTAGAATACCTGCAATCAGTCCGATGGCAAACAGTCCGACTGTGTAAGGGATACGCGTCCGTTGGAACAGCGATTTAAAGATAGCTCCTACCATAAGACCGGCAATTGTCAGTAGCAAAGGGGCTAATAGGTTTGTTTCTTCCATGGTATATATCATTTAAGTTTATATTCTTTTTCCCGAATCCTGTTTTTATGCTAATTGGTTTAAGGTATTTTCGGGGTTGTAAAGATATAAAATTAATCTGATAGCAGGGGCGTTTCATTATACCTTTTGGAAGAAAATTTTCATCTTTTTCGCTTGTTTCCGTAGAGGTTAATAATGTGTTGCGTAAAGTGGCACTTTAGCAAGCTAAAGAGGCACTTTACGCTGCTGAAGTAGATGTTTACAGGCACAGTGTATGTATTTATTGTTATCTGCCTGTAGCTTGTAAGTATTCCCGCTTCCTGATTTCGTATTGTGCATAGGATTCCACGTACCTGTCACGGCTCTGTTGATATAAAGTTTGTGCTTCGAGCAAGTCACTCATGGTACATGTTCCGGCCTGGTAGTAATCGTTTTGGAGACGAAGGTTTTCTGAAGCTTGTCCGATGGATTCGATGGCTATCTTTACTTGTTTGTAGGTTTCGGTCAGATTGTTCCAGCAGTTGTTCATGCGGATGATCAACATTTGGCTTTGGTCTGTAAACTGGTTTTCGGCATTGCGGATTTGTAATTTCTGTTTCTTTATGTCATGTGAGCCTCCCCACCATCCAGAAAGGGGCACGCTGACGGTCGCAAATCCCATCCAATACGAATGATCCTTGTCCATCAGATTGTCGTATATATATCCGCCACCGATTGCAATTGTTGGCAGATTTTTTCCAACAGTCATTTTGTATTGCAATCGAGTAGCTTTTACGTTTTGTTGTAACAAATTGTATTCATTGGTTAGGGGAAGTGACGATTCAGGTTGTCTGTAGTAAATTTCAGGATGTTCGGGCAGTGAATCACTTACTACTTGAGCTACATCAATACTGTCAGCCGGATGTCCGATATATTGTGCCAGCATGCTGAGTGATACGGAAAGGCTATTTTCTACCTGAATGCGGGTGCTGTGCGTTTCATTCTCTTTGAGTTGTATTTGCAGCAGGTCATTTCTGTTGGTGATTCCAGATTGTACGGAAGCATCCACATCTTTGTGGATGCTATGTAATTGCTCTTCTACAACAGAAAGAGTTTTCAATTTTTCTTTTAGCATGACAATTTGCCAGAAATATTGTTCGGTTGTCAGTCGTACTTCATTTTCAGACTGGTTACGTTGCAGGCGGCTGACTTCTACATTTATGTTTGACAATTTGTTGGCGTTAATAATTTGTCCACCTGTGAAGAGAGGCATTGTGGCAGTGACACCGCCTATTACGCCGTTTTTCAGCATAGAGATTTTTTCTCCAGGCATCATTTCCATTTCAAGTAATCCCTTGTCTGACATAAATCCGCCTCCCGAAGCGCTGAACGTAGGAAAGTATTTGGTAAAGGCTTTTTGGCGTACATGCTGTGAGGCTGAAAGGTCGTTATTGGCATTTTTGATACGAACATTATTTGAAAGAGCCTCGCGAATACATTCGTCCAATGTATATGTTTGTTGGGCAAGTGCAGGCATTATACCTGCACAGCCAATTAAAAATAGAAAAATATGTTTTGTAAAGTTCATATACGTGTTATTAATAATTGTGGATATTGTTTTTTATTGTTTTTCAAGACTTGCTGCTTGCAGTCGTTTTCGGGAGCTACCTCTGAATATTAGTAAGTAAGCGCATGGAAGTACGGTGAGCAGGAATACCATCGTGATGAGTGTCCCGTAACAGATGACCGTTCCCATTGGCATCCATAGCCCGCTTTTCCCTAATATCATTGGTATTACTCCCATGGAGGCTGCTGCTGAAGTCAGGAAAATAGGTCTCATACGGCGGCGGGCTGAATGATAGATCGCATCCGAAGCTGACATCCCTTCAGTTACACGCAATTCTTCGGCATAATCTATCATGATGATTCCGTTACGGACTATAATTCCCATCAGACTGACAATACCGAGTACGCAAGTTATGCTGAAATCTACTCCTTGAATCAAGATACCAACAGCTGTCCCAAACAGGCAGAGGGTCATGCTGGAAAAGATAAGAGTAGCAATATTCACTTTGTGGAAATGGATGACTAGGATAAAGAAAATGACGACTGCCGCAACCATTAGGCCTGTCATTACCGGGGGCATTTTTTCTGCACTGTCTTCGTAATCACCTCCATAGTTCATACTTACTCCTGGAGAGAAATGGAAACTACTCATTTTCTGTTGTACAAGGCTCATTGCTTCCATGGTGTTTCTGCTACGTTCAACTTCGGCCATTATGGTAAGTGTACAGATTCCATTGCGACGAATGATTTGACTTTCCTTCCATGTTGGGATTACATCGGCTATTTGCCTAAGAGGTACATAAGATGCACCTCCTGCTACGGGAATCAATTCATTTTGTAAATCTGTCAGTGAGGCACTGTCTGATTTTTCACTTTTCAATACAACGGGAATTGCATAGTCTCCTTCCCACATATCGGTCAGAGGTATTCCTGAACCGTAACGCATGGCTAACGTTGTTTCGATATTCAGGTTGCTGATTCCCAAACGGCTGGCTTCATCTTCACGTAATATGATATCTGAAGCTGCCAATGGTTCATTTTGGTCAGTCTGAACTAGAATAAGTCCGGGTATTCCTTGTAATATCGTTTTGATACTATCTGCATCTTTTTTTATTGCTTCACGGTCGTCTCCGCTCAAGCGTATTTCGATAGGATAAACAGCTTCATTGTAACTTAATTGTTTGAAGCGGATACTAGCATTTGGGAAATAATCTGTATATCGGGGAGCATATTCGTTCAATAGTGTTACCGTTTCTTTCACGCCAGTCGTGTTGACAATGAACTGGGCAAAGTTTGTACCTGCTATTTGTGGCGCATAAGTGGTCTGAAAACGTGGTGAAGCGCAACCTTTAAACGATGCCACACTTACTACACGGTTATCTTGACGGAGGATATGTTCTAGGCTGTCGGCAATTTCTGCTGTTTGTTTTACGTCTGTACCAGTCGGAAGGTATATTTCTACAGCAAATTGGTTGCGATCGGCATACGGCATCAGTTGCTGAGGAAGTTTAGCCATCAGTAATATACCTGCTATTACTGAACACAAACCAATGCCGACAGTTATTTTAGGATGCGAAAAACAACAATCAAATAATCGGTTGTAGTAATGTTGTAATAAGTCGAGAAATGAAAATGATTTTTGCCCTTTTTTCTCCATGGGTTTACGGATAAAGAAGAATTGCAGGAATGGTACAAGCAGTGTAGCTACCAGCAAGGATACGCCCAAGACGATGGTTATAGCCCATGGGAAGCTTTGCAGAAAATCATTAATCATTCCTGTTGTGGTCATCAGAAACGGGAAGAAGGTGATACTGATAGCCAACGTGGCCGAAAAAATAGATTTAAAAAAGTGTGTGGTGCTTATAATAGAAGCATGCCAGCGTGAGGTTCCTTCTCCTAATTTTTCCAAATAGCTGTCTATAATAACGATTGAGTTGTCTACAATCATTCCAAGAGTAACAATCAATGCAGCTAGTGTCACTGTATTCAACTCAATGTTGAATGCATGGAATAGACCTAAAGAAATGAAAATGGTGATTGGGATAGTCGAAGCAGCGACCAGTGCTACTCTGATTGGAAGCAGGAGCATTACTACAGCAATAACTGCTACAATAGCTATGACTAGTTCGTGTAGAAAGTTTTTTACACTATCGTCTACTACTTTGCTTTGGTCGGTGATGCGGAAAATGGTTACATCTTCTGGCAGTTCTTGTTGAAAGGTGCTGATTGTTTCATTGACTGCTTCTCCCATTTTTACGATGTTTTGTCCTTTCTTCATTTCAACTGAAAGAAGCAAACATTTATGTCCATTGTTGGTGATGTAGCTGTCTGTTTCGGGGTATTCTTTCACTACACGTGCAATGTCTTTCAGGCGTATATTATTTCCTTGCGGATCAGTGTATACTATCTGTTGTTGTACGTCGAAAACTGTGTTTAATGACCGGCTGACGTAGACTGGCTGTACATAGTTACCGGTTTTGATACGACCACCTGAAGTGACGAATCCTTTTTGCATTAACGATAGGGCCAAAGTCTGTTCATTGAGTCCGTATTGTGAGAGACGGTCGTTGTCGATATAGATGGAGATTTGTTCTTTCTGGAGTCCGCTTACGCTCATGCGTCCTACGCTGGAAATGCGTCTCTGGCGGTCCTGCAACTGTTCCATGTATGTATCCAGTTCGCGATAAGTCTTGTTTTCGCTTTCCATTGTGATGAGTAGGGCAGATGTATCTCCGAAATCATCCATTACTTGCAGCGCCAATACTCCTGAAGGAAGCTGGGCTTTAAACACAGATATTCCATGTTTGAACTTACTCCAGAATTCGTCCTTATTGTTCAGTTCATCATTCAGTTGAACCTGTATATAGACAATGCCATCTTTGCTTTTGGAGAAAGTTTTCTCCTTTCGTACTTCTTTGTAAGTGAAGATATATTCTTCCAAAGGTTTGGTCACCTTTTCCATCATGTCTTCAGCTGTATATCCGGGGGATACTGCAACGACGACACCCTGACGGATTGTGAAGTCGGGAAATTCGTTTTTTCGCATTTCCGGCAAACTGTAAATGCCGAAAGCGACAAGGCAACATACTACCAGAATGATAATCTGCCGGTAGTGCATGGCCCATTCCACAGCGTTACGTTTTTTATTGTTTTTATCCATTGTCGTATGTCCTTTATATTATCGTCAAGCTTGTTCCTTCACACACTTTTTGTTGTCCTTCCACGATTACCTGCGTTCCGTTTTGTAAACCGGATACTACAGTTACTCCTTTGGGGGTAAATTCGCCGCACTTTATGATTTGTTTGCTTGCTTTACCATCCTTCTCTATCCAAACAAAATTGTTGTTCTTTTCGTCGAGTTGAACAATATTCGCTGGAATAATATAACAGGCATCTTTTTCCGTATCCTTTCTCAGGACAACTTCTGTTATCATACCAGGCATCAGATCTTTAGCATCGTTGTCTATATGTATTTTTACTTCATATGAACGCGATAGCGGATGTGCTATTATTCCTTTTTCTTCTATTGTTCCTGTCAGTAACTTTCCTCCGAGAGCCGGTACCTTTATATCTGCTCTCTGAGAGAGGCGTACATCTGTTATTTCTGTTTCAGGTACTGCTATTTTTATTTTCAGGTGATGTGCTGTAACTAGTTTGGCTACAGGGATGCCTGGAGTAACATTCTGACCAACTTCTATTGATTTTTCAGCTATTACTCCTTCAAATGGGGCAAGAAGCTTACAGTCTTTTAGGTTTTTGTTTGCAATTTCTTCTAAAGCCTGTGCCTGTTGTAATTTGCTTTGTACTTCTATCCACTGTATTTCGGGCAAACTTCCCTTGTCGTGCAATTCTTTCATTCTTTGATAGGCATCTTCTGCTTGCACTAATGATGCTTTAGCGGCATTATAACTGCTTTGCATAGAGGTCGAATCAAGTGTAGCAAGCAATTGTCCTTTTGAGATGTGCTGCCCCAAATGAAAGTGCAGCGTTTTTACAGTTCCCATGACAGGAAAACTGAGATAAGTTCCATTTCCTTCCTCTACAGTGCCAGAGTAGCTTTTTCCTTGTCCGTCGGTACTTGCCGATACTGTTATCACTTTTACCTTGATCGGTTGTTTTTCCGTAGCTTGATTGTCATTTCTTTGGCATCCAGTCAATAGAATGGCTATCCATAATGTTGTTGTCAAATAGTTCTTTTTCATTTTATTGGGGTTATTGTTTTATTTTTGGGGGGGCAAAGGAATAGCGTTTAATCTGAAATGTGATTATTTTCATATCTCCAAAAATGTCCTATTTGAGAAGTCTGTTGAAAAATAAGACATATAGATCACTTTTAGGCTATTATAGACGGTAATTTGTTCAAGATAATCCAGTTTCTTTGCAAACGAAAAATTTATGTAATTATGCAGAAAGTAGAGAATATCAAGAAAGTAAACTTAAATGCAAATGAGTTCCAGGAGCTTACCATATACAATGATGGTAAATTAGCATTTATCAGTAATTTGAAGGATATTGATGTAAGCAGTATGGTTCAAACAGAAATTTATGTCATTGCTCTTGTGCTGGAGGGAAAAGCTCAGGTAAACATAAACGGGACAACTTATGTAGCTTACAAAAATGATATTTTTATCTGTCCTCCCAATAACATAATAGAGAGCACCCTGTCAAGTGTGGATTTTCAATGTCAATGCATCGGAATGTCAAGAGAATATATTCAGAAGCTGCTTCCGATGGCCGACAATGTATGGGATATCAAGTTACTATTTGAGAAAAATCCGGTATTTACTTTGTCTCCGAATGAAGTGATTGTCTGGAAGCAATATTATGATTTGTTGTGTTCCAAAGTTCATTTGCCATCGGTCGTTCAGGAAAAAGTTATCAATTTACTGATGTTGGCTTTTTTTTATGACATGCAGAACCATCTGCGCAGGGTGATACAACTGCCTTCACGGTCTTATACTTCTGGTGAATGTCTTTTTAAGAAGTTTATCGATTTGTTGGAAACGTCCTATCCAAAGAACAGGGAGGTTTCTTACTATGCAGATCGCCTGAATGTCACACCTAAATATCTGTCTTCCATTTGTAAGGCTACTAGTATGCAGACTGCTTCGAGTCTGATAGACCAATATGTCTTGAAGGATGTTGAATACCTCTTGAAATATTCTTCGAAGACGATTAAGGAAATTGTGAATGAACTAGATTTTCCAAATATATCTTTTTTTGGTCGGTATGTAAAAAAACATTTGGGAATGCCTCCTAGGGCATTGAGAGAGAAATTCTGTCAGGAGTATAATCAGAATACGATTCATAATCTGTAGGATTACGTTATGTCTTAGTTTTGATTGTTATTCGATTTTATTTATCAAGTTCCTTACATGCATTTAGTAGTTCTTTAAAATGATGGAGCAGGGTAGACAAATTGGCTGCCGAGTGGTAGTCGTGCCAGATGTCTCCTAGAAAGGCTGCACCTCCAAATCTTAGTGCGTGCAGTAGAGGCAGTTTGCTTGCAGATACGCCACCCAAAGCGATAGTTTTGTTGGTGAGAACACCTTCGGCAGAGGCTCGTCGCAACTGGGCTTCATTGAAGCCTGAGCGATAGCCTTGCTTGGAGATGCTGTCGAAAATAGGACTCAGGAAATGATAGTCGGTCTGTGGACCATAGTAGGAGACTTCTTCCAGTGTGTGGCACGAGCAGCTTACGATTCCTTTGAAGTCTTGGGGAGGCTGGGGATTACGGCTGTTCAGATGGATGCCTCCCAGATGGTAGCGTGCCTGCAAGGAAAAATGGTCGTGCAGGCTGATACGTTTGTAGTATTCGGTTGGCAGTTGGCGGATAAGGGCTTCTAGCTGTGCTTCGCTACAGCCGGGTTTGCGCAAGTGCAAACGGTCAAGGCCTTTGTCCAGAAGACAGGTCAACGCTTCAGCTTCGTCTGGAAGGAATTCAGGATGAGTCAGTACAATGATTTTCATGCAACCAGCTTTTTACAATTTTAAGTCTGGAGGAAAATGGCACAACGGGCCGTATCCACTGCCTATTTCCCATTGGCTGGCGGCTTTGATGGTTTTGTCCATATAGGCTTTGGCCAGTTGTACGGCTTCGGGGAGGGAATTGCCTTGCCCGAGGAAGGTTGCGATGGCGGACGAGAGCGTACAGCCGGTGCCATGCAGATTGCTTGTGTTGATGCGGGCACTGCTGAAATGGTGTGTCTGTCCGTCGAAGAGGACGTCAGTCATGCGATCACCTTCCAGATGGCCACCTTTCAGTAGAAAGGCGCAGCCGTAGTGGTGGGACAGTTCAGTGGCTGCCTGCTCCATGTCTTGAAGAGTATGGAGATTTTTTCCTAAAAGAAATGAGGCCTCGTTTAAGTTGGGAGTTACCAGGCGGCATCGTGGGAACAGCTCTGTTCGGAGGGCTTCGGTGGCATTAGGCTCCATCAGCGGATGACCGCTACTCGACAACATCACGGGGTCGAGCACGACAGGCGTATCGGGATATTTGCTTAGGCAGGCTGCCAAATTTACTATGATGTCGGTGCGTCCTGTCATGCCGATTTTGACGGCGGCAGGATGCAGGTCGCCCAAGACAGCTTCCGTTTGTGCGGCCACAAGCGGGCCGGGCAGGTAGTCGACGGACGTGACGCCCCGCGTATTTTGCACGGTGATAGCGGTGATGGCCGCCGCCGCATAGCCTCCCAGCGCCGAGATGGTTTTGATGTCGGCCTGTATGCCAGCCCCGCCCGAGGGGTCGGAACCGGCGATGCTCAGGATAATGGTAGGCGTCTGCATGGTCAGGAGTCGGCTTGTTGTAGTTTCTCTTTCAGGAACTGACCCGTGTAGCTGGCGGCACAGGCAGCCACCTCTTCGGGCGTGCCTGCCACGACGAGGTTTCCGCCGCGGTCGCCGCCTTCGGGGCCGAGGTCTATCACGTAGTCGGCACACTTGATGACATCCAGGTTGTGCTCGATGATGACGATGCTGTGTCCGCGCCGGATGAGGGCGTCGAAGGCTTCGAGCAGCTTGCGGATGTCGTGGAAGTGGAGGCCGGTGGTGGGCTCGTCGAAGATGAAAAGTGTCGGGTCGGCCTTTTCCATGCTCAGGTAGTAGGCCAGCTTGACGCGCTGGTTTTCGCCGCCCGAGAGGGTGGACGACGACTGCCCCAGCTTGATGTAACCCAAACCTACGTCCTGCAACGGGATGAGCTTCTTGACGATTTTCTTCTGCCCGTGCTGGCCGAAGAACTCGATGGCCTGATCGACAGTCATTTCAAGTACGTCGTAGATGTTGGCGTCGTGGAAGCGCACTTCCAGCGTGTCGGGTTTGAAGCGCTTGCCGTGGCACGACTCGCACTCCAGCACCAGGTCGGCCATGAACTGCATTTCCACGGTGATGGTACCTTCGCCCTTGCATTCCTCGCAACGGCCGCCTTCGCTGTTGAAGCTGAAGTAGCCGGCCGTGTAGCCCATCTGCTTGGCCAGCGGCTGTTCGGCATAGAGCTTGCGTATCTCGTCGTAGGCCTTGAGGTAGGTCACGGGATTGCTGCGCGACGACTTGCCGATGGGGTTCTGATCGATGAACTCCACGTTGCGCAGGTTCTTCAGGTCGCCGCCGATACTGATGAACTCGCCCGGCCGGTCGCTGCATTCGTCCAGCTCGCGCTTCAGGGCACGGTAGAAGATGTCGCGCACCAGCGTGCTCTTGCCCGAGCCGCTGACGCCCGTCACCACCGTCATCACGTTCAGGGGGAAGCGTACGTCGATGCCCTTCAGGTTGTTTTCGCGGGCGCCCTTTATCTCGATGTAGTTGTTCCACGGGCGGTGATGCGTGGGCACGGGGATGGTTTCCTCGCCTAGCAGGTAGCGCACCGTATAGCTGTTGCTATGCTTCTGTAGGTCCTTCATGTCGCCCTGATACACCACTTCGCCTCCCAGGCGTCCGGCCTTGGGGCCGATGTCGATGATGTAGTCGGCGGCGCGGATGATTTCTTCGTCGTGCTCTACGACAACTACCGTGTTGCCCAGCTGCTGGAGCTGGCGCAAGACGCGGATGAGCTTGTCCGTGTCGCGGCTGTGGAGGCCGATGCTGGGTTCGTCCAGAATGTAGAGGCTTCCTACGAGGCTGCTGCCCAGCGAGGTGGCCAGATTGATGCGCTGGCTTTCGCCGCCGGACAGGGAGTTGCTCAGGCGGTTCAGCGTCAGGTAGCCCAGGCCCACGTCGACGAGGAATCGGATGCGGCTGTTTATCTCCGTCAGGATGCGGCTCGCCACCTGCGTCTCGTGTTCGGTCAGCTTCAGGCGGTCGAAGAATGTCTGAAGGTCGGTGATGGGCAGGTCCACCAACTCCGAGATGTTGCGTCCGCCCACCCGCACGTAGCCCGCTTCGGGCTTCAGGCGGCTGCCGTGGCAGCGCGGACAGAGGGTCTTGCCGCGGTAGCGGGCCAGCATCACGCGGTATTGTATCTTGTACTGGTTCTCCTGCAACATGCGGAAGAAGGCGTTGATGCCTTCGAAGTAGGGCGTACCCTCCCACAACATGCGGCGCTGCTCGTCGGTCAGCTGGTAGTAGGGGGTAAAGATGGGGAAGCCCGCCTTTTCGGCGCCGCGGATGACCATGTCGCGCCATTCGCCCATCTTCTCGCCCCGCCAGCACATCACGGCTCCGTCGTAGACGGACAGGGCGCGGTTGGGCACCACCAGATGCTCGTCGATGCCGATGACGCGGCCGAAGCCTTCGCATTCGGGGCAAGCGCCCATGGGCGAGTTGAACGAGAACATCTGGTCGTTGGGCTCCTCGAAGCGGATACCATCGGCCTCGAACTTGGTGCTGAAGCGGTAGAGGCGGGTGGTGCCGTCGGGCTGGTAGAAGCGCAGCAGGCAGGCGCCGTCGCCCTCGTACATGGCCGTCTCCACGGAATCGGTCAGTCGGCTGACGGTGTCTTTCTCCGATGAGGCCGTCAGGCGGTCTATCAGCAGGAAGACGTTGTCGCCTTCGCGGGGTTCGTATTCGTCGATGCGCACGGCCTGTCCGTTCACTTCCAGGCGGGTGAACCCCTGCTTCTGGTCGATGGTCAGCTGCTCCTTCATCGTACGTCCTTGGGGCACAAGCAGCGGGGTGAGCACGGTGAAGCGCGTCCCCTCGGGATACTCCAGCATGCACTGCACGATGTCTTCCACCGAGTGCTTCTTTACCTCCTGCCCGCTGACGGGGCTGAACGTCCGTCCGATGCGGGCGTAGAGCAAGCGCAGGTATTCGTAGATTTCGGTCGACGTGCCCACGGTGGAGCGTGGGTTGCGGCTGTTCACTTTCTGTTCGATGGCGATGGCGGGCGGGATGCCCTTGATGTAGTCGCACTCGGGCTTGCTCATGCGTCCCAGGAACTGGCGCGCGTAGCTGCTGAGGCTTTCCACGTAGCGGCGCTGCCCTTCGGCGTAGAGGGTGTCGAAGGCCAGCGACGACTTGCCCGAGCCGGACAGGCCGGTGATGACTACCAGCCGGCCCCGCGGTATTTCAACGTCGATGTTCTTCAGGTTGTTGACGCGTGCGCCTTTTATGATAATGGAGTTTTCGGTTGTCATATTGCACTGATGTAAATAACTTCGCAAAGATAATGAAAAGTGTAGCCAATAAAAATAGCGAGGATGAAAAACTGCCTCGTTTTCCGTCGACAGCCTTTTCATCCTCTTTCTGTTGTAAGCGGGTATTCTCCGAAATTAATCCATATAGGATATCCTGTTGGATTGATAGATGATCCCTGTCTCGATATCCGTCAAATGCAGGCAGAAATTATGTGCGGATCCCATGCTATAAATGCAGTTGTAGGAGAATGAGTCTGAATCTCCCTGCTCCTTGTAGCCGAAATCTTCGTGATAGACGCCACCATAATAAGTGCTGAAATGCTGAAGTCGTATGTGATAGGTGCCCGGCTGGTTGATTTTATAGGAGATTTTCATTTTGAGGAAACCTTCTTTCTTCAGTTCTGCCTGTATGCGGTTGCCGACCGTTTCGACCGAGAACTCCTGAAAATAGACAGGATTCCCGTCGATAATCGTAAAGGGACGGGCATAATAGGTTGTTGCCGGTTTCAGGTCATCGATGCTGAATTCTGCCGAACCTTCTTCTTTTTCTTCGCCGATAGGAAGAACTACCCTGTAATCGCTTACTTCGTCTGTGATTTGCGGATGGGGTGAGGTGCCGTAGCAGATTCCGACCGTCAACGTTTCTCCTTCAATTTTATATTCCCCGGCTTTCCAGTAGAATCGTGCGCTGAAATGGTTAGGACTGATGGTGGCCGGTTTCATGTATATTACATCTTCCGTCAGGTCCGCTGCCTCCACGCCGTCTGTTTCGGAAGGTAAGAATGTTTCGGGGTCGACCGGCGCACCGGTCGCTGCCAGATAAGAAAGCCACGTCAGTTTCGTTTCGTCAAGAAGCTGCACGCGGTAGTGTATCCGTTCCTCCGTTCCTTCCGGCATGAGGGAGAGCAGGTAGGCGTCAGGAATTATTCGGATGTTTCCTTTTTCCTCTTTATAGAATTTTTTTGCCTTGGTGACGAGCAGGTACGACATGTCTTCCTGCCGGAAGGTCAGGTAACGGGCCGTGTCGCCTTTCTGGCAAAGCCAGGAGTGGTAGAGTTGTCCGAAGTCGACGTCAGGCTTTTCCGGCTCTTTCTCGAAGATTTCCGTGTCGCCCGTGTTATAGCCGAAGATGCCGTCATCTTTCGCTTCCGTTTCTATCCCGTCGTATTCCCTGCGATGGATGGAAGAGAAGTCGCCGCCGGATTTAGAGGAAAAACGGAGGTCCATCACGTAGGAGTGCTTTAACATCTGTTCCAGTCCGAGGTCGAGGCCGAAGTCGACTCGCAGGCTGGCACTGTTTTCACTTATCTTTTTGTACGTGCAGGAGGCATCGCGTACGTTCCAACCGTCTTTCATGACGATTTTCACTGCCTTGTTCGTTTGCAGCAAGGAAAAGAACAAGTCGTCCGAACCCGTCCCGAAGTGCAAGTCTTTTCCGATGATGTCAGTCGGTACCTCGAAGCGTACAGGGATATCCCCCCCCGTTGCGCCACCGGTCTCCGTTTCCTCGTCTTTGCCACAGGAAGAGACAAGAAGGCACAGGAGTATGCCTGTAAGTAGCGTCATTTTTTTCATGTCGTTCATTACGTTTAAGTGATTATTGAGAAATGTTATAATTCCGTTTCTAAAGTCTATGCCGGGTGAAATCTTGTTGTGTCTTTTGCAGCTATCTCTTATGAAGTACAAAAGTAATTAATTGTTATTGAAAAAGCAAATGATACGATTTGTTTTGTTTAAAAGTATAAATATCTCGGCAAGCTCGAAACGATTGTCTTGTTCATCTTGTGATGCAAAAATGTTTAAGTGTATTGTGATATGAACGTATTTCGATAGTTCTTTGAAGTTGAAAGAAGTCAGGAAATGTTTTCTAGGCTACCCATTCATTAAAATTGTTAAGAAAACTGTTCTCTAAACACTTCGAGTATTTGCAGATTTTTAGATAAGACAGGCTGCACTTCGGAAGTAAAAAGCCGAAAACGTTGTTTCCGCTTTTGTACTTCCCTCGGTTTGCACTATCTTTGCGACATTTTAAAAATAGACAGTAAGAACAATGAAACTGAAAGACTTATTTTTGTGCCTCTTGCTACTGGCGGTTTGTCCCCTCGTGTCGCAGGCACAGTGGACAAAGCAGCAACGCTATCCCAAACGTGAATTCCGCGCCGCCTGGATCCAGGCCGTGAACGGACAGTTCAAGGGCATGCCGACCGAGAAGATGAAGGCTACCCTCATCGGCCAGCTGAACTCCCTGCAAGGAGCGGGCATCAATGCCATTATCTTCCAGGTGCGTCCCGAAGCCGACGCGCTCTATGCCTCGAAGATCGAACCCTGGAGCCGTTACCTGACGGGCGTGCAGGGGCGGGCGCCGCAACCCTATTGGGACCCGATGGAGTTCATGATCGAAGAGTGCCACAAGCGCGGCATGGAGTTCCACGCCTGGATCAATCCCTACCGCGTGAAGACGTCGCTGGCCAACCAGTTGGCGCCGCAGCACATCTATAACCGCCATCCCGAGTGGTTCCTCACCTACGGCAACCAGCTCTTCTTCGATCCCGCCCTGCCGCAGAGCCGCGACTACATCTGCCAGGTGGTGAGCGACATCGTGTCGCGCTACGATGTCGACGCCATCCACATGGACGATTACTTCTATCCTTATCCCACGAAAGGCGTGGAGTTTCCTGACTCGGCCAGCTTCGCCCGCTATGGCCGCGGCTTCGACAACATCGGCGACTGGCGGCGTAGCAACGTCAACCTGCTCATCCGCAAAATCCATGAAACGATACGGGGGCTGAAACCTTGGGTCAAGTTCGGCGTGTCGCCCTTCGGCATCTACCGCAACCAGTCGAGCGACCCGCTGGGCAGCCGGACGCGCGGCTTGCAGAACTACGACGACCTCTATGCCGACGTCCTGCTCTGGGCGCGCGAAGGCTGGATAGACTATAACATCCCGCAGATCTACTGGCAGATTGGCCATCCCGTGGCCGACTATGCCGAGCTCGTCGATTGGTGGGCCAAGCACAGCGAGGGGCGTCCGCTCTTCATCGGTCAGTCGGTGACAAACACCGTGCAGAACGCCGACCCCAAGAACCCCAACATGAACCAGCTTCCCGCGAAGATGGCTTTGCAGCGCAGTTATCAGACGATTGGCGGCAGTTGCCAGTGGTATGCCGGAGCAGTAGTCGAGAACGTCGGACGCTATCGTGAGGCGCTGGTTGCCGAGTATCACAAGTATCCCGCTCTGCCGCCCGTGTTTGACTTCATGGACGACAAGGCCCCCGGCAAGGTGCGCAAAATGAAACCCGTGTGGACGGAAGACGGCTACATCCTCTTCTGGACGGCACCGAAGTATAAGGACGAGATGGACCGCCCCGTGCGCTACGTAGTCTACCGCTTCGCCGACAAGGAAGACGTGGACATCGACGACCCGTCGCACATCGTGGCCATCACCCGCCAGCCGTGGTATAAGTTGCCCTACGAAGACGGCAAGACGAAGTACCGCTACGTGGTGACCGCCCTCGACCGCCTGCACAACGAGTCGAAGTCGGTGAAGAAGAAAATCAAATTGTAGAGATTGGGTGTGAATTATTTGGTGTAAGGTATCGGGTTGGAAGTTTCCACCTGATACCTTATTTTTTTGTCCTCACCTTAATAAAGGATCAGCCCTGCTATTCCACAAGCTACAATCATGCCGATGGGGTTCAGCTTATATTTTTTGGTCCCCACGAAGGCAACGAGGAAGATGAGGCAACTGATGATGAACGAACGGGTGTCTTCCGTAGGCGAGCCGAAGTTCTCGGTATTCATCAGCACCAGGGCGGCCGATGCGAGCAGGCCCACCACTGCAGGCCGAAGACCGGCGAATACGGCCTCTACCGCTGGATGCTTCTGGTACTTCAGGAAGAACTTGCTGATGGTGAGCATCAGGATGAACGAGGGAAGTACAACAGCAAAGGTTGCGATGACGGATCCCCACACGCTGCCCGTAGCCGTAAAGCCTACGTAGGTGGCTGAGTTGATGCCGATGGGGCCGGGGGTCATTTGGCTGATGGCGACGATGTCGGTAAACTCTTGTGGCGTGAGCCATCCGTAGCGGGTCACCACTTCACCCTGTATCATGGAGAGCATGGCATAGCCTCCTCCGAAGCCGAACAATCCTATCTTGAAGAATGTATAGAACAGATGTAGATAGAGCATGTTTTCAGATTTTCGTTTGTTTTATGAATGAATGTTTTCTTTCTCTTGTCTTGCTTTCCATTTTCCATAGAAGAATCCGCCTACGCCTGCAGCAATGATGATCCAAATGGGTGAGAAACCCAGGAGCCAGATGAGCAGGGCCGACACAACGGGTATCCACAGGTTGTAGCGGTTGATGCGTGCCGACTTGCCCATGCTGAACGTGGGCGCGGCGATGAGCGCTACGACGGCCGGACGGATGCCCTTGAAGATGCGTTCCACCACGGTGTTCTCCTTGAAGTTGTGGAAAAAGAGGGCGATGGCCAGGATGATGAGGAACGAGGGCAGGATGGTGCCCAGTGCCGTGACGATGCTTCCGCGGATGCCGCGCAGGCGATAGCCGATGAAGATGGAGATGTTGACTGCCAGGATGCCGGGCGACGACTGCGAGATGGCCAGCAGGTCGATGAAGTCGTCCTTGGCTATCCAGTTGCGTTTCGTCACAATTTCATTCTCGATGAGAGGCACCATGGCATAGCCTCCCCCGATGGTAAAGGCTCCTATCTTGAAGAAGATGGAGAATGCTTCGAGGTAAATGTTCATTGTTGTCTTTCTATGTCCTTTTCGTTGGAAGGCTCGTCTCCGCCCTTGGCATATTGGCTGGGGCTCACCTTATAATATTTCTTGAAGACCTCGCGGAAATACTTCACGTCGTTGAAACCGGTCATTTCAGATATTTCTGTGATGTTGTATTGCTTTTCCCGGAGCAGCTTGGCGGCACGCTTCAGGCGGATGATGCGGATGTAGTCGGCCGGCGCCTGGTCGGTCAGTGCCTTCAGCTTGTTGTAGAAGCTGGTGCGGCTCATGTTCATCAGGGCACAGAGGCTGTCCACGTTGAATTCACTTTTCTCGATGTTGTCTTCCACGTAGCGGGTCACGGTGGTAATAAACTTCCAGTCGAGATCGTCCGTACAATTGTTGCAGGGCGTTTCGGGCTTTTCGTCGTTTATGGCGAGGCTTGCATACTTGCTCCGCAACAGGCGTCGGTTTTGTAATAGGTTGGCGATGGTGGCGCGCAGGATACCTACGTTGAAGGGTTTCACAAGATAGTCGTCGGCCCCTGTCTGCAAACCCTCGATGATGCTCCGTTCGGTGTTGAGGGCTGTGAGCAGGATAATGGGGATGTGCGACGTGTTGATGTCTTTCTTCAGGGTGCGGCACAATTCGTCCCCACGCATTTCGGGCATCATGATGTCCGAGATGATGAGGTCGGGCGTATAGTCCTTCACCACTTCGAGGGCTTGCCTGCCGTTGTTGCAGGTCTGCACGGTATATTCGTCGGACAAGGTCTGGCGGAGGTATTCTCTCAGTTCGTCGTTATCTTCCACGACCAGTATTTTTTCGTGGTTCGAGGTCGCTTGCGGTTGTTCCGCCGTATTTTCGCGGTTGGGGGATACCGTGGCTGTCGGGCTTTCCTCCACTCGCTCTTCTGGCTGGACAGGCGGAAGTTCTGTTTCGCGATTGGGCAGGGTGTCCACAAAGGTAGCCTTGCGATAGGCTTTCCTGTTTTTTGGGAAACTGACGCGAACCGTGGAGCCTTGTCCTTCGGTACTGTTGAAGCTCAGTTTTCCCTTGTGCAATCTGACAAGTTTCCATACCAGGAGCAGGCCGATGCCGCTTCCGGTTGTTTTGGCGTTGATGGCATTGCTTCCGCGGAAGTGCATGCGGAAGAGTTTCCGTTGTTCGGCGGCAGGCACTCCGATGCCCGTGTCCTTCACTTCGATTGTCCATTGTTCGGCCGTCTCCGTAGCTTCGAGCACGACGCTGCCTTCTTCGGCGGTATATTTCAAGGCGTTGGACAGAAGGTTCTTCAGGATGGAGTCCATCTTGTCCTTGTCTATCCACACATTGAGGTAGTCGAAGTTCTTTTCGTAGGTCAGGGCGATACGTTTCACCTTGGCATATTCGCGGAAGATGTTGAGAGTCTCTTCCAGATAAGCTCCCAGCTCATATTCAGCCACACGGAGCTTTCCTCCATACGTGTCTGCCCGCTCAAAGTTGATGAGGTTGGTGGTTAGGCGCAGGAGTACGTGTACGTTGCGCAGGGCGGTGTGGATGTTGTTCCGTCCGCTTTCGCTCAGTTGTTCGTGGTTGGCCAGGTCTTCCAGTGGCGCCTTGATGAGGGTGAGCGGCGTACGGATGTCGTGGGCGGTGTTGATGAAAAAGCGTATCTTCTTGTTCGATTCCCGCTTCTGCTTGCGTAGGAGGTAAATGCGCAAGGCCGTAATCATGGCTCCCAGAGTGAAGAGAATATAAGCTAGCCATGCCCACCAGCTGAACCAAAGTGGCTTGTCGATGATGATTGGCAGGCTCCGCTCCTCGAGCACCGTGTCGTGGTTCTCGTTGGAGATGGCTCGTACACGTAAGGTATATTCGCCGGGGCTCAGGTTGGTGAAGCTGATGATGTTGTCGCGGCTGGGCTGGCTCCATTTGTCATAAAAGCCTTCCAGTTTCCAGGAGTAGAGCACCAGAGAAGGGTAGTCGTAGTTGATGGACGACACCTGCAGGGAGAAGATGTTCTGGTCGTATTTCAGACGGAGTAGGTTGATGTCGTCGATGTTAGTGGTCAGCGGCGAGTGCTTGTCGCCAGGGTAAACTGTTTCGTAGAGTACTTTGAAATCACTAAACACCATTTTGGTGGTATAATGGTCGGGCAATACCATGTTCTTGTCGAACTCGATGGCACCATCGGTACTTCCGAAGACTAGTTGGCCGTTACGTCTGAGAGTACCTGCTGAAGCGTTGAAATGTTCGGCTTTTAGCCCTTGTTCTTTTGTCCAGTTGTGGAAGATTTTACTATGTGGATTGAAGGTAGTCAAGGTGCTTTCGGTACTTAGGAAGAAGCCTCCCTCACCATCAGGCAGAATACAATAGATGTTGTTGGAGATGAGCGAGCTGTTGTCTTTGTCGAAGTGGTAAAACTGTTTCTCCTCTAGGTCGTATATGAGCAAGCCCGTGTTGTTGGTGCCGATGTATAGCTTCTGGTCGTCCGACTGGTAGAGGGAGTAGATGTAGTGTGACTCAACGGGCAGCTCCACATATTCGGCCTTGCCGCTCTGTTTCTCGAGGCGGTAGAGCCCGTTGACGGTGCCTACCCACAGGTGTGTGGAGTCGTTTTCTGTCAGGGCGGTGATGTCCGACAGGCCTCCGATGAGGCGTACCTGCTTGCGTGTGTAGTCTATTTCCTTGAGGTTATAATAGCCGCCGGCCCATATCTTGCCGTCGCTTGTCTTCAGGATGGCACGGATGTACTTGTCGGCACGGATGCCGGCATTACCCATCGAGGCGGGGGTGAAAAATTGCACCGAACGGTTGCGCTTGTCTATCTGGTAGACGCCGGACGAGTATCCTCCTGCCCAGATGATGCCAGGTGCCACTTCGCACAGGGAAATGTAAGAGTGGCTCTTGTTTTTTCCGCCGGTTTCGAAAGTGCTCAGGAAGGAGGTCCATTGCTCCTGGCGGTCGTTGTAGAGGCTGATGCCGTTGTCCGTGGCAAACCACAGGTCGCCGTCGCGGTCTTCGATGACGGCATTCACACGGTTGTTCACGAGCGACTGGCGGTTGCCGATGGAGTGCTTGATCCAGTGGAAGTCAGCATAGCGGTTGTCGCGCACGGTGATGCCGATGGGGAAGTTTGCCATCCAGATGCGTTGTTCGTCGTCGATGTAGAGGTCGGTGATGCTGTTGCCGTTCATCGCGTTGTAGCGGTTGTAGTCGGCCGTGATGTAGGGTTCGCACTCGTAGGTATCGGTGTTCAGCCGATAGACGCCGGCTCCGTCGGTGGCAATGAGTACCATGTTCTTTCCGAATTCCTGTATGCAGTTGATGGTGATGTCTGTCAATTCGGTTTGTAGTTGCAGAAGTTGGTGCCTGTTCAGGTCGTAGACGAAGATACCCTTCAGGAAGGTGCCGATGAACACTTTTCGGGTACTCTTGTCGAGGTAGAGCTCGTTGACCTGCAGGTTCAGGGAGTCGAGCTTGTCGCAAGGGTTCAGTTGCAGGATGCTGTCCTTCAGTTCGGCATAGTGTATGCCCTGGTCGGTGCCGATGAAGTAGTGTGCGGTATCGGTTTGCAGGATGCAGGTGATGTTTTCGTCCAGCTGGTTGCGGATGTGCCGGGTGTGGTTGTTGCGGCTATCATACAGGTATATCTGCTTGCGGGTACAGAGCCATATCTGGCCTTTCTCGTCCACGTAGCCATAGCTCACGGGCGTATTGTGTTCCTTTTCCGTCTGTTCGGGAAGCTTGTACACCAGCTGGAAACGGTCGTGCTGGCTTTCGTAGCGGAAGACGCGGCCCTTCTTGCCTATTTCCCACAACACCCCGTCGGTGTCCAGGTAGAGCCAGTTCAGGTTGATGGCCGAGTTGAGTTCCTGTTCGCCGTCCATCAGCTTGTAGTGTTTGAACTCCTTTCCGTTGTAGCGGTCGATGCCTTCGGGGGTCAGGAACCACATGTAGCCTTTCCGGTCTTTTTCGATGGCATACACCTGTCGGTTGCTCAATCCGTCTTCCATACCTATATATTTATAGGTCTGTGGGTAGACGATGAGTGGTAGCAGGATGGCGATAAAGGTAGTCAGGATGTTTTTTCTCATAGCCGACACGATATTGTTTCCTTGGAAACAGAATGCTTTGAATAAGGGAAAAGACACGGATGAAACAGATATCCGGCCGTTTGGCCGTCGGGGTCTGTTTCATCCATGTCTGTATGGAGAGGGTAGAGGATATTTATCGAGTCTTCTCTTCCACCCACTTGCGGGCGTTGACGAAGGCTTCTATCCACGGCGTCACTTCGTCGTGATGCAGGCGGTCGGCCGGATAGTAGGCGTTCTGCCACGGGAAGATGGCGCGCTCCAAGTGGGGCATGATGGCCAGGTGGCGTCCGTCGGGGCTGGCGATACCTGCCACGGAGTAGTCGGAACCGTTGGGGTTGCCGGGATACTCGTCGTAGGTGTACTTGGCCACGATGTTGTAGTGGTCTTCATCGTAGGGCAGGGAGAACTTGCCTTCGCCGTGAGCCACCCAGATGCCCAGCTTGCTACCGCTCAACGAACCGAACATCACGCTACGGTTGGTCGGGATAGTCAGGCCCAGGAAGCGGCTCTCGAACTTGTGAGAGTCGTTGTGGAGCATGCGTCCGCGCTTCTCGTCGGTGGGGTTGATGAGGTTGAGTTCCATCATCAGCTGGCAACCGTTGCACACACCCAATGAAAGAGTATCTTCACGGGCATAGAACTTGTCGAGCGCCTCTTTGGCCTTGGGGTTGAAGAGGAAGGCGCCTGCCCAGCCTTTGGCCGAGCCGAGTACGTCGGAGTTGGAGAAACCACCGCAGAAGACAATCATGTTGACGTCTTCCAGCGTTTCGCGTCCGCTTACGAGGTCGGTCATCGTCACGTCCTTCACGTCGAAGCCGGCCAGGTAGAGCGAGTAGGCCATTTCGCGTTCGCCGTTTGTACCCTTCTCGCGGATGATGGCGGCGCGGATGCCGCTCGGCGTACGGCGGTCGGGGCTGATGCCGTATTGCGAGAGCTTGCCTGTGAAGCCCGGCATGAAGGCCAGGTCCATGGGTTGCATCTTGTAGTTCTCGAAGCGCTTCTTGGCGCAACCGTTCATCGACTGGCGACGGTCGAGCAGGTAGGAAGTGGAGTACCACACGTCGCGCATGTAGTCGATGCCGAACTGGTAGGTGGCACCGTCCTTCTCCACGAGGATGTGGCGTTCGTCGGTCGGCTTGCCGATCTTCACGAAGCCCACGCCGGCGTCTTCGAGTATCTTCTTCACTTCGTCCTTGTGCTTGTCGGCCACCTGGATGACGATACCCGAGTTTTCGGCAAAGAGTATCTTGACGAGGTCGTTTTCCTTAATCTTGTCGAGGCTGATTTCCATACCGCCCTCCACGTTCGAGAAGCACATCTCGAGCAGGGTGGTGATGAGACCGCCGGCCGAGATGTCGTGTCCGGCCAGGATGAGGCCCTTGTTCACCAGCTCCTGAACGGCCAGGAAGGCGTCGCGGAAGTATTCGGGGTTCTGCACGGTAGGTACGTCGTCGCCCACCTTGCCCAGCGACTGGGCGAAGGCCGAACCGCCCAGCTTCAGGTTGTCGAAGCTGAAGTCGATGTGGTAGAGCGTCGTCTTGTGGTCGTTCACCAGCACGGGCGAAACCACTTTCTTCACGTCGCTCACCTCGCCGCCGGCCGATACGATGACCGTACCCGGAGCGATGACCTTGCTACCGTCGGGGTATTTCTGCGTCATGGAGAGGGAGTCCTTGCCCGTAGGCACGTTGATTTGCAGGGCACAACAGAAGTCGCTCAATGCCTTGACGGCCGTGTAGAGGCGTGCATCCTCACCCTCTTGCGAGCGGCAGGGCCACATCCAGTTGGCCGAGAGCGATACGCTATCGAGCCCTTCGGCCAGCGGTGCCCATACGAGGTTGGTCAGCGCCTCGCTCACGGAGAGCACGGAACCTGCGGCCGGATTGGCCAGTGCGGCTTGCGGAGCATGACCCAGCGAAGTGGCGATACCTGCCTTGCTGCGGTAGTCGAGGGCTACGACGCCGCAATCGCTCAACGGCAACTGGAGTTCGCCCACGCATTGCTGGCGGGCAATCTTGCCCGTCACGGAGCGGTCCACCTTGTTGGTCAGCCAGTCCTTGCAGGCCACGGCTTCCAGCTGGAGCACGTTGGCCAGGTATTCATGAAGTTTGGACAGCTCGTAGGTCGGCATTTCGTAGTGACGCTCTACGGTCTTGTCCACCATATATGTTTTGGGTGAGGAACCGAACATCTGGTCGACGGCCAGGTCGAAGGGACGTACGCCGTCGGCCTGCTCGAAGCAGAAGCGGTGGTCGCCGGTCGTTTCGCCCACAACGTACATTGGGGCGCGTTCGCGTTCGGCAATCTTGCGCACGTGTTCGATGGCTTCCTCCTTGATGAGCAATCCCATGCGCTCCTGGCTCTCGTTGGCAATGATTTCCTTGGCCGAAAGGGTCTTGTCGCCGATGGGCAGCTTGCTCATGTCGATGTGTCCGCCACACTCTTCCACCAGCTCGCTGAGGCAGTTCACGTGTCCGGCCGAGCCGTGGTCGTGGATGGAAACGACGGGGTTCACCTCTTCCTCGCAGAGGGCGCGCACCACGTTGTAGGCACGCTTCTGCATCTCGGCGTTGGCGCGCTGGACGGCGTTCAGCTCGATGCCGCTGCTGTATCTTCCCGTATCGACAGAAGATACAGATCCGCCGCCCAAACCGATGCGATAGTTGTCGCCACCCATTACGACGACCTTGTTGCCTGCTTCGGGTTTGCCCTTGAGGCAATCGCGCTGGGTACCGTAACCCACGCCTCCGGCCAGCATGATGACCTTGTCGTAGCCGTAAACTTCTTCTTTCTCTTTATGCTCGAAGGTCAGCACCGAACCGCAGATGAGCGGCTGGCCGAACTTGTTGCCGAAGTCGCTGGCGCCGTTCGACGCCTTGATGAGGATTTGCTCAGGCGTCTGGTACAGCCATTTGCGCACGGGCAGGATTTCTTCCCACTCGCGTCCTTCCTCCGTGCGGGGGTAGGAGGTCATGTAGACGGCCGTACCTGCGATGGGCCAGGAGCCCTTTCCGCCACCCATACGGTCGCGGATTTCACCGCCCGTACCCGTCGATGCGCCGTTGAAAGGCTCCACGGTGGTGGGGAAGTTGTGCGTCTCGGCCTTCAGGGAGATGACGCTCTTGATGTCCTTCACCTCGAAGTAGTCGGGCTTGGAGTGGTCGGCGGGAGCGAACTGCTCGATGACGGGACCTTCGGCAAAGGCCACGTTATCCTTGTAGGCCGATATGATTTTGTTGGGATTTTCCTGTGTGGTCTTCTTGATCATCTGGAAGAGTGAAGATTCCTGCTCCACACCGTCGATGATGAACGTACCGCCGAAGATTTTGTGGCGGCAATGCTCGGAGTTGATTTGGGCAAAGCCGAACACTTCGGAGTCGGTCAGCGGGCGTCCGAGGTCCTTCTCCACTTTCTTCAGGTAGTCCATTTCCTCCTTCGAGAGGGCCAGACCTTCCTGCTCGTTGTAGGCTTCGAGGTCTTCGATGTGGACGATGGGTTCGGGCTTGCGGTTGGTGGTGAACACCTGCTGGTCGAGTCCCTTGTACATGCGTTGGAGCATGGGGTCGTATTCGGCGTTTTCATCGGCCACGGGGAAGTATTCCTCGATGCGCGCGATGCCCGTCAGGCCCATGTTTTGGGTAATTTCCACGGCGTTCGTGCTCCAGGGGGTAATCATTTCGCGGCGGGGGCCTACGAAACAGCCTTTCAGGTTTTCTTCACTTTCAGGGGTGGCTTCTCCAAAAAGCCAGCAGAGCTTGTCGCTGTCTGCCTTCGAGATGGCGTGTTCGCTTGCTACGGCAATCACGCTTTTCTGAGGAGTTCTGTAGAAAGAAATCATATTTTTATAGCGCTATAAATGATGATAATAATCGTTGTCGTCGCAGGCCTGGAGGTGAATGCGTTTCCTCCGGCCTTTCGTGTTGCAAAGATAGTGTAAACGGAGGGAAATACAAAGACGAAAACAGAGTTTTTGACTTTATTGTTTTCGAGGAATTATTTACTTTTATCTAGTGAGGATTGAATAGGTGTTCGTGGTGGTTCGATTGGTTTGAAAATCGAGTTGTTTAGTTGTTTGAATTTATATGTAGGTGTATAAAGTAAAAGCCTATAAATCGTTTGATTTACAGGCTTTTACTATTAATTGTTTAGCGGTGCGGACGGGACTCGAACCCGCGACCCCATGCGTGACAGGCATGTATTCTAACCAGCTGAACTACCGCACCA
>ENA-ORCN01000277-ORCN01000277.1-human-gut-metagenome-genome-assembly--contig:-NODE-277-length-44440-cov-13.982237_pt1 | contig 44440 bp, 36 predicted proteins | sample MGYA00242984_ERZ507984 | MGnify/ENA primary metagenome ERZ507984 (study PRJEB26167, sample SAMN06115395) | human gut metagenome | host: Homo sapiens | place: China:Hubei | collected 2016-05-19... | reverse complement strand
AAACCATCCTGTTTTATGGTTTTACAATATCCGCCTACTTTAGAGTCTGATTCAATAATCAGATAATCATTCGAGGTGAATGACGCATACGCCAATCCGGTAGCTCCAGCTCCAATAATTATATCCATGTTCTTAGTTTTAATACATTAATTTTCGTAATTCTCCAGATAAAAATATAGGGTATGATTTTTTTTGTTGTTACGCGATTTAGAAGTTTATATAAATCAGGAACTTCTTGTTTAATATATATATCTAAGTTACTGCATTTCGATATGCTTTCTTTTTTTTCTCCTGCAAACTGAGGTGATAATAAAAGATAATAGGAGAATCTTAAAATGTTTAATAAATTCTTTTTAAACATTTTTCTTATATCAATATCTCCGTTTTTTACATTCGACTTATAAAATGATACTACTCTTTTTGACATTCTTAAAAAATCATCGAGATGAGCATTGTATCCAGCCAGACTTGTGCTTTGTCCTTCACGTCCAATCCAATATTTATAAAGCACTAACTGAGAAAAAAATATGTTTTTAACATATATTAATGGAACTAAATTATATTCAATATCAGCATAATATTTTTCTGCTACTTGAATATGGTTGTCCTGAAGTAGCTTTGTTTTAAATGTAATGGTTGCCATCGGCAAATGTTTGTTATGGTGATGTAGTCGCAGAGGGGCAGCATATCATTCAGGTTGACGCAGTGATATTCAGAGAAGGGAATGACGTGATTACATAATTCCAAAGGATATATGTCAGATTTGTTTATTCCGGAAGCATATTCATAAGAGAATGAGGTAGCAACTAAATCCACATTTATGTTGTCAAGTAGTTGGAGAAATTCTGAAAAGGCTTTTGTCTCAAACCAGTCGTCAGAATCCAATATTTTGAAATATTTTCCTGTGGCCAATTCTATTGCCTTATTAATAGCTGTACCCCATCCACCGTTAGGCTTATCGATAACTTTTATGATATTGGAATATTTATTTTCATACTCTAGTGCAATTGTCAGTGTGTTGTCTTTTGAACCATCATTTATAATCAGAATTTCAAGCCCCTGAGTATTTTCTATATTGGTAATACTATCGAGGCATCTGCCTATATATTTTTCCATATTATAAGCAGGAATTGCGACAGTTAATAACTTTTCCATTTGTAGTATTCAAGTTATGAAATATTGATAATCTTAGGTATAAATCTCTTGCTAAAGCTTCTCATACCTTTTGTCCCTATAAATAGGAGGATATAGCATAAGGCGGAATAAGAGATTGTTATTATAATGGCGAATAGTATCCAGTTGCTCCAGTTATTTAATTGATAATTGTAATTTCTGATGAAATATGTCAAAATGGGGAATGGAATGATTATCAAGAATAAATATTTCAACCAGTTTATCCAGTATTTCCATATAGGCATTTGAAAACCTTTTGAGAATAGAAAATATGGTTTCCATATCCCTATGATAATTGTTCGACTGATGATGCCTCCCATGATAATACCCCCTAATCCATAAAAGTGACCTCCAATAATGGCTATGACAATATAAATAATGGACTCTGTTATAGGTGCCCATGTATCATAGAACAGCCCATACCCAAATATGAATTGGTCGGTGGCTCCTCTTGTTATACTTATAAAAAATGATATGATCAGTAATATTAAAATATTCTCAGGAAGTATATATTCTTTACCTATCCATAATGAGATGAACGCCGGTAGAAGGTTGAATAATGCAAATGAAAATATACCACTAATGAAAAAACGAATTGAAATTAGTTCCCAAAATACTACGATAGTTTTTTCTCTTTTCCCTTCTGCTATTAAGTTTCCTACACCTGCTCCTGTCCTACCCAACAAGTTAGATATTAATAAACTAATTTTGTCAGTAATGATGGTATAATTTCCGTAATATGCTACCATTTGTAATGAAACAAATGCGTATGTTAAAAATGGGGTGGTCTGATTTTGTACTATACCTGCTATTTTATGCACAAACAACTGCTTCGTATATCTCATCACCTCCGGATACTTCTTAAACAACAACTTCCCTTGCTTCACCTCAGTCTTTAACCACGGATAAACCTGATTAATCTTCCAATTAAGAATGAACGAGTAGATAATGCCAAATGCTAACTCGATAACTACCCACAGGTAATAGTTACCGGTGTAGTAGGCACTCACCATCTGGATAAGGGTCTTGATGATATTAGCCGTCTGGAAGTAGGCGGTGACTACGTAGTTCTTCTGGTCGGCACCCAGCAGAGTTTGTTTGTAGTTGGCAAAGTAGCCGATGAGCGACGATGCCAGGAAGGCGAAGTAGGCAAAGAAGATGATGCTTAATTCGAAGGGGGTGTCGGGGAAGATGAGTGGCAGGAAACAGGCCAAGATACAGCCTGCGCCCAGAATGATGCGTCCGATCCAGCGGTACAGGTATCCGAAGACGGAAATGATTTCGTTGATCTTTGCTTCATCGTGGTCGAACAGGGGTTTGTAGAGCACGTATCCGATGGCACTACCGATACCCAGCTCTGCCAGATTGAGGAAACCCAACAGGTTTTGCAGGGTTCCCGTCAGGCCCACAAAGTCGGCTCCCAGACAGTCCAGGAAGATTTTACGGGAGAAGAAGCTCAGAGCCAGTGTCAGGAAGTAGAAAATCAGGTTGACACGGGCGTTGAGCAATGATTTTTTTACACGTGATTCTTGAGACATTTTGAGAATTTAAAATTTCACTACGGAGTACACAGGGTTTCACAGATCTAAGAATATAAATCCGTGTGTCTCTTTCCATTTTTCTCGTTGGCAGGGAAGAGAGGTTTTCACGCCTTCTTCTCCACCATAAACTTATTGATATGGCAACGCAAGTTGTCCGTCGACGTGCCCGTCTTGATCTGCCTGATGAAGGGATGCAGGCTCTCGATGAACTCGGCCGTCACGATGTTCTCCCGGGTGATGAAGACGTTGTCCAGCCGACGCCAAGCCAGCAGGGCGACGTCGTGGGCCGAGTCGCACAGCTCGATCTGAGCGATGAACTCGTGCAGGGAGGCGACGTTGGGGATGTAACGGAAGAGCTTCAACTCTTCTTTTGTCAGCTTGGACACTTCTTCGGCTTCCTCCGGACTGACGGTGGGGAGGGTGCTGATGTGGTTGCCGTAGATGTGCTGGGTGACGTGCGGAGCGGTGGCGGCAAAGATGACACTGCCGCCGTAGACGTTGAAGGTGTTGTGGACGGTCTTGCCGTCTTCACTTTCGCTTTGGAAGGTTTCTACTGTATGCATAGGGCGCTGTGTTTGGTTGTTTTTCAATCGTTATTCCACCGGCATTCAACCGTTTTTCAATGCCTGTCAGAATGCTTGTATGGAAAGATATTTTACTGTAACTTTACGTCAAATTAATCATCAACCGTTAACCTTTAATCGTTTGTTCGTATGATTGACACTGTCTTTTCTTTTTTCAAGGCTCCCATCCACAACAAGGTGCCTGCGGGAGTCTGTAGCGTGCGTAGCCTGCATGCTTATATCACGGGCGATACCCACTTGCAAAAACTGACGGCCGAGGTTCGCTCCGTGGCCGGCGACCGGACGGAATACCGGCGACGGAAGGTGGCGCTGCTGCCTTACGTGACCCCGGCGGGCGTCTTCTCGTATTGTAAAGAAGCGTGTGTGCTCGTTCCTTCGGGGCTGTTCGTAGTGGACATCGACCACCTGGCTTCGCCTGCCGAGGCTGCCGCGTGGCGCGACCGGCTGGCGGATGACCCGCTGCTGCGGCCCGATCTGGCGTTCGTCAGTCCCAGTGGTACCGGGGTGAAGCTCTTTCTGTCGTATCGGCTGGCTCCCGATGACGTCCTCGCCGAAGCGTTCGGACGGGCCATGCGTGCTGCCTGGGACTACCTGGAGCTGACGTATGGGCTCCAGCCGGACCAGGCGAACAAAGACCTGTGCCGGGCGTGCCTGCTGGCCCATGACGCGGATGCCCGGATCCGCCAGCCGGAAGGGCAGCAAGGATAGTCCCTAATTATTAATTTTCAATTTTCAATTCTCAATTAACCATGGATTCCATCGAATCATTGCAGCGGCTGGTAGACGCTGTGGAAAAAGCGGGAGCGAACATCGCACCCACCTACCAGGAGTATATGCCGCTGGCTTTTGCCGTGGCAAACAGTTGCGGCGAGGAGGGCCGGAGCTATTTTCACCGGCTGTGCCGGCTGTCCGACAAGTATCGGCCGACGGAGGCGGACCGCCTCTACGACCGGGCACTGAAGGACGGGCGACGCCAGAACTCGCTGGGAACGGTTTGGCACCTGGCCGAGCTGGCCGGCGTGAAGCCGGACCCGAAACTTGCAAACTTGCAAGCTTCCGAGGCGCCTCGCACACACCCACGCGCGTGCGCAGAAGGCAGCGGGGCGGAGACGGCGACAACGGGGGAGGCGGACAGCCTGCCCTGCTTCCCCGACTATGAGTGGCCGGGATTCCTCCGGCAGATGGTGGACTGTGGCGACACGACGGCCCAGCGTGACGTCCTGCTGCTGGGAGGGCTCACCGTGATCGGGGCGACCGTCAACAAGCTGCTCTGTATTCCCTACGGACGGAAACTGAAATATCCGTGCCTGCAGACCTTTGTCATTGCGCCGCCGGCTTCGGGAAAAGGCGTGGTGGCCTGGACCAGAAGGCTGGCCGAACCCGTGCACGACACCTGCCTGACCGCCTACCGACAGGCGATGGAGGCCTACCGACGCGAACATGCGCAGTGGGAATGCCTGGGCAAGGAGAAGGGTAAGACGGACGAACCGCAGAAACCGGCCCTGAAGCTGTTCATCATTCCGGGCAACAACTCGGGAACGGGCGTTGTCGAAAACCTGATCGATGCCGAGGGGGTGGGGCTGATCTGCGAGGCGGAGGCCGACACGGTCAGTTCGTCTATCGGTGCCGACTACGGGCACTGGAGCGATACGCTGCGCAACTGTTTCGACCACGAAAGGCTGGCCTTCAACCGGCGTACCAATCACGAGTACCGCGAGTGCCGGATGTCGCTGCTCAGCGTGCTGCTCAGCGGGACACCCGCCCAGGTGCAGCCGCTCATTCCCTCGGCGGAGAACGGACTGTTTTCCCGACAGGTGTTCTACAACATGCCGCCCATCTGTGAGTGGGTGGATCAGTTCGACACCGACGGTGCCGACTACGACCGGCGTTTTGCCGACTGGGGTCGGCAGTGGGAGCGGGTGCTCCAGGCAGTGCGCGGCGCAGTGGGCAGCATCTGTTTCGAACTGGACGAGGCGCAGCGCCGGCGCTTCAACGAGCGGCTGGCACGGCTCTTCAGCCAGGCGGGCATGGCCCACGGCGACACGATGAAAAGCTCCGTGGCGCGTATTGCCATCAACCTCTGCCGCCTGATGAGCCTCGTGGCCCTGCTGCGGGCCCTGGATCCACTGCTCTCCGCGGGAGAAGAGGCGGAAGATCTGTCCGCTCTGGGGGCCGGCGACCTGACGCGACGCCTGCTGGGCTGTCCGGGCCTGAGGCCCTGCGACGACGTGCCCCGCGAGAACGTGGCCGATGGGGTGGTGTCCCGGCTGCTGCTGACTGTCGGCGCGGCCGACTTCGAGGCCGTGCTGGCGCTGGCCGATCCGTTGTATCGTCATGCGTGTCATGTCTTGTCGTTTTTGCCTGCGGCCGATGTGCGTCCGGCTCCGGCCGCAGGGCCCGAAATCCTGTTCGACTACCTGCCCCGGCAGTTCACCCGTCAGGAAGCGCTCGAGGAAGCCGTGCGGCGGGAGATTTCTCCCAATACGCTGGATTCGCTGCTGAAGCGGTTCACCGACCGCGGCCTGTTGCAGAAGACGGGGCGAGGGGCGTATGTTTTCTGCTCGCACGTGCGTACCCGTGGGCGTGTGTGAAGAGGCCCGCAAGTTTGCAAGTTGGCAAGTTTATTTTCTCCAGTCAGGAAAAAGTTTTTTTCCAGTCAGGGAAAAAACAGGGAGTAACCTGTTACCCTCATTCTCAATTTTCAATTCTCAATTATCATCGTGTTTCGAATCATTTCCCTCTCCAAAAGTCGCCTGGCGGGACTGTATTTCCCCGAATCGTCGCAGGCGGTAGCCACCAACCGGCTGATGCGCTGGGTGCATGGCTGCAGGCCCTTGATGGCCGAGCTGGAAGCGGCCGGTTACAGCCGGTCGCAGAAATGGCTGACCGTGCGCCAGGTGGCGCTCATCGTGGCCCATCTGGGCGAACCGTAAACCGGCGGAACCCATCGGAACCCATAAGGACCGTTCCGGCGGAACGTATCTTTGCAGGGTAAATCAACCAATCAACGTTAACCCTTAATCATTCATTTAGTATGGCAATCAAAGTCAAAGCCCGCCAGACCAAACTGGCGGTGGGCCCTTCGAAGGGGCAGTATCGGTTCGTCATGTCGGCCGAAATCTACAGTACGCTCAAGGAAGACAAGGTGGTGAGCGAAGCGGCTATCCGCTCGGGTATCTCACGGGGCAGTATCAACGCGGCCTGGGAAGCCATCGGCGACGTGATCCGCGCCTGGGCTACGGAAGGTCATTCGGTCGCGGTGCCGGGGCTGGGTACCATGCGTTTCGGGGTGCAGGCCACGGCGGTGGAAAACGTCGAAGACGTCAGCACCAGCCTGATCAAGACCCGAAAGGTGATCTTCACGCCCAACACCGACATCAAGGACGAGCTGAAAAATACGTCCATCAACATCACCTGCTACGACAAGGACGGAAACGTCATCAAGCAAGTCACTTCTACCGATCCCGGCGAAGTGGAAGAAGGTGAAGAGACCACCGATCCTGACGGAACCGGCGGAGGTGAAGAGGAAGGCGGAAGCCCGCTGTAAGAATTGATAATTTGTAAAAACTAAAATTAAAATCTTTTGCTTATGGAAACAACCAACAAGAAAATCACCTGGCAATCCATCGTACATGCCATCATCCAGGCAGCCATTGCGGCCCTGACAGCCCTGGGCATCAGCAGCTGCAGCAACCTTTAAAACGCGGAGGACGATGATCGTAGAACATTATCCGATGACAGTAGGCGGGGAGGACGTGCGCAATGAGTACGGCCTCCTGGCTCGTATCGAGGACGGACCGCTGATGGCTTCGGCCGAGTCGGTCCGCTACTTGATTCTGCACTGTTCGGCTACCCGGGCCGACCGGGACTACACCGCCGAACAGCTGGTGAAAGACCATCGCCGGCGCGGCTTCCGTACCGGGGGCTATCACTTCTACGTGCGGCGCGACGGGACGTTGACCCAGTTTCGCGGCCTGCTCGAAGTGGGGGCTCACTGCCGTCCCTACAACCGCTGCTCCATCGGCATCTGCTACGAAGGCGGGCTGGACGGGGAAGGCCGGCCGGCGGATACGCGTACGCCGCAGCAGACGGAGCAGCTGAGGGCGCTCTTCGGCAAACTGAAGTGCCTCTTTCCGCAGGCCCGTATCTGCGGGCACCGCGACCTGCCGGGGGCGCTGCCCAAGGCTTGTCCGTGCCTGGACGCGGCGGCCGTATTTGGCGTGTGAACGAACTTCTCTCACTTTTTTAACTTTTCCAATGGACCGGGGCCTGCAGGGCCTGGCGGAAAGCGCTGAGGCGGTGGATGTCGTTGCCGGTCAGGTCGGCCAGACCTGACTTCAACAGCGCCTCCGCCTTTTTTTGTGCCTCGGGGCCGTAAGCGCCTGCCAGCGAAGGCAGGTTGACTTGCAGGGCGGTGCCGCTGTCTTTCAAGGCCCGGCAGTCGGCCAGGCTCAGGTAGCGGTAGCGCTCGGGATGGGCCAGCAGGGGGACGTAGCCGCGCGAGCGGATGCGCTCGAGCAGGGCGTGGAACCCCATGGGTGGATTGAAGCAGGAGGTCTCGACCAGCAGGTAGGTGCGCTCCTCGATCAGGGGGAGCACGTCGTCAGCCTCCAGCCGGGCGGCGAACAGGTTGTCCAGCATGTATTCGGCCGCCAGGGCCAGCCGGACCGGACCCGTATAGGCGTCCTGCAGCCGGGCGAACCGTTCCCGGAGCCGTTCGGTGGTGTTGGGCATGTCCTCCATGACGTGGGGCGTCAGCCACACTTTCCGGATGCCGGCCGACTCCATGTCGGCCAGGATCTGCAGCGACTCGTCCAGGCTGTGCACGCCGTCGTCGACGCCGGGCAGCAGGTGGGAGTGGCAGTCGGTGAGATCCCGGAGCAGACCGCTCGTGGCCAGGGTGCGTTTAGACCGTTTCCAGAATGTCCAGTTCATTCCTTATGTTTTGTATCTCAATCTTCCTTTTCACTGTAGCTTCCGTAGCCGTAGTGGTAGCCGTAACGGTAGCCGTAGCGGCCTCCGTGGGCAGCTTCGGTGCCGTTGAGCAGCAGGGCCATGTTCTGGAACTTGCGTTCGTCGTAGTAGCCGTCGATGACGGGCAGCATGTCGCGCTCCAGCAGGCCGGCACGCACGATGAACAGGGTGAGGTCGGCCCAGCGGGCAATGATGCTGGCATCGGCCACCACCTCGACGGGCGGACAGTCGATGAAGATATAGTCGTAGTGGCTGCGCAGGGTGGCGATGAGCTGTTCCATGCGCGGGCTGAAGAGGAGTTCAGTCGGGTTGGGGGGCAGGGTGCCTACGGGGATGACGTCCGGAGTGCCTTCGGACGTGCCGGGCACGAGGACCGAACGCCAGTCGGACACCTGGCCGTTCAGGTAATTGGAGATACCGGTGTGGGGCGACTGCACGTAGCGGCTGAGCGAGGCGCGGCGCAGGTCGAGGTCGAGCACCAGGACGCGCTGCTGCTTCAGGGCGAAGCTGGCGGCCAGGTTCATGCTGATGAAGGTCTTGCCGCTACCGCTGTTGATGGAGGTGACCATCACGACACGGCTGTCCGTATGGGCACCCATCATGAACTCGAGGTTGGTGCGCACCACGCGGAAGGCTTCGTTGACGGTGTTGCGACTGTGGTTGCGAACCACGAGGGTGGCGGGAGCGTCGGCGGTTTTCTTCCGGGAAGCCTTCTTGCCCGACTGGGGAATCTCGCCGACAAAGGGCAGGTGGAGGTGTTCTACATCCTTGCGGCCGCGCACGCGGGTGTTCATCGTCTCGCGCAGGAAGATGCCGACGGCCGGCAGCAGCAGGCCGACAGCAAAGGCTACGAGCAGGACATTGCTCTTGCGGGGCGCCGTGGGGAAGGCGGAGCCGCGGGGAGCGGTGATGACACGGGTGTTGTAGGCGGTGAAGGCCTGCGACAGCTCGTTCTCCTCACGCTTCTGGAGCAGGTAGAGGTAGAGCTCTTCCTTGACCTTCTGCTGACGTTCGACGGACAGCAGGTACTTGGCCTGCGTGGGGTTGCTGGCCAGCTGGCTGACGGTGGCGGCTTCCTGCGTGCGCAGGTTGGCGATCTGGGTGTTGAGGGCCTTGATCTGGTTGTCTACCGACTGGAGGATGGCCGTCTGCATGTTGCGGAGCGAGGCGGTGAGGTCCTGCACCAGCGGGTTCTTCTCGCTACTGTTGGCCAGCAGGCGGTTGCGGTTCATCACGACGGCGTTGTACTCGCCGATCTGTTCGCGGATGTTGTCATTCTCGAGGCCGGAGCTGGCGGGCAGGGGCTGGGTGAGCGACTTCTTGACCAGCTCGCGGCGGATGTACTGGACAGTGCTGAGCTGGCTGTTCAGGGCCAGCAGTTCACGCTTGTTCTCGGCGCTCTGCGACAGATACTGCGAGGCGGCTGCCTGGACGTCGGGCAGGAGGTGTTCGCTCTTGAAGGAGGAAATGTTTTCGTCGACGTGCCCCAGCTCGCTCTCGATGACGCCGAGGCGGTCGGTGATGAACTGCGAGGTACTGACGGCGATCTGGTTCTTGTCCTGGATCCAGTTTTCGTTGTAGACCTCGATGAGGGTGTTCAGCAGGTCTTCGGCCTTGCGGATGGAGGGATCGCTGATGCTGAGGTTGATGATGGTGGACTTCTCGTCGCCCAGGCTGGCCTGAAGGGCGGCGGTGTAGGCATCGGTGGCGGCCTTCAGGCTGCCCTGGCTATAGGTGATGTCGCGGCCGATCCATTCGGCGGGGAAGGGCGTGGCCGTGACGGTCAGGGTGCCGACAGGAGTTGGCAGGGAGTCGCCGGGCTGGACGCTGAACACCTCGTCCCATTCACGGCCGCCCTTGCGGAAGCCGGAGACACGGACAGTGTTGGCATCGGTGGGGCGGAGAGTCAGCGAGACGCCGACACCCTCTTCGGGGCGCAGGAAGCTGACGTAGAGGGGCGACTCCCGGTAGAGCTCACGGCGGCGCAGCCCCTCGCGTACGGTATAGGTTTCGTTCAGGCGAAGGCGGCGCACCACTTCGGTCATCAGTGTGGGCGACTTCAGGGTGAGCAGCTCGTTGTTGATGTTGGTGTTGCTCTGGAAAAGCCCCAGGTCCTGGAACTCGGTGCTCAGGTTGCTGCCACCGCTGTTCTTGCCGTCGTCCTTGATGAGGATGGAGGCGGTGCGGGTATAGAGCGGGGGAGTGGACAGCAGGTAGAAGACAGCGACGCCCAGGGCGACGCAGACGGAGAGAACGAACCAGTACCACTTGGGCAGGAACAGAGCCCAGAGGTCCTGCAGGCGCAGAAAGTCGTCGGCAGGACGGGGCTTCTGCGGAGTTGAAATAATTTCGGCCATATGGGTGAATTTTGACTAGATAAAACAATGGGAATTATTTAAATAACAGGACACCCAGCGAAGAGAGGAACGAGGCAATGCTGATCCAGAGGCTGACGGACTTCACGTTGTTTTCGTTGATGGTGGACTGTCCGGCACGCACCTTGTTGGGCTGCACGTAGATGACGTCGTTCTGCTTGAGGTAGTAGACGGGCGAACGGAAGAGGTCCTGTGTGCGCAGATCTACCCAGTGGGTGACGCGCTGGCCGTCTTCCTCGCGGACCACGAAGATGGCGTCCCGCTTGCCGTAGATGGTGAGGTCGCCCGCCATGCTGAGGGCTTCGAGCAGGGTGATCTGGTCTTTGGTGATCATGTACTTGCCGGGATGGTTTACTTCGCCCAGGATGGAGTAGTAGAGGTTCATGAATTCGACGGTGACCACGGGGTCGTTGATGAGGTTTTCGTCCATCAGCCGCTTCTTGATGAAGGAGGCAATCTCGCTCTTGGTCATGCCGGCCACGTAGAGACGGCCCAGGACGGGAAAGTCGATGTAGCCCTCGGTATCGAGGGTGTAGCCGGATATTTGTCCGCTACTGCTTTCCGAGCTTCCGCTTCCTATCTGGTATTGGGCACGGGGCAGGTTGAAGAGGGCGGCCAGCTGCGGGTCCTTGCTGCTGACCAGAATGGAAATCTGGTCTTTGGGCTGCACGGTGATGTTGCGAGCCTCGGTGATGGCTTCGGGACGGTTGACCTGGATGTCCTGGAAGTAGACGATCTTTTTCGATGTGTTGCACGAGGCCAGCGCCAAGGCCAGCATCGCCATAAGAAGGATTTTCTTCATGGTTTATTGTTTCAATGTTGAATTATGTTGTATGATTTTTTTTCTCCAATAGAGGTTGAGGGCGGTCCAGACAACGACGTCGGCCAGGAACAGGGCCGTGATGGGCACGAAGTGGATGGCGACGACGTTGACCACGACAAAGGCCAGCGAGAGGCCGACGATGCTCATCATGGCCTGGCGGTGGCTGAAGCCCATGTCGAGGAACTTGTGGTGGATGTGGTTGCGGTCCGGCAGGAAAGGGCTACGGCCGCAGCGTATGCGGTGGATGAAGACCCGGATGACATCGAGCATGGGAACCAGCAGGAACGAGAAAGCCAGGACGATGGAACCGGGCAGCCGGGCATCCTTGACGGGATCGGCCATGCTGAGACGGACGCTCAGAACACTGAGCAGGAGGCCGATGGTCAACGCGCCGGTGTCGCCCATGAAGAGCTTGCGGCCGCGGCTGGCCTGGCCGAAGACGTTGCTATGGAAGAACGGGATGAGGACGCCCAGCGCGGAGAAGCTGAGGAGCGCATGCAGCCGGTCGCCCAGGTAGGCGAAGAGGAGGCCGAACGCCAGAAAGGCGATGCCGCTCAGGCCGGAGGCCAGGCCGTCGATGCCATCGATGAGGTTGACGGCATTGAGGATGAAGACGACGGTCAGGACCGTGAACGGAAGGCCGACCCACAGGGGGAGGGCATGGATGCCGAACAGACCGTAGAAGTCGTTGAAATACAGGCCGGAAAGGGTGACGAGGATGCCGCAGATCAGCTGTATGAGGAATTTGGACCGGTAGCTGACGCCGATGAGGTCGTCCATCAGGCCACAGAGGAACAGGATGAACAGTGCGCTGCTGATGGTGAACACTTCGAGCGTCAGAATCCTGCCCAGCATGGGAGCGCCGGTCAGCTTGTTGTAGAGCAGGATGGCCATAAACAAAGCGATGGCGATGCAGGGGAAAAAGCCTAGGCCGCCCAGGCGGGGCACATTGCCCTTGTGGAGCTTGCGTCCGTCGTGCGAATCGAACAGGCGACGGCGGGCGGCCACCAGGGCGATGCGGGGCAGGACGAAACTGTTGCTTATCAGGCCCACAATGAACGCAAAGGCTGCGCACAGGTAGAATGTCGTGGTTGTATCCATAGGGTGTTTATTGAAGGGGTTGCATCTATTGAACGATCCGGACGTATTCGGGGCTGACCTTGATGGCGGCAGCCAGCAGGTTGGGGATCTCGACCAGTAGCTGGGGCGACCGGGCGCCGCGTATCTTCAGCAACCGGCCTGTATAGCCGTCCATGGGACCTCCGATGATGGTGACCTCGGCGCCGATGGAAGCCGGCGTCAGCTCAGACGGGAGGAGGTAACGGGGGGTAGGGGTGCCGGTTACGGCATGGATAAAACGGTCCATCTCGTCGTCGGGCACAATCATTCCTTCGCGGTAGGCGCCTCCACGCCGGTAGCGGTACTGGAGGGTGGGGATGGCTTCGACCAGCGGGTCGAGCATCGCACGCGAAGCATGGGCAAACAGGAGGTCGGGGATGAACGGGCGTTGCTGGCGCATGCGTTTCCCCTGACAGAGGGTGACGTGCCATTGCATCGGTGTAAAAATTTCAATTCCCTTTTCGCCAAGCTCCTTGTAAGCAGGCAGCAGGCTGTTCGGCCTCTTCAGGTCGCGCATGACATACCATTGGATTATTTCTTCTTTGGCGGAAATCATAAGATAAGGGTATACCTTCTAGTCCTGCTGTCTAGTGTAAGTTGTTGAGACAGAAGTGATTAATTGTCTGTTTTGTGGAAATTTGCATGACATACGTTTCTGCTGTCTTTTGCAAATCTGCCTTATTTTGCCTGTTTGTAATTCGTCCCTCTCTTTGTAAGAGAAGAATATGTGATTTGACATTCACGTGAGTGGCTTTAGAGGCGTAAATTTTAAAATAGAGGAGATGAAACACATATTATATTATTAAGTTATGTGATTTATATTATTAAGTTATGTGATTTATATTATTAAGTTATGTGATAAATAATTTAGCCCTAAACATGACTATAATCAATACTTTTTGTATCTTTGCACCGTCTTAATCCTTCTCTTACAAAGAGTAGGCATTTCTTCCGGAAAAACTCCTTTTTCTTCCTTTGTTAGAATAGCTTACCGCTTTGGGACGTGGTCGGTCCGGTCGTGGCTTTTGGGTTATTAAAATAAAATAGGATGCGTCTCAGCAAAAAAAATTAAGCAAGCTTATTTTTTTTGCTTTCGACTTTCGCTATTTTTGCACAGTAAATATTAACCGAATACAGAGACAATGAAAAAAGAAAAAGACAAATCGGACAAAAAAGATACAGCGGCTTCGCCTTCCTTCTTCCGCAAGGTGGCGGCGACCTGGCACAACGAAACCTTGCGCTTCATCGTGGGGTTGATGCTCGTCATCTTCTCCGTCTACCTGCTGCTGGCGTTCTCGTCGTTCTTCTTTACGGGGGCGGCGGACCAGAGCATCCTCGACTCGGGTAACGGAAAGGACCTGATGGCCGTGGACAACGGCGTGAAGAACTATGCCGGATCGCGCGGCGCGCAGCTGTCCAGCTACCTGATCAACGACTGTTTCGGCATTTCGTCGTTCTTCATCCTGGTGTTTCTCGCCGCTGCAGGCCTGAAGCTGATGAAGGTGCGCCACATCCGCTTGTGGCGATGGTTCATCTGCTGCTCGCTGCTGCTGGTGTGGTTCTCGGTGTTCTTCGGCTTTGCCTTCGCCAGCTTGTATGAAGACTCGTTCATCTACCTGGGCGGTATGCATGGCTACAACGTCAGCCGCTGGCTGGCTTCGCAGGTGGGAGCGCCGGGCGTGTGGCTGTTGCTGCTGGTGACGGCCATCTGCTTCCTGATCTACTTCAGCGCACGGACGGTGGTGTGGCTGCGGGGTGTCTTTGCCCTGAACTTCCTGAAAAAGAAGAAAGACGGACAGGAGAAGGCGGAAGGCGAAGTGCCCGAAGAGTTTACGACCTCGTGGACGGCAGAAGGCAAGAAACGTCCGGTTCAGACGCCGGCGCCTGCTGTGGCCGAAGAGCCGAAGCCTGTCGTAGAAGAGAAGGCCGAAGAGGAACCCGAGCCTGAAGAAGAGCCTGAGGCAGAGCCTTCGCAGGAGATTTCGCTCGACCTGGGCGGCCCCTCGCGTCCGGCTGCGACCGGCAACCGTGGGGGCGAAGTGGAGATGACGGTAGAGGCTGCCGAGCCGGAACCTGCCGTGCCGTTGGAGCCCGCAGCGGCCCCACATGCGGACGATCCTGAATTTCAGGTGGAGACGCACGAAGAAGAGGAGTATCAGGGCCCTGAGCTGGAGCCTTACAACCCCCGGCTCGACCTGGAGAACTACCACTTCCCCACGCTGGACCTGATGAAGCACTACGACAACGCCGAACCTACCATCGATATGGACGAGCAGAATGCCAACAAGGACAAGATTGTGAGCACACTGCGCAGCTTCGGCATCGAAATCAGCTCCATCAAGGCGACCGTAGGACCTACGGTGACGCTCTACGAGATTACTCCCGAACAGGGCGTGCGCATCTCGAAGATACGCGGACTGGAGGACGACATCGCCCTGAGCCTCTCGGCGCTGGGCATCCGTATCATCGCGCCCATACCGGGCAAGGGTACCATCGGTATCGAGGTGCCCAACTCGAACCCCAAAATCGTGTCGGGGCAGAGCATCATCGGCAGCAAGAAGTTCCAGGAATCGACCTACGAACTGCCTATCGCCTTGGGTAAGACCATCACGAACGAGGTGTTCATGGTGGACCTGGCCAAGATGCCCCACGTGCTCGTGGCTGGTGCTACCGGTCAGGGTAAGTCGGTCGGCCTGAACGCCATCATCACCTCCTTATTATATAAGAAGCACCCCGCCGAGCTGAAGTTTGTGCTCGTCGATCCGAAGAAGGTGGAATTCAGCATCTACTCCGTCATCGAGCACCACTTCCTGGCCAAGCTGCCCGACGAGGCCGAACCCATCATCACCGACGTCACCAAGGTGGTGCAGACGCTGAACTCCATCTGTGTGGAGATGGACACACGCTACGACCTGCTGAAGGCGGCCCACGTGCGCAACATCAAGGAGTACAACGAAAAGTTCATCAACCGCCGCCTGAATCCCGAGAAGGGGCACAAGTACATGCCCTACATCGTGGTGGTGATCGACGAGTTCGGCGACCTCATCATGACCGCGGGCAAGGACGTGGAGCTGCCTATAGCGCGTATCGCCCAGCTGGCACGTGCGGTGGGTATCCACATGATCATCGCCACGCAACGACCCACGACGAACATCATCACGGGTACCATCAAGGCCAACTTCCCCGCGCGTATCGCTTTCCGCGTGTCGGCGATGGTCGACTCGCGCACCATCCTCGACCGGCCGGGTGCCAACCAGCTGATAGGCCGCGGCGACATGCTCTTCCTGCAGGGTGCCGACCCCGTGCGTGTGCAGTGCGCCTTCATCGATACGCCCGAGGTGGCCGAAATTACGAAATTCATTGCCCGCCAGCAGGGCTATCCGACGGCCTTCTACCTGCCCGAATACGTGGACGAGAACGCCAGTGGCAGCGATCTGGGCGATGTAGATCTGGGACGCAAGGACCCGCTCTTCGACGACGCCGCACGCCTCATTGTGACACATCAGCAGGGCTCCACCTCGCTCATCCAGCGCAAGTTCTCCATCGGCTACAACCGTGCCGGCCGCCTGATGGACCAGCTGGAGAAGGCGGGCATTGTAGGGCCTGCGCAGGGCAGTAAGCCGCGCGACGTCTACTTCACGGACATCGTGTCGCTGGAGGATTTTTTGAGTAAAATGTAAATATTAATGGAGAATTGAAAGTTGAAAATTGAAAATGAAAGCCGCTTGACGGACAATTTCAATGAATTAAAATTTTTAATTTTCAATTCTCAATTTTCAATTTTCAATAAAAAAAATGCTGAACAAAATACTTTGCCTGCTTGTTGCTCTTTGCATGGGGCTGACGGCGGCTGCACAAGAAAATAACGAGGCCCGCCAGTTGCTCGACCGCGTGGCCGACGCGTTCCGCCAGGCGGAAGGCGTGGAAATCGCTTTCGAGGTGCGCGCACCCGAAGGAACGTCCGAGGGACGCATCCGCCTCAAGGGCGAGAAGTTCCGCCTTGACACCGAAGGTATCACGACCTGGTTCGACGGGCGGACGCAATGGACCTACCTGGAGAACAGCGACGAAGTGAACGTCTCCGAACCCACGGCCGAAGAGCTGCAGAGCATCAACCCCTATGCCTGGCTGTCACTTTACAAGAACGGCTACACGCTGAAGATGGGCGAGCAGGCCGATCCGCGCCTCCACAAGGTGATGATGACTGCCAGCCGTCAGGGCAGCGAGCTGCAGTGCCTGATCCTCTACGTCGACAAGCAGACCTTGCGTCCGGCAAAGCTGAGCCTTGTCCGCAAGGGCGACCGCGAGGCAGTTGTCGTACTGGTGCGCTCCTATCAGACAGGGCAGAAATACGACGATGCGCTCTTCACCTTCGACAAGCGGGCCTATCCGACGGCGGAGGTGATCGATCTGAGATGAACGAAACTTGAATGAACTTAAAAATATAATTTAGTAAATACAGTATGGAAACAGAAAAAGTGAAATGCCTGATCATCGGTTCGGGTCCTGCCGGCTATACAGCCGCCATCTATGCAGGACGCGCCAACCTGGCTCCTGTGGTATATGCCGGCCTGCAACTGGGCGGACAGCTGACAACGACCACCGAAGTGGAAAACTTCCCCGGCTATCCTGCCGGCATCGGCGGTCCTGAGCTGATGGAAGACTTGCGCAAGCAGGCCGAACGCTTCGGAGCCGACATCCGCTATGGCGTGGCTACGGCGGCCGACCTCAGCGCGAAACCCTACAAGATAACGATCGACGACGAGAAGGTGATCGAAGCCGAAACCATCATCATCGCCACAGGTGCCACAGCCAAGTACCTGGGCCTGGAGGACGAGAAGAAATATGCCGGCATGGGTGTGAGTGCCTGTGCCACGTGCGACGGCTTCTTCTACCGCAAGAAGGTGGTGGCCGTTGTGGGCGGTGGCGACACGGCTTGCGAAGAGGCTTCCTACCTGGCCAGCCTTGCCAGCAAGGTGTACCTCATCGTGCGTAAGCCCTATCTGCGTGCATCGAAGGTGATGCAGGAGCGTGTGATGAACAACGAGAAGATCGAGGTGCTGTTCGAGCACAATGCCGTGGGCCTCTTTGGCGAGAACGGCGTGGAAGGCGTGCATCTGGTGAAGCGCATGGGCGAGGCTGACGAAGAGCGCTACGACGTGGCCATCGACGGTTTCTTCCTGGCCATTGGACACAAGCCCAATTCGGACATCTTCAAGCCTTACCTGGATACCGACGAAGTGGGCTATATCCTGACCGAGCCGGGTACGCCGCGCACGAAGGTGCCGGGCGTGTTTGCCGCAGGCGACGTGGCCGACCCGCACTACCGTCAGGCCATCACGGCAGCAGCCAGCGGTTGTATGGCGGCTATCGAGGCGGAGCGCTACTTGCAACAATAAAAAAAGAATCGGTTAGTGGTTTCCTCCACTAACCGATTTTTTTTCTTTATCCAATCTTGCTGATTTTCTTCAGCTTTTCTTCGTCAATGATTTTGATTTTTCGTCCGTCGATGGTGATGAGCCGTTCGGTGGCAAACTGGGAGAGCGTTCGGATGGCGTTCGAAGTCGTCATGTTCGATAGGTTGGCCAGATCCTCGCGCGAGAGGTAAATACTCAGTGTAGAGCCGTCTTCCTCCAATCCGTAGCTTTCCTTGAGGAACAGGAGCGATTCGGCCAGACGGCCGCGGATATGCTTCTGAGTGAGGTTTACCGTACGTTCATCGGCGATACCCAGGTCTTTGGACAACTGTTTGATGAAGAACATGGCCAAGCCGTTGTTTTGCGTTACGAGGGTGGTGATGACATTCATGGGAATCTGGCAGATGACCGAAGGTTCGAATGCGGCAGCGGCCGTGATATAGTCTTCGCCGGAGAAATAGGCGCGGTAGCCGAAGTATTCGACGGGTTTGATCATGCGGATGATCTGGCTGCGGCCGCCCACACCGTCTTTATAAATTTTGACTTTCCCACTTAGCAGGCACATCAGGTGCGTGGGAGTCTCGCCTTCACAATGGATGACTTCATTTTTTTTGTAGTTTTGAAGTGTGAAATGATCAGTGAGAAATTCCCGTTGCTCTTCGTTCAGGGGAGACCACATGTCGGCGATAAGCTCCTGAACCTTTATTTCTGACAAATTTGTTTTTACCATGAGTGCTGCAAAACTGTGTTCTATAGCACAAATGTAGAAAGAATAATTTAAAAAAACACACATTCGCCTCAAAAATGTGCATTTGGAGTGGAAAAGAGGCTTAAAATGAAAAAAAATAAGCGGTGAACGGAGATTGTATCCGTTCACCGCCAAGTGTTTGGTTCTTATTTCGTGAACAGCAGTTCGCGATACTTGGGCAACGGCCAGATTTCGTCGTCCACTTCCATTTCGAGGTGGTCGATGTGGTCGCGGATGCTTTCAAGGTAGGGACGTACCGTTTCCTCGTAGGCGAAGGCCTTGTCCTTGTAGTTGTCCATGTGGTTGGCTACCTTACGGGCTTCGGTCATCTGGCGTACCTGCATCTTGATGGCCGTCACGCGGCGGGAGATTTCGCGGATGAGCTCCTTGCGGTCGGCACTGAGCTCTTCGTACTCTTCGGGCGAGAAGGTCTCGCGCAAGCCGCGGAGGTTTTCCAGCAGGCGGTTCTGGTAGCTGACAGCCGTGGGTACGATGTGGTTGATAGCCAGGTCGCCGAGGACGCGGCTTTCGATCTGTACCTTCATGGTGAATTTTTCCAGCTCTACTTCCAGACGGCTGGCCAGCTCGGTCTCGTTGAAGATACGTTCGCCGATGAAGACGGAGCGTGCCTGGTCGTCGACGTAGTGCATCAGCGCTTCGGGTACGTGGCAGATGTTGGTCAGGCCGCGGCGGGCAGCTTCCTGTTTCCATTCTTCGGAGTAGCCGTCGCCTTCGAAGCGGATGGGCTCGGAAGCGATGATCATTTCCTTGAGGGTGCGGAAGATGGCTTCATCCTTGGTGGCGCCTTCTTCCATGGCTTTGTCGACCGAGGCCTTGAATTCGTTCAGCTGGTTGGCCATGGCGGCGTTGATGGCAATCATGGCAGCGGCGCAGTTGGCTGAGGAGCCTGCGGCGCGGAACTCGAAGCGGTTGCCGGTGAAGGCGAAGGGCGACGTGCGGTTGCGGTCGGTCGTATCGAGCAGGATTTCGGGGATACGTCCGATACCCAGCTTCAGGGTGGTCTTCTCGTCGGCAGTCATCTTGCTGCTGCTGGCCTGCTTGGCGATCTCGTCGAGAATGGACGAGAGCTGGCGGCCCAGGAAGATGGACAGGATGGCGGGTGGCGCTTCGTTGGCTCCCAAGCGGTAGCTGTTGCCGGCACTGGCAATGGAGGCACGCAGCAGGTTCTGGTTCTTGTAGACCATCATCAGTACGTTGACGAGGAACGTGAGGAAGAGCATGTTGCTCTTCGGATTGCTGCCGGGGCCAAAGAGGTTGATGCCTGTATCGGTGCAGAGCGACCAGTTATTGTGTTTGCCGCTGCCGTTGACGCCGCTATAGGGCTTTTCGTGGAGCAGGACGGCAAAGTTATGCTTGCGGGCAATGCGTTTCATCAGGTCCATGACCAGCTGGTTGTGGTCGTTGGCCAGGTTGACGTTCTCGAAGATAGGTGCCAGCTCGAACTGGTTGGGCGCCACTTCGTTGTGACGGGTCTTGACGGGGATGCCTAATTTGTGGCATTCGATCTCCAGCTCCTTCATGAAGGCTGTGACACGCGGCGGAATGGAGCCGAAATAGTGGTCTTCGAGCTGCTGGTCCTTGGCCGAGGAATGTCCCATCAGCGTACGGCCCGTCAGACAGAGGTCGGGGCGGGCATTGTAAAGGGCCAGGTCGACGAGGAAGTATTCCTGTTCCCAGCCGAGGTTGGCGTATACGCGGTTGATGTTCTTGTCGAACAGCTTGCAGACGTCGGTTGCTGCCTTGTCCACGGCGTTCAGGGCTTTCAGCAGCGGGGTCTTGTAATCCAGGGCCTCGCCGGTATAGGCGATGAAGATGGTGGGGATACAAAGGGTGGTATCTACCACGAAGGCAGGTGAGGAAACGTCCCATGCCGTATAGCCGCGAGCTTCGAACGTGTTGCGGATACCGCCGTTGGGGAAGCTGGATGCGTCGGGTTCCTGTTGGATGAGCAGCTTGCCCGAGAAGCGTTCGATGACGTCGCCGTCTTCGCTGAACTCGATGAAACCGTCGTGCTTTTCGGCGGTACCGTCGGTCAGTGGCTGAAACCAGTGGGTGTAGTGGGTGACGCCCATTGACTTGGCCCAGCTCTTCATGCCGTTGGCGATGAGGTCGGCCATTTCGCGATTGATGGGGGTACCTTTTTCGATGGCGTCGGTTACGGCCTTGTAGGCTTCTTTGGGCAGGTATTCCTGCATTTTCTTGCGGTCGAATACGTGGCTGCCATAGTAGTCGGACAGCTTTCCAGAGGGGGGAGTTACTTCCAACGGCTTACGGTTGGCAAGTTCCTGCAGAGCGAAAAAACGCATTTTTGACATATCAGACTCTTCTTTTATTGATTTGCCTGCAAAAGTACATGTTTTTTTCTATATTTGCCCCCAAACATACGAAGATATTGCAAAGTTGGTACGCTGGTTGTGGATAGGATTGGGTATTTTACTGCTACTTTTTCCATTGGGAAAGGTACGGGCAGGTTATGCTCCATATCCTTATCAGGGCAAGCTGATCTCGGCGGACTCCATCATGGAAAAGGTCATTTTCTTTGCGCCGCTCTACGAACGCATCGTGGACAGCTACAATGCCGAGCTGTATATCAAAGGAAAGATCAACATCAAGAAGCAGAACAAGCTGCTCCGCTATATTCCGACTTTGTTCCGTATCCGGAAGGGCGTGAAGGAGTATATGATGGAGACTTACAACGAACTGAGCTTTACGGCGCCCGATATCTATGACCAGAAGGTGACGGCTACCATGGGAACGGCCAATGAGTTCTGGGACCTGAACGGGCAGCTGCCCCAATATTTCAGGCTCAATATCTATTCGCCGACCATCCTGACCGACAAGTTGCTTTCGCCTTTGGCGCCTAATGCAAAGAAATACTACAGGTATCGGATTGATACGATCCGTGGACGGGCACACGACCTGCAATATGTTATCCGTTTTATTCCCAAAAGTAAGAGTTTCCAGCTGATAGGCGGCTATATGGTGGTGAGCGACAATGTGTGGAGCATCCGCGAGATCCGCTTTTCGGGCCGTTCGGAAATTCTGGCTTTCAGCAATCATGTGCAGATGGGCGAAGTGGGCTGTGCGGATGAGTTCCTGCCGATTTATTCGGACTTTGAGGTGAGATTCAAGATGGCGGGAAACGTGATTGACGGCAGCTATATGGCGGTGCTTCAATATAAGAAGATAAAGCAGCGCGATCCGGCTACTAAATTGCGCCGGTCTGACAAGAGCCGGTATGATTTGTCGGCTTCCTATACATTGCGTTGCGATACGAATGCCTGTGTGCGCGACACGGCCCACTTCAAGAGTCTTCGTCCCTTCCCGCTGGATGGACATGAGGATTCGCTGTATCGGGCCTACTTCCTGTATCGGGATACAGTGGCGCGGAAAGAGCGGGAAAAGAAACAGAAGATCAATAAGAATCTGGAATTTTGGGGAACGGTTGGCGATGCGCTGGTGAGCCGTTACACGCTGGATCTGGCCAGTGTGGGCAGTGTGCGCTGTTCGCCCTTGCTCAATCCGCTGCTGTTGAGCTATAGCCATTCCAACGGCATTTCCTATCGGCAGGAGTTCCGATACAACCGGCTGTTTCCAGGCGACCGTCTGCTGCGCATTTCGCCCCGCATCGGTTATAACTTTACGCGAAACGAGTTCTACTGGTCGGTGAGGGGACAGTTGGACTACTGGCCGCGGAAGCGTGCTTCCCTCCATTTTGATGTGGGTAACGGTAACCGGATCTACAGCAGTGACGTGTTGGATGAACTGAAGGCTATGCCGGACAGCTTGTTCGACTTCAGTCAGATACACCTGGATTATTTCAAGGACTTGTATTGTCGCGTCACTCACAGTTGGGAAATCGTGAACGGGCTGACGCTGGATGTGGGTCTGTCCATTCACCGTCGTACGGAGGTGGAGCGTTCGAACTTCAAATTGTTGCTGCCTGATAGCGGTGACCTGATCGCATCGACCCGTGCAGGAGAGGAAGAAGAAGGACAGAAAGACCGTTCGGAAGTGTGGGATCTCAGTGTTCTGAGCAAGCTCCGTCATACGTATAGCAGTTTTGCTCCTCGTGTGACCCTCCGCTGGACACCGGGGCAGTATTACTACATGAACGGCGACCGAAAGGTGAACCTGTATTCACGCTATCCGACCCTGACAGTGGACTGGGAGCGAGGTATCAAGGGGGTTCTGCCTGGATCGGGTGCTTACGAACGTGTAGAAGTAGACCTTCAACATAACATTCCGTTGGGACTGATGCGCGACATTTATTATCGCATCGGCTGGGGTAAGTTCACCAATCAGGAAGAATTGTATTTTGTGGATTTTGCCAACTTCACCCGCTCCAATCTGCCTGTGGGATGGAACGATGAAATAGGCGGCGTCTTCCAGCTGCTCGACCGACGGTGGTATAACTCCTCGCGTGAGTATTTGCGAGCCCATCTGACCTATGAAGCCCCTTTTCTGCTGATGAAGCACCTGATGAAATATACCCAGTATGTGCTGAACGAACGTCTGTACCTGAACACCTTGCTGGTGCCCCACCTGATGCCTTACGTGGAGGTGGGTTATGGCATCGGTACGCATATTTTCGACTTCGGTGTCTTTGCCAGCTTTGCCAACTGGAAGTATCAGGAAATCGGCTGCAAATTTACGTTCGAGTTGTTTAATCGTTAAAAGGTTTCAGGTTAACATCTTTTATCCGAAACTCTTTGTAGTTGACAGCTTTATTCCATTCATTTGCAGATAAACTCTTTTAAAACAATTGTGCATGAAAAATTGGAGACTGGAAGCCGCTATCATGGCAGTGGGACTGCTGTTGCTCGGCTGGATGCTGAGGGGCGGTATCAATGATTTTAGAGACAGAGAGCGCGTAGTGACGGTGAAGGGACTGGCCGAAATGGAAGTACCGGCCGACAAGGTGATCTGGCCGTTGATGTACAAGGACATCGGCAATGATCCGGTTCTTCTCTACACGAACATGGAAAAGAAGAATGCGGCTATCGTCAGTTTCCTGAAGAACAACGGCATTTCGGACGAAGAGATCAGCATCGTCCCGCCGGAGATCATCGACATGCAGGCCGAACGCTATGTCAACCAGAACGTGACATACCGCTATAATGCGACTTCTGTCATCACCGTGACTTCGAAAAACGTGGAGAAGGTGCGCAAGCTGATGGCCGAACAGGCCGAACTGTTGAAGCAGGGCATCGCCATTGCCGGCGGCGACTATCGCTACAACGTGTCCTACGAGTTTACGGGGCTGAACGACATCAAGCCTCAGATGATCGAAGACGCTACGAAGAACGCCCGTGCCGCTGCCGAGAAGTTTGCCAAGGACTCGGACAGCAAGCTGGGAAAAATCAAGAGCGCTTCGCAGGGGCAGTTTACCATCGCCAACCGCGACGAGAATACACCTTATATAAAGAGCGTACGCGTGGTGACGACAGTGACCTATTATCTGAAAAACTAAAACACTGTTTTCCATAACGTAAAAGTGCCGTTTCGGACAGGTAAAGCATTGCTTTACGGTGCCGGAATGGCACTTTGTATGAAAAGACAGGGGGAAGAGGAGGCCAAGTGCCACTTTTTTGGACCGAACGTTTTGTTGTTCAAGAAAATAGTCCTATCTTTGCGCCCGATTTATTGAGTCAACATAAAGTCTCACTTAATTAATTATTAAAAACAACTTATTTATTAATGGAAAAATTTGAAAAAGTAGCTCCGGTTGAAGACTTCAACTGGGATGCGTATGAGAATGGCGAAACACTCTCCACTGTTAGCCACGAAGACATGGAAAAGGCGTATGACAATACGCTGAACAAGGTAAACGACCGTGAGGTTGTAGACGGTACCGTAATCGCAATGAACAAGCGTGAAGTAGTTGTGAACATCGGTTACAAATCAGACGGTATCATTCCGATGAGTGAATTCCGTTACAATCCTGATCTGAAAGTAGGTGATACGGTAGAAGTATACATCGAAAATCAGGAAGACAAGAAAGGACAGCTGGTTCTGTCACACCGCAAAGCACGTGCTACACGTTCTTGGGATCGCGTAAACGCAGCTTTGGAAAACGAAGAAATTATCAAGGGTTACATCAAGTGCCGCACAAAGGGTGGTATGATCGTAGACGTATTCGGCATCGAAGCATTCTTGCCGGGTTCTCAGATCGACGTGAAGCCTATCCGCGACTACGATGTATTCGTTGGCAAGACGATGGAATTCAAGATCGTTAAGATCAACCAGGAATTCAAGAACGTCGTTGTTTCTCACAAGGCTCTCATCGAGGCTGAGTTGGAACAGCAGAAGAAGGAAATCATCAGCAAACTCGAGAAGGGACAAGTACTCGAGGGTGTTGTCAAGAATATCACATCTTACGGTGTATTCATCGACTTGGGTGGCGTAGACGGTCTGATCCACATCACCGACCTGTCTTGGGGCCGCGTAAGCGATCCGCACGAAGTTGTAGAACTCGACCAGAAGCTGAACGTAGTTATCCTCGACTTCGACGACGAAAAGAAACGTATCGCATTGGGTCTGAAGCAGCTGACTCCGCATCCTTGGGATGCTCTCGATCCGAACCTCAAGGTGGGCGACCACGTGAAGGGCAAAGTTGTCGTTATGGCCGACTACGGTGCATTCGTCGAAATCGCTCCGGGTGTAGAAGGTCTGATCCACGTATCTGAAATGTCTTGGAGCCAGCACCTGCGTTCTGCTCAGGACTTCATGAAGGTAGGCGACGAAGTAGAGGCTGTAGTGCTGACACTGGATCGCGAAGAGCGTAAGATGTCTCTGGGTATCAAACAGCTGAAGGCTGATCCTTGGGAAACTATCGAAGAGAAGTATCCTGTAGGCAGCAAGCACGTTGCCAAGGTTCGCAACTTCACTAACTTCGGTGTATTCGTAGAAGTAGAAGAAGGCGTTGACGGTCTGATCCACATCTCTGACCTGTCTTGGACGAAGAAGGTTAAACATCCTTCTGAATTCACTCAGATCGGTGCAGACATCGATGTAGTGGTTCTGGAAATCGACAAGGAAAACCGTCGTCTGAGCCTCGGTCACAAGCAGCTCGAAGAGAATCCTTGGGATGTATTCGAAACTGTATTCACTGTAGGTTCTGTACACGAAGGTACTATCATCGAAATGCTGGATAAGGGCGCTGTAGTAGCTCTGCCTTACGGTGTAGAAGGTTTCGCAACTCCGAAGCACCTCGTTAAGAAAGACGGTTCTCAGGCTCAGCTCGATGAGAAACTGCCGTTCAAGGTGATCGAATTCAACAAGGACGCTAAGCGTATCATCCTGTCTCACAGCCGTATCTTCGAAGATGCTGCTAAGGCTGAAGAGAGAGCAGAGAAGAAAGCTACCAAGAAGGCTGGAAGCAAGAAGGAAGAAACTCCGATGATCCAGAACCAGGCTGCTTCTACTACGCTGGGCGACATCGACGCACTGGCTGCTTTGAAAGAGCAACTGGAAGGTAAGAAGAAATAATCTTTTGATATAAATCTACAGGAAAGAGAGGGATCCCATCGGGGATACCCTCTCTTTTTTTTGAAGTAAATTCTGACAGGTATCGTGATTTATGCCTAAATTTGCGTCGTTATGGAGAAGTTTGAGTTACATATCCTGGGCTGTGGTTCGGCTTTGCCTACCACCCGACATTTCCCGACGTCGCAGATCTTGAATGTGCGCGACAAGTTGTTCATGATCGATTGTGGCGAAGGAGCGCAGCTGCAGTTTCGTAAATCGCGGCTGAAGTTCTCGCGCCTGAACCATATCTTCATTTCCCACTTGCATGGCGACCATTGCTTCGGGTTGCTGGGACTGATCTCGACCTTGAATTTGCTGGGACGTACGGCAGAACTCCATATCCATTCGCCACAGGGACTGGAGGAACTGCTGAGGCCAATGCTCGATTTCTTCAACCATCAGATGACCTATCCGGTCGTGTTCCATGCGTTCGAAACCAAAGAACCGACGCTGGTCTATGAAGACCGTTCGCTGACGGTGACCACTATTCCCTTGCGTCATCGGATGCCTACCTGCGGTTTTCTGTTTGCCGAGAAGCCGCGTCCCAACCACATCATCCGCGAGATGATTGACTTCTATCAGATACCTGTCTACGAGCTGAACCGCATCAAGAACGGAGCCGACTATGTGACCCCCGACGGCGAGACGATCCCCAACAGCCGCCTGACCCGTCCATCTGATCCTCCGCGGAGCTATGCCTATTGTTCGGATACACTGCCACTGGCTTCGGTTGTCGAACAGGTGAGGGGAGTCGACCTGCTGTTTCACGAGGCCACTTTTGTTGAGGAAGATGCTGCCCGTGCGAAGGAAACCTATCACACGACTGCCTCGCAGGCAGCTTCCATTGCACGTGAGGCAGGTGTGAAGCGTTTGCTGGTAGGCCATTTCTCAGCGCGCTACGACAACGAAGAACTTCTGCTGGAGCAGGCCCGTGCTGTGTTTCCTGAAACCTTGCTGGCGAAAGAAACACTTTGTGTTCCTATTTGATTAAACTTTTTGTATCTTTGTCTGTCTAACTTCTATAAATGCGAATAAAAGTATATGAATACTCCCTATGATGAGCGCGAGGTGTTGGCCTTGTTACAGGATGAGAAGACACAACGGCGCGGATTTGAAATGATTGTGGCGCAGTATAGCGAACAGCTGTACTGGCAGATACGTCGTATGGTTTATTCGCATGAAGACGCTAATGACTTGCTTCAGAATACCTTTATCAAAGCATGGACTAATATAGATTACTTCAGGGGCGATGCCAAGTTGTCTACCTGGCTCTATCGCATTGCCCTGAACGAATGCCTGACGTTCCTGAACAAACAGCGTGCACAGGCTACTGTCTCGCTGGACGATCCGGAAGCAGATGTGTTGCAGAAACTGGAAAGTGACCCTTACTTCTCGGGTGACAAGATACAGACAACCTTGCAGAAAGCTCTGCTGACCTTGCCCGAAAAACAACGGATGGTGTTCAACCTGAAATATTATCAGGATATGAAGTATGAGGAGATGTCCGAGATATTCGGTACGTCGGTCGGAGCACTGAAAGCTTCGTATTATCATGCAGTGAAAAAAATCGAGAAATTTTTTGATGATGAACTTTAAACCTTTGTCGCAAACCATAGTCTAATTCTAATGAAAGGAGAAAAGCTTATGAAAGAAGAGGATAAATTACTGAAGAAGATTGGTACGGAAAATCCGTTCCGTGTGCCGGAAGGATATTTCGAAGGTTTCACTTCAGACTTGATGAGCCGTCTTCCGGAGAAAGAAAAGACAGATGTCCATCGTGAGCCTACTACGTGGGAGAGGGTAAGGCCCTGGTTGTATATGGCGGCTATGTTTATAGGAGCTGCTCTGATTATCCGAGTTGCTTCGCCGGGCGAGACCGTATCGAACGGGCAGCAGCAACAGCAGATCGCTGCCGACGAGTCGGATATCGAAATGGAGTATATCAGAACGGCAATAGAGAACACCATGATGGACGACTATTCGCTGTATGTCTATTTGAGCGATGAAAATGCAGAATAATCAATATTGTAAATGATAACAATGAAAAAGTTGAGTGTTTTAATGGTTGCCTTGTTCGGGCTGATGCTTTCGGTATGGGCTGGTGACGGGACATGTCAGCAGTTGTCGCGCGAAGAATTCCGCGCCAAGCAACAGGCTTTTCTGACTGAGAAAGCTGGGTTGACTCGTGAAGAGGCTGCCAAGTTTTTTCCCTTATATTTCGAAATGCAGGACCGCAAGCAAAAGTTGAACGACAATGCGTGGAAGCTGTTACGCCAGGGTAAGAATGAGAATACAACCGAAAGTCAGTATGGTGAAATCTTGGAGGGCGTGTATGATGCACGTGTGGCTTCCAGCGAATTGGAACAGACCTATCTGAAGAAATTCCAGAAGATACTTTCTAACAAGAAAATTTATTTGATACAGCGTGCCGAAATGCGTTTCCATCGCGAACTGCTGAAAGGCATGCACGGCAAAAACGGTGGGAAACGGCCAGCTCCGAAAAAATGATGTGTCGTTTCCTGTAAAGTAAACAGGCTGGTTTCAGTTTTCAAGAGGTAAGGGCCTTCCGATGCGAGTCGGAAGGCCTGCTTTTTTTATTCTTTTCTTTCCAGTTTCTTGGCTTCTTCCCAAATGGCATCCATCTCGGCCAGCGTCATGTCGTGCAGGTTGCGGCCTTCCTTGATGGTGTGTGCCTCGAGGTAGTTGAAGCGGCGGATGAACTTCTGGTTGGTGTGCTCCAAGGCGTTGTCGGGGTTGATCTTGTAGAGGCGGGCGGCATTGATGAGACTGAACAGCACGTCGCCGAATTCTTCTTCGGCCTTCTGCTTGTCCATGTTGGCCACTTCGGCCTGAAACTCCTGGATTTCTTCCTTTACCTTGTCCCACACCTGTTCGCGCTCTTCCCAGTCGAAGCCTACGTTGCGGGCCTTGTCCTGTATGCGGTAGGCCTTGATGAGCGAGGGCAGGGCAGCGGGTACACCGGCCAATACACTTTTGTTTCCACCTTTTTCCTTTAGCTTTAACTGTTCCCAGTTTTCTACGACCTGACCGGCTGTTTCAGCCTTTACGTCGCCGAAGACGTGCGGATGGCGGAAGATGAGCTTCTCGCACAGGCGGTCGCACACGTCCTTGATGTCGAAGTCGCCCGTCTCGCTGCCTATCTTGGCATAGAAGGCCACGTGCAGCAGGACGTCGCCCAGCTCCTTGCAGATGTCCTGCTTGTCGTCGCGCATCAGGGCGTCGCACAGTTCATAGGTTTCTTCGATGGTGTTGGGGCGCAGGCTTTCGTTGGTCTGCTTGCGGTCCCAGGGACATTTCTCGCGCAGTTCGTCGAGGATGTCGAGGAAGCGTCCGAAAGCTTCCATCTGTTCTTTACGGGTATGTTGCATGGTTCTTCAGTTTAAATTCTTTTTCGCAAAGGTACGAAGATTTTATGGATTTTCTGCGCTTCGTGCCGTTTCGTACGAGATGAGCAGCCCCACCACCTCGGAGTAGTTTTGGCGGCCGCTGTCTATCTTGTTGCCTTTCAGGTAGAGATCGTAGATCCAATCCTGCACGGCACCTACCAGCGGGCTGTATTTGGCTGACCAATAGGCTTGATGGTCTTTGGCCAGTTGGATGATTTCGGGGCGGATGCTCTCTACGAGTGCCTGGTAGGCAGCCTCGTCCATCAGGCGGCGGGCGTTGCCCAACACGTGGAAGAGGATGGAGTAGTAGCCGCTGAAGCGCAGGGCGGGTACGCTGGAGCGGGTGCATACCTGATAGGCGTAGAAGTTGGCCTCGGCCTCGCTGGTGATGCCCAGCCGATGGGCCAGCTCGTGGGCATAGGTGGCGGGATAGTCGGCAGGCAGCAGGTCGCCGTTCAGGGTGAACTCGCAGAAGAAAGGCCCCATGCTGCCCGTGACGCCCACCATCGAGATGAGCGGGGTGAAGAGCATCGTCTTGGCTCGCGGGTGGTCGGTAGTCGGAGGGAGCACGCCCAGCGCAGGGCTGATGGCACGATAGCCGCGTACCACCTCGTTGCGTACCATGTCGTTGTCGATGGTATCGATAGAGGTGTACGAAGCGTTCAGCCGCTCGATGTAGTCGTCCGTAAAGCGGGCGAAGTTCTCGGGCGTATAGGCCGTGTAGGCGATGCCCGTCCGCTGGTAGAAGTTGGGTTGCGAGTAGTTCAGTCCCCAGGCCAGGTAGAACCAGACGTAAATCCAGAACAGGTACTCCACTTCGCGACCAACAATGCGTCGCCAGGGCTTCTTGCGGCGGAGGCGGGCGTAAAAAGGCCAGACAACCAGCCAGGCGATGCTGAGGGCGATGAAGAGGTCGCCCACGGCGAAGGGGATGAGGTCGGACACGGTGGTCAGCACGCGGGCTATGGTGGGGTAAATGTATTGGGCGTAGCAGGCTCCCGCGGCGGGCAGGAGCTGCACGAGCCATACCGTCAGTATCAGTGCCATCAGTACAAAGTGGCGCTTTTGGAAGCTTTGGCGTCGCCTGTACAACGGTCGGTTGAGACTTTCTTGGGCGTTCGGCAAGTGGTTATGTGTCAGCATGCTATCAGTTTATTTTAGTTTATCAAAAATAAACTGTCAGTTTAATAGTGATAAACTGCCAGTTTAATGCGTTTAAACTGTCGGTTTACTCCGTTTAAACTGAGAGTTTAAAGCCTTTGAACTGACGGTACACTCCACTTGAACCGGAGCAAAACCGTCGTCTCTGCGCAAAGATAGACAAATCTTTTCGTTGCTTTTGCCGATGGAAAGCAATAAATTACTAATTTTGTGCCCATAATCGCAAACAATTTTAATTTTATAGACTTAAAGAGAAATGGAATTAGCAAGTAAGTACAATCCCGCCGACGTAGAGGGAAAGTGGTACCAGTATTGGCTGGATCATAAACTGTTCAGTTCGAAACCCGATGGCCGTCAACCGTACACCGTCGTCATCCCGCCCCCCAACGTCACCGGCGTGCTCCACATGGGACACATGCTTAATAATACCATTCAAGATATCCTGGTGCGCCGCGCCCGCATGGAAGGCAAGAACGCCTGCTGGGTGCCGGGTACCGACCATGCTTCCATTGCCACCGAAGCTAAGGTGGTGAACAAACTGGCTGCGCAGGGCATCAAGAAGACCGACCTGACGCGCGAGGAGTTCCTGAAGCATGCTTGGGAATGGACCGACGAACACGGCGGCATCATCCTGAAGCAGCTCCGCAAGCTGGGCGCTTCGTGCGACTGGGACCGCACGGCCTTCACCATGGACGAGAAGCGCAGCGAGAGCGTCATCAAGGTGTTTGTCGACCTGTATAACAAGGGGCTCATCTACCGCGGCGTGCGCATGGTGAACTGGGACCCCAAGGCGCTGACCGCCTTGAGCGACGAGGAAGTGATTTATAAGGAAGAGCACAGCAAGCTCTACTATCTGAAATATTATGTGGCCGATGACGATATGACGGGCGAAACCGGCGCCGAGGGTGAAGTGGTTCACTGCGATGCTGAAGGCCGCCGCTACGCCGTAGTTGCCACGACCCGTCCTGAGACCATCATGGGCGATACGGCCATGTGTATCAATCCCGCCGACCCCAAGAACCAGTGGTTGAAGGGTAAGAAAGTCATCGTGCCCCTTGTAGGCCGTGTCATCCCCGTTATTCAGGACGACTACGTGGATGTAGAGTTCGGTACGGGCTGTCTGAAAGTAACGCCTGCCCACGACGTGAACGACTACATGCTGGGCGAGAAGTACAACTTGCCGAGCATCGACATCTTCAACGACAACGGTACCCTGAGCGAAGCAGCCGGCCTCTATGTAGGTATGGACCGCTTCGATGTGCGCGAACAGATAGAGAAAGACCTTGCCGCCGCCGGCCTGTTGGAGAAGGTGGAGGCTTACACCAACAAGGTGGGCTTCTCCGAGCGTACCAATGTGGCCATCGAGCCGAAGCTCTCCATGCAGTGGTTCCTCAAGATGCAGCACTTTGCCGACATGGCTCTGCCGCCCGTCATGAACGACGAGCTGAAGTTCTATCCCGCCAAGTACAAGAACACGTACAAGAACTGGCTGGAGAACATCAAGGACTGGTGTATCAGCCGCCAGCTGTGGTGGGGACACCGCATTCCTGCCTACTTCCTGCCCGAAGGCGGATACGTGGTGGCCGAGACGCCCGAGAAGGCGCTCGAACTGGCCAAGGAGAAGACCGGCAAGGCCGACCTGAAGCTGGAAGACCTGCGTCAGGACGAAGATTGCCTCGACACGTGGTTCTCTTCCTGGTTGTGGCCCATCTCCCTGTTCGACGGCATCAACAACCCCGGCAACGAGGAAATCAAATACTACTATCCGACGAGCGACCTGGTGACAGGCCCGGACATCATCTTCTTCTGGGTGGCCCGCATGATCATGGCCGGATACGAATACATGGGCGACATGCCTTTCCGCAACGTATACTTCACAGGTATCGTGCGCGACAAGCTGGGACGCAAGATGTCCAAGTCGCTGGGCAACTCGCCAGACCCGCTGGACCTCATCGAACGCTATGGTGCCGACGGTGTGCGTATGGGTATGATGCTTTCGGCTCCTGCCGGCAACGACATCCTCTTCGACGACGCCCTGTGCGAGCAAGGCCGTAACTTCAATAACAAGATATGGAACGCCTTCCGCCTCGTCAAGGGCTGGGAAGTGAGCGCCGAGGTCGAAGTGCCCGAAGCAGCCGCCCTGGCCATGAAGTGGTTCGAGTCGAAGCAGAACGCCGTAGCCCTCGAAGTGGCCGACCTCTTCAGCAAGTACCGCTTGAGCGAAGCCCTGATGGCTGTCTACAAGCTCTTCTGGGACGAGTTCTCCAGCTGGTATCTGGAGATGATCAAGCCTGCTTACGGCCAGCCCATCAGCAAGGCCGTGTATGACACGACCATCGGTTTCTTCGACAACCTGCTCCACCTGCTCCATCCGTTCATGCCCTTCATCACCGAAGAGTTGTGGCAGCACATTGTGGACCGCAAGGACGGCGAGAGCCTGATGGTGAGCCCCATGGTAGCTCCGGGCAAGGTGGACGAAGCTATCGTGCAGCAGTTCGAGGTCGTGAAGGAAATCATCAGCAACGTCCGCTCCATCCGCTTGCAGAAGAACATCGCGCAGAAGGAAGCACTGGAGTTGCAGGCCGTGGGCGAGAACCCTGTAGCTGCCTTCAACGCCGTCATTACGAAGATGTGCAACCTCTCGTCCATCGCCGTGGTCGAGGCCAAGGCCGATGGTGCCGCCGCCTTCATGGTAGGTACGACGGAGTATGCCGTACCTCTGGGCAACATGATTGATGTAGAGGCTGAAATCGCCCGCATGGAAGCCGAGCTGAAGCACAAGGAAGGTTTCCTGCAAGGCGTGTTGAAGAAGCTCAGCAACGAGAAGTTTGTGAACAACGCTCCTGCCGCCGTCATCGAGCTGGAGCGCAAGAAGCAGGCCGATGCCGAAAGCATCATCAAGTCGCTGAAGGAAAGCATCGCTGCGTTGAAGAAGGCGTAAACTCATGATAAACTACAGGTTTGCAAGCGGAGCTTGTGCCTTGTAGCTTGTCACAGAATCATATAGAAACGTCGGGTGCGGCTTTCTGTAGAAGGAAAGCAGAGCCCGACGTTTGTTTTTTTAATCTTAAAACGATTGTATCATGAAAAAAGTCACTTCTTTTTTGTTATTGGCCGCTTTGTGTTGCCCTGCATGGCAGGCAGTTGCCTCCGTTACCGACACTGTATTCATCCGCGAAACCAATATTCCTGTACTGATAGACCGTCAGGACAATGAGCTGTTCCATCTGCGTATCGACAATGGCGAAGGCAAGAAGCTGGACCGTGTATCGCTGGATTTGGGTACGGAAGTCGACTTGGCTCAGGTAGAAGCCGTTAAGCTGTATTATGGTGGTACGGAGTGCATGGAGCGTACTGGTAAGGGATATTATGCTCCTGTAGCTTACGTGTCGGCTTATACCGTAGGACAGACCCGTGCAGCCAATCCTTCGTATTCCATCCTGAAGAGTGAAGTCCGTTCGCCGGGCCGTCAGGTGGTGTTCGATGTCAATCAGTCTCTCTATCCGGGTATCAATTATTTCTGGGTCAGCCTGCAGATGAAGCCTCAGGCATCGTTGCTTGCCAAGTTTTCGGCCTCCGTGTCATCTGTCGAAATCGACGGACAGGCGGCTCCACTGAAGTTGGCTAACGGTCCGCGTGTCCATAGGATGGGCTTTGGTGTTCGTCAGGCAGGTGATGACGGAGTGGCTGCCTATCGTATTCCTGGCCTGGTGACCAGTAACAAGGGTACGTTGCTGGCTGTTTATGACGTTCGTCACAATAGTAGTGTCGACCTGCAGGAATACATCGAAATCGGCCTTAGTCGCAGTACCGACGGCGGACAGACGTGGGAGAAAATGCAGATTCCCATGAGCTTCGGTGAATATGGTGGACTGCCCAAGGCACAGAATGGTGTGGGCGATCCGGCCATCCTGGTAGACAAACAGACAGGTACTATCTGGATCATGGCAGCTTGGACACACGGTATGGGCAACGCTCGTGCCTGGAACAATTCGGGTCAGGGAATGACGCTGGAGGAGACGGCACAACTGATGCTGGTGAAGAGCGACGACGACGGAAAGACGTGGTCCGAGCCTATCAACATCACCAGCCAGGTGAAGTCGCCCGAATGGTATTTCCTGCTTCAGGGTCCTGGACGTGGTATCTCGATGGTGGACGGTACCTTGGTATTTGCCGGCCAGTTCATCGGTGCGGACCGTATCCCTTGCGCCTGTATTATTTATAGTAAGGACCACGGAAAGACATGGTACATCAGCCAGCCGGCTCGTAGCAATACAACCGAGTCGCAAGTAGCCGAAGTAGAGCCGGGCGTACTGATGCTGAACATGCGTGACAATCGGGGAGGTAGCCGTGCCGTGGCTGTGACCCGTGACTTTGGGGCTACTTGGGAAGAGCATCCCTCTTCACGGAAGGCATTGGTAGAACCCGTTTGTATGGCCAGCCTTCTGCATGTGGCTGCCGAGGACAATGTAACTGGCAAACCTATTCTGCTGTTCTCCAATCCAGACAGTCCGAAGAACCGCCATCGCATGACTATCAAAGCCAGTCTGGACAATGGTCTGACATGGCTTCCCGAGAACCGTCTGATGCTGGACGAAGGAGGTAGCTGGGGGTATTCCTGTCTGACGATGATCGATCGCGAGACGGTCGGCATTCTCTATGAGAGCAGTACGGCCCATATCCTGTTCCAGGCCGTTAAGTTGGAAGATATTCTGAACTTAAATAAATAAACCTCATGAAAAAGAAAGGATTGTTATTTGTCTGGGCGCTCTTTGCGAGTTTGTGGTGTGGTGCCCAGCAGCCCACGGAAAGGTATCCGTTGGGCGCTTATGAAGAATTGACGGATACGAAGCCTCACGATGGTGAGGAAGTGTGGAACAAGATGCAGGCACCTGTGTCTTTAGCTTGGGGAAGCATTGATGTACGCTATCCCAAGTTGAGTATTCCTTTGGAAACAAAGAAGGGAACTACCCGGATGAGTGCCTGGAAAGGTGAGAGAGTGCATGCACAGGCCGTATTGTGGACCCGTCAGGCCTTGAAGAACGTTCAGGTGAAAGTAGGTGAGTTGAAGAACGGCAGCTCCGTCATTCCTGCTTCGGCCGTGAAGACTCATTTTGTGCGTTACGTCATGACCGACGAACTGAACAAGGACGGTAAGGGAGGTTGTGGCCATCGTCCCGACAAGACTCAGTGGGATTCTTCGTTGGTGGCCGATGTGCTCGACATTGCACAGGAACTGGATGTCAAGGAGCGCTGTTCGCAGCCGATCTGGCTGACAGTGTGGGTTCCCTCTGATGTCAAGGCCGGTACCTACAAATCTCGCCTGACGGTTAGTGCCGAAGGTTTGGAACCGCTGTCCCTGCCTTTTGAAGTGAAGGTGGTGAACCGTACGCTTCCGTCTCCGCAGGACTGGAAGTTTGACCTGGATTTGTGGCAGAATCCGTATGCTGTGGCCCGCTATTATCAGGTGCCTCTTTGGAGCAAGGAGCATTTTGACGCCATGCGTCCCATTATGAAGATGTTGGCCAATGCCGGTCAGAAGGCCATCACGGCCAGCATTATGCATAAACCTTGGAACGGCCAGACAGAGGATCACTTTGACAGTATGGTGACCCGTATCAAGAAGCTGGACGGTTCCTGGGAATTTGGTTATGCTGCTTTCGACAAGTGGGTGGAATTCATGACCGAAGATATCGGTTTGAAAGGGCTGATCAGTTGCTATACCATGATTCCCTGGGCTTTGAACTTTGATTACTATGATGAAGCTACCAATCGTGTCGTCTTTCTGGAAACCAAACCGGGTGATGCCGCTTATGCGGAGTATTGGGGTACTTTCCTGAAAGACTTTGCCCGCCATCTTCGCGAGAAAGGTTGGTTCGAGCGTACAGCGATCTCAATGGACGAACGTCCGATGGAGGCTATGCGTGAAGCCATAAAGGTTGTTCGTGCGGCAGATCCAGAATTTAAGATAACTTTGGCAGGGAACTATCATCCGGAAATAGAACCGGATCTTTACTATTATTGCATTGCGCTCGGACAGAAATTTCCTGCGGACGTGAAGAAAGCTCGTGAGGCGAAAGGGCAAATCAGTACTTACTATACTTGTTGTGCAGAGGCTTTCCCAAATACATTTACTTTCTCCCGTCCAGCCGAGGCAGTGTGGACTATGGTACATGCCGTGGCTGAAGGGTATGATGGATATTTGCGTTGGTCTTTCAACAGCTGGACGGCCGATCCTTTACGTGATTCCCGTTTCCGTACATGGGCAGCCGGAGATACATACAGTGTCTATCCCGGCCCTCGCAGCAGCATACGTTTTGAACGGATGACGGAAGGTGTGCAAGTGTGTGAGAAGATTCGCATTCTTCGTGAAGAATTTACCCGTAAGGGGGACAAAGGCAAGTTGTCTCGTTTGAATAAGATGCTTACCAAGTTTACGCTTGAGGCTCTTCCCGATGGACGCAATCATCCGGAGAAGGATGTGAACGAATTGCATGAACTGCTGAATCGTCTGTAGCAGTTCTTCTCGGATTGTTCCAAGAAACAAAAAACTCCCCTTCTTATTTTGCCATGCAGGCAGGAATTAGAAGGGGAGTTTTGTTGTATTTGATATCGGAAATATTATTCCAATAACTTCTTAAGAAATTCGTCCAGTTCCTCATCCAGTCCTTTGAGCAATTCTTCGTTGACCAGTAATGTGTCGTCATCTATCAGCAACAATTCGGCAAGTGTTTCCTTGTCTTCATCTACCAAAACGAAAGAGAATGGTCTCAGAATAGTCATCTTATCGAAATCACCTGCGTTTTTCATGTCGTTCAGCAGGCCGGATAAGATACGCTCTATGTCTTTGTTGAAGTCATTGCCGTCATAAGTTCCCCATTCTTCAATGGTTGTATTGGCCAAAACCTCGTCATCGTCGTTATAGATGGACAATTCGCCGATATTGGGAGTCACTTGTAGATGAATATCTGTCACGATAGCTTGATCGCAGGCACAATTGTATCTGCTTACAGCTTTTTTTATGGTATTCTCCAGTAGGGAGAGTGAGGTTTGACTGAGTTTCATAATCGCTTATATTCTATTATTCTTTTCAAAGGTAGGAAAAAAAAGATAACCTTTGCCGATTTTTACTAAAAATCATCATTAATTCTTTGCATTTGGACATTCAGGCGTACCAATCCGTTTTTACGTTCCTGTAATTCACTGACATAAGAACTTGTCATGAGGTAGTAGGAAATATCGCTTGAATAGCTGCCTCTTTCCACATCTTCTATATCTTTCACTGTGTTTTTAGCCATGCTTTTAGCTACTTCCTGTGCCTTGACAGCCCAATCATAGGCGGTATTTATGCTATCCTGCATTTCATATCCCAAAGCAATATTATAGGCTGCATACATTTTCTTTTTGCCTTTTTTACTGTTGTATTCGGTTTCCCACAGGCGTATGGCTTCCGGCCAGTTGTTTTCTTTGACGTAAATGGCAGCATCGCGCATGTTGACGGTACCTCCGGTGAAAAGATAACGTTTGGCTGTTTTCCAATAGGGAAGCAAATATTTTACAGGAACAGTACCAGCAAAGCTGGAAGCTTGTTCTATCATATCTTTTTCAGAAATCAGTTGGTTGAAGATTTGTGTTTCACTGCTGCTGGATGCATCCCAGAAAATACTATCGGTACAGTTTACGGTTACCATGGGTATTTTCCGATTAGGCAGATAGACTTTTACAGTCGGATAGACTTTAACATCTACGGTACCGTAGAATACTCTCCAGTCCGGTAGGTAACTTACTTTGCGTAAAGAGCGGAATTGAACATTTTCCAGCGCAATGAGGAAATCTACTCCCAAATCATGGGTCAACTGAACAACTTCTTCACTGGATAGGGTAGCTTCTCTGGGCGCTCTATCTTGGCTTCTTAGTGCTGAATCACAAATAACGACCAGATCGAAATAATTTTCATTGGCTATGGATTCTGCTAAGGTTTCGGTAGTGATTTTGGGATCGCCGTTATAGTAGTCTGTACGGCGGGCTATTTCTGTTTTATCTTTATTCTTATCTTCTGAACTTGTAATAAGTTTGTTGTCTGGATTATCAGGCATATTGTTTACGATACCGACACGCCTCAAGTTGGCCGGAAAACTGACCTCAGCCGGTAGCATATAGTCTATGGATAGCTGTTCGACAGTTTGACAGGCGTTTAGGCACAGCAAACCGATTGTAGCTAAGCAATAAAGTAGTTTTTTCTTCATCGGGATATTACTTTTCTATTTATCTGGTAGCAAAAATAATCTTTTAAGTGATAAAAGAAAAGCCTTGAACTGTTTTTTAACCGTTCAAGGCTTTTGTTAAATGGGTATAACAAGATTTTTTATTTGTTCTTGTTATCTTTTAGTTTCTTTCAGAGATTTCTTCCGTGACAATTTTTGTATTTCTTGCCACTTCCGCATGGGCAGGGATCATTACGGCCAACTGTCTTTTCGGCACGGATGGGTTCGCGTTTAGGCTGTTCACGTGTATCTCTTGCAGCGGCAGTTTGCTGATTCGGATCATTCAAGTCGACCTTCTGCTCACGGTATTTGCTCATGTCCTGACGCTGTTCGGGAGCAGCTTGGCGTACCTCTACGTTGCGTTGAGGCTCTTGTTGGCTTTCGGCCGGAGCTTCTTGTACAGGTATCTGGCCGCGCATCAAGATAGAAATGGTCTGGTTATTAATTTTGTCAACCATGGCATCGAACAGGTTAACAGATTCCAGCTTGTAAATCAACAGCGGATCTTTCTGTTCGTAGCTTGCGTTCTGTACAGAGTGTTTCAGTTCGTCCAGTTCGCGCAGGTTTTCTTTCCAAGCTTCGTCGATAACATGGAGCAGGATGCTCTTTTCGAACGACTTCACCACTTCCTTACATTCGCTTTCGTAAGCAGCTTTCAGGTTGCAGGAGATATTGTACATACGTTTGCCATCGGTGATGGGGATGAGAATATTCTCATACATGTGACCTTGGTTCTCGTATACTTGCTTGATGACCGGATAGGCTATCTGTGCCATGCGTTCAGTCTTGCGTTTGAAGAGTTCCATAGCAGCTTCGAATGTCTTGTCTGCCAATTTTTCCTTCTTCTCGTTCTTGAATTCCTCTTCGCTGAAAGGAGCTTCCATGGCCAACGTCTGCAGGATATCCATCTTGCAGTTTTCATAATCTGGTGCTTCAATAGCGTTGGCACAACGGTCCCAAATCATGTTGACGATATCCATACCGATACGTTCTCCCATCAAGGCATGGCGGCGTTTGGTATAAACTACGGTACGTTGCTTGTTCATTACGTCGTCGTATTCCAACAGACGTTTACGGATACCGAAGTTGTTTTCTTCCACTTTCTTCTGTGCGCGTTCGATGGACTTGGAAATCATGCTGTGTTCGATCATTTCGCCTTCCTTGAAGCCCAGTTTGTCCATCACACCGGCAATACGGTCAGACGAGAACAGACGCATCAGGTCATCTTCCAGTGAAACGAAGAATACGGATGAACCCGGGTCGCCTTGACGTCCGGCACGACCACGCAACTGACGGTCTACACGGCGGGATTCGTGACGCTCCGTACCGATGATGGCCAGACCGCCTGCGGCTTTTACTTCCGGGCTCAGCTTGATATCGGTACCACGACCGGCCATATTGGTGGCAATGGTCACCGTACTGCTCTGACCGGCTTGCGCCACGATGTCAGCTTCTTTTTGGTGCAGTTTGGCGTTCAATACGTTGTGGGGAATCTTGCGCATGGTCAGCATCTTGCTCAGCATTTCCGAGATTTCTACCGATGTCGTACCTACCAGCACGGGACGTCCGGCATGTACCATGGCTTCGATTTCTTCGATGACGGCTTTGTATTTCTCGCGTTTTGTCTTGTAGACGCGGTCGTTCATATCCTTGCGGGCAATAGGGCGATTGGTCGGGATAACAACTACATCCAGTTTGTAGATGTCCCAGAATTCGCCGGCTTCCGTTTCGGCTGTACCGGTCATACCTGACAACTTATGGTACATACGGAAATAGTTCTGCAAGGTAATGGTTGCAAATGTTTGCGTGGCAGCTTCTACCTTTACACCTTCCTTGGCTTCGATGGCCTGATGCAAACCGTCAGAGTAGCGACGACCTTCCATAATACGGCCTGTCTGCTCGTCCACAATCTTCACCTGTCCGTCTATTACAACGTATTCGTCGTCTTTTTCGAACATGGTGTAAGCCTTCAGCAGCTGATTGATGGTATGTACGCGTTCCGACTTGATTGCATAATTGGTGAGCAGGGCGTCCTTCTTCGCCAGACGTTCTTCTTCTGTCAGATCCTTTTCATTTTCCAGTTCAGAGAGCTGGGCTGTGATATCGGGCAGTACGAAGAGGGTAGGGTCGGCTGAGTTACCGCTGATGAGGTCCACACCCTTGTCGGTCAGATCTACACTGTTCAGTTTCTCGTCGATGACGAAGTAGAGCGGATCGGTCACTTCGTGCATACGTTTGTTGTTCTGTTCCATGTAGATTTCCTCGGTCTTCAGCATACCAGCTTTTACGCCCTGTTCGCTCAGGAACTTGATGAGCGGTTTGTTCTTAGGCAATGCCTTGTGGCTGCGGTAGAGGGAGAGGAAGCCTTCTTCCTGTTCTTTCTTGTCGCTGGAAGCGATGAGACGTTTGGCGTCAGCCAGATACTGGGTAGCCAGTCTTTTTTGTGCCTCTACCAGTCTTTCTACCAGCGGACGGAGCTGTTCGAACAGTTGGTCGTCACCTTTGGGTACAGGACCAGAGATAATCAACGGCGTACGGGCATCGTCAATCAATACAGAGTCCACCTCATCGACGATGGCATAGTTGTGTTGACGTTGTACGAGATCTTTCGGGCTGATGGCCATGTTGTCACGCAGGTAGTCGAAGCCAAATTCGTTGTTGGTACCGAATGTGATATCGGCCAGGTAGGCGCGACGACGGGCATCGGAATTGGGCTGATGCTTGTCGATACAGTCTACGCTCAAGCCGTGGAACATGTAGAGCGGTCCCATCCATTCGGAGTCACGCTTGGACAGGTAGTCGTTCACTGTTACGACGTGTACACCGTTACCGGTCAGGGCGTTGAGGAATACGGGGAGGGTTGCCACGAGGGTCTTACCTTCACCGGTTGCCATTTCGGCAATCTTACCTTTATGCAGAACGACACCACCGAACAGCTGTACGTCGTAGTGTACCATATTCCAAGTAATTTCGTTACCACCTGCCATCCAATGGTTCTTGTAGATGGCTTTATCACCTTCGATACGGACGAAATCCTTGGTGGCAGCCAGCTGGCGGTCGAAGTCATTGGCTGTTACGGTAATTTCTTCATTTTCTGTAAATCGTCTGGCTGTCGACTTTACGATGGCAAAGGCCGCGGGCAGTACTTCGTCGAGTGCCTTTTCGTAGATTTCCAGTATTTCTTTCTCAATTTTGTCGATCTGGGCAAAGAGCTCTTCACGCTTTTCCAGTTCTGTGGTTTCTACAGTGGCCTTCAGTTCGTCCACTTTGGCACGTTGAGAGGCGGCAGAGTTGCGGATGTATGCCTTCAGTTCTTCTGTTTTGGCACGCAAGGCATCGTTGTCCAGGCTGTCGATTTCCGGGTATGCGGCTTTCACCTTTTCTACCCACGGTTGTATTTCCTTCATGTCGCGGGTGGATTTGTTGCCGAAAATCGAGCTTAAAAATTCATTAAATCCCATTTTATAATTGTTTTTATTTATTGCAATGTTGGTTGATAATTGTTTTTTGCTGTGCAAAGGTAAGAAATTCACTCCACTGGGCACAAAGTTACAGTGAGTTTTTTCCAATAATCCGTTATTAGACAAGAAAATGGTTACATTCAGACGACGAAGCGGGGCTCTTGTCTGCTTGTAAGGAAAAAACAGGTCAAAATTCGAGCGGAGTGGCTGTGCATCCATTCGGAGCACGTATGCGCATCACACTGCTCAAAGTAGGGGCGATGCGATCGGCACTGACAGGTGTCCGCACTTTTCCTGCTTTAATTCCTCCACCCATGAGAATCAGTGGTGCGGGAATTTCGGCAGCTCGCACGGCACGGTTGTCATTGCCATTTTCCTGAACAATGGTCCATCCCGGCAGTACTTTGATCAGCAGGTCGCCCGAGCGCTTGCGGTGGTAACTGTTGCGGATGCGGTCTATCTGGGGAGACCAGGAACCCAATAGCAGCCGGTGTGAGGAATAGACTTGGTCTACACCACTGAACTGTACCAGGAATGCAGCTGATTTTTCCAGAATTTCCGTCAGGTCCAGCTGCTTGTCTTCCAGAAGTTTATGGTTAAGATAAATTTGTTGGTCGTAATAAGTTTCCACATACTGTCCGGCGCCATAGGTTGCCATAAGATACATGTTGAGCAGAGTGGCACAGCGGTTCAGGTGGAACTCTCCTCCGGGGATGCGGTAGATTCCCGTATCTGCAGGATCGGGATCGGCATAACCGGTGGATGCGATGCACAGAATGAGGTTGTTCAGTCCTATTTTCCGGTCGAGCATGTCGAGCAGGGTAGCAATGCTTCGGTCCAGACGGGCATAGATGTCCTGCATTTCCATGGCGCATTCGCGGGTGCTGCGGTGATTGTAGTTGCCCGCATAGTAGGTGAGCGCCAGAAGGTCGGGGATATCATCTCTGCCTATTCCACTTTTCTCCAACAGCCTTTCTGTCAGCAGGTTGACCTCATCGTTTATGAGGGGGCTTGCTGCCAGTCGGTAGAACTTGTTTTCTCGTTCGCTTTCAAAAATGTACTTGAATGGCTCTGTCCGCCAGTCGGACAGGTATTTGTAGCTGGATACCTGATGCAGGGGCATCCAAGTGATATCTTTAATGCGGAAATCCACGGAGCTGGAGTCATTGTATTGGTTCAGCCATTCGGGGAATTCCGGGTAATAGGTACTTCCACACCACTTTCCATTTGTCTTGTTAATCCAGAAAGCACCGTCGCCTGCATGGCCGGCACTCAAGACTGCTGCATCGCGGAAGGGTGCGATGGCATATACTTTTCCAGCATTGCGCGTGGCTACTTTCAGCTCGTCGGCAATGGTCGATGTCAGCAATTGGGCCGGAGAGCTATTTTGGTTGGTGTAGTTGCCCATGAAGTTGGGATCCTCCACGCAATTGCGCGGTGTCAGGGTAGACACGTCCATCCATTTGGTGGCGATGATTCCATGTGTAGAAGGTGAACAGCCGCTGAATAGTGTCGCTGTAGCCGATGCGCGGTCGGGTTTGTCGAAGGGCATTTCGGCTTGCATGTAGACTTTACCTTCACGCATCAGCCTTTTGAATCCTTTTTCCCCGTATAAGGCCGAAAATGCCTCCAGATAGTCTGTGCGGAGCTGGTCGATGGTCAGAGTTACGACCAGTTTGGGCGTAGACGGTAGCGGCTGAGCCTGCAGCCCGCCGAAAGTCAACACTAATATGGAGGTTATCAGTCCTTTTTTCATCTCTTTATTCTTCTACTACGCCGGAACGTAAACCAGTTGCTTGTCCTGACTGAACCATTCTTCATCGAAGAAAGTGCTGAGCGGAG